>ENA-ORXT01005421-ORXT01005421.1-marine-metagenome-genome-assembly--contig:-NODE-5421-length-12535-cov-9.503612_pt1 | contig 12535 bp, 13 predicted proteins | sample MGYA00237868_ERZ511482 | MGnify/ENA metagenome assembly ERZ511482 | reverse complement strand
GAAGCCGGCCGGCGTGTCCGGTATCGATGCGTCGCCGAGCACGCCATGGCCCTGAAGGCCAGGGTATTGCGCGCACGTGCCTGGAATCTATATACTGTACAGTGCGTTCTCGTTACAAGAGACAGCTGATTCAGCTCAATATGAATCAAAGTGGCCTACACGGACTGGAATGGATGACTCGCGACCCATATTCCCTTGTAGACGATTCTCTTGTGACGAGAACGCAATGTATTGCTGTGTTCTCAATTTTGGCCGATGTTGTCGAAGTCAAGACAGGGTCTCGCCCATTGGTCGACCCACTGTATCCGGCTGATCGGATGGCTGAGAAACAGTTTTATACAGTTGATTATCCCTCTTGACATCGACGGCATCGGTCAAAATTGGGAAGACAGCAATAAATTTGGCAGCGAGCACTGCGGCGAAAAACGGATTGTCAGCAAGGCACCCTCGGGGCCCGAGCGTAGGCGCGGAGCGCCGGAGCCTCGTCAATCCCGTGACAGTATGTACTTTTTCTCGCCGCTCACCCTCCTCACCCTGTCCCACAAGCGCGCGCTCCACCTCCGCCACAGCGTGCGCCACTGCCATCCGTTTCGTGGGCCACGCCGCCCAGCGCGCCCCAAACTATTCGGGCGCCCGCCCGCTCTCTGTTGTGAGCGTAAAGTCCTACGCGTGCGGCACGACGGCTGCCCGCGCGCGTGTCATCCCTCTCAGCAGTCTCAGCACAAAGTAGAGAGGTCCAACGCTCTTTGTTTATCCGTGCGCCGGGGCTAGGCCCCAGCGTCCGCCTTCTTGTACCCTCTTGGTCATGCCCGCTCCCTCAGACACCCGCCCTCAGGGCTCCCCCCTGCAGCACCGCCTCGCCGCTGTCCTCCCCTGCCCGGGGGCCTCATTCAGGCTGGGCTCCCCCATGCCCGGTGCCCTCCACGCATTGGCGCCGTCGCTGGTTGAGTCGCTCCGCCTCGCCGCTCCCCCCGCCATGCATCTAGACCTACGGCGGCTCCCGTCGTAGGTGGCGCCCACCGTCCCGGTGGAGCCTCCCCCGTCGGCCCCCGCCTGCCGGCGCGGTGCCGTACCGGGTAGATCACCCCGCGTTGGGTGTGCGCACCGCCCCGATGGCGACACCCACCCGCGGGGACTTGGCGGGTGCCGCGGGCACGGGGGGTGCACGTAGTAGTTGCTCACTCCGTGTCCATAACACTCTCCACCGCCGCCGACCAGCTCCCTCCGTCGACGAGCGCCTGGAGCAGGGAACAGTTTGCGTCCATCCATTGTTGCGGCGCCGCCTCGGGCGTGTACACCTTCAGTGCGCGGCTGTAGCAGGCCACCGCCACACTAACGTCAGCCGCCCCCATGGCGCCCTCCCCGTGGCGGCCGTGGTGCATGACCCCCATTTGATACTGCGTCTCTGCCCAATTTATGGGCGCCGCCGCACGCGTGCGGACGGCCAGGGCACTTTCAAAACAGGCCGCTGCCGTCTTCCTGTTGGTCGCCGGGTCCCCGAACATGCGGTCGCGGAAGGCCATCCCGAGGTGGTGCTGGGTGCTTCCCCACCGGAACGGCGACGCCTCTCGCGTGCGCACGGTCAGCGCACTTTGGAAGCAGGCAATGGCCGACTCGATCGCCGCCGCCTTGTCGCCAAGAAGCCGGTGGTAGTAAGCAATACCGAGGTTGTGGTTTGCCATGCCCCATTGCACCGGCGTCAATGACCGGGTGTGTTCTTCCAGCGCTTGGCTGTAGCATGCGATAGCCGCCTCCATGTTGATCGCCTGATCCCCGGCGTCGCGCTGATGGTAGGCAGCCCCGAGATTGATGTGCGTCGATGCCCAATCAAGCGGCGCGGCCTCCCGCGTCCACACCTCGAGTGCCTTGTAGTAGCAGGCGATGGCCGCCTCTATGCTGTTCGACGCGTCCCCGACCACCCGGTCGATCAGTGCGTCGCCGAGGCTGACCTGCATCGCCGCCCACTGGAGTGGAGCCGCCCCCCGCGTGCTCGCATGCAGCGCGCGTTGGCAGCAGGCTATTGCCGCCTCCAGGCTGTCCGCCCGGACGCCGCCGACGAGAGCGCGGCACGCGCGACCGAGACCGGACTGCCACTCAGTCCACAACACTGGTGCATCTGCATGCGGCACGAGCGCTACGGCACTGCCCCAGTGCATGACAGCCATCTCCATGTTGAGCCACCGACCCCCGGTAAACCGCTCTGTATACGCGGATGCCAGCGCTGCGTGCACGCGGCCCAGTAGCACGGGCGGGTGGGTAACACCCGGGGTAGCGTCACGAATCACTGCCGTCAGTGCAGTGAGCATCAACTCTACGTCCGCCTGGAAAGCCAGCAACGAACTCTCCCGCACGCGCGCGGCTTGCCACTCTGGGTCCATGACGGAAATGAGGCCGCACACATCACCCGCCGCGGCAACATGCCGCACCACGTTGTCGTACCAGTAGCCGTCGTCCGGTACCTCCCAAAAGGGAACCCGCCGCCACCCGTGTGCGTCTCGGCTGACAGCCCCCAACCCGTTCATGTAGGCGTCCACCATCTGCTGGTGGGTGGCGGGGGTAGCGTCGCCAAGCAGGCTCAACGCGTACTCGCCAACGACCGGGTGTACGTTGACAGCGATGAGGTCCCCACTGGCGTCGTCTACGTCCCGACGTACGAGCCCCACCTGTATGAGTGCGTTGACTAGCTGCTCGACATTGCTAGTCAACACGCCGTCCACAGGCCCCGCCGACGTTCCACCCGCCACGACCGACTCGCCGAGCGTCGACTGCCACAGTCGCGCCAGCACGGGCAAGCACACACGGGCGGGTGGGATGCCCAGCGCCGGAAAGACAGCGCGGAAAACCTCGTCCGAAAGGGTCCAGAAGCTCTCATCCAGTGCCGCGCGCACAGACGGCCACGGTGCGTCGCCGTCCGAGCACTCAAGACTGGGGTCCATCCACCGTCGCTGCAGCGCTTCCACCACTCCCCGCCATGCGCCGCCGCTGTCGCCAATCATGGAGCCGACCGTAACCAGCGACAGCGCGTGGCACTCCGTCTTGGCCAAAACGCGACGCACCCAGGCGTTCTCTTCGCCCGACGAAAACGGGGGCACCCCCGCCGTCACCGTCTTGCCCGCCCCCGCCGCCAACACCAGTTGCACGTTCTGTACAGGCAGCGCGTCGATGCGCATCAGCGTCGCGGCGGGCACGGACGCGAATACTGCCTCTGAGCGGGTGGAGAAGGGCATGGGCGTGGCTGAAGGGATCAGCGCGAGGAGCTGCTGCAGTAAGTCATGCGACGCGTCCGGCACGTCGTCAATGACGACAAGCCACTCTGCCGCGTCCGCCACCGTCGCGGAGTTGATATAGCGCGCGGCCTCTGCCACAACACCCTCGTCGTCGCTCAGCGCTGCCAATCGTTGGGCGGTGGCGTACTGCCGCCCGGTCGACTGTGCCGCCTTGGCTGCGAGGGGGGAAGACGTAGATCGGCCCTTCGCACAGCCGTGGCAGCCGACCAACCCACCTGCCCACGACTCGGGCGCATACAGAGTCTGGGGCCGGATGGAGGCAGATACACTCGCCCCGGTGTCGCCCACCGCCGGTTTCAAAGAACCCCACACCACCCCTCGCCACCGCGCATTCGAGTGCAAACGCTGGGGGCACACCTATGTCGCACACGCGCTTGTCGACTAGCTCCAATGTGCAGCCATTCCAGCTGCCGCACTATCCATAATATTCACCCGCACAAGCAATAGCTCGGCCATGGTGTCGACAACGTGCAGGCATAGGTGTCTAAAAGGCGCCAGGTACCCCCCCCGCGCGGGTCACGTCACGTCACGTTCTCCGTGGCTTGTTGAAGACTCCGAATTGTAGCCTGGGCCGAGTCCCCATTGACAAACGTCAGCTGACGTGTGAGTCCGCATTGTCAATCGTCACTCTGAATCTGACAACGTGGACTGGGAATGCCGTGTGGCCAATAGCTTTATGTCGTGTGACGACCAATCAATGAGAGCTCCAGCGCAACCGAAGCCTTGACGAAAGGGCAGCTGCCCCTGCAGCCACCTCCGCGATTCTGTGTGTCACTGTCCCTCTTCTGAAGGATGCCATCAGCAATGGGGGAAGTGCCATGCAGGGGGTGTTGGAAATGATGTGGTTTATTTCGCCCATCATTTGGCCCACTAAATACCACGACAGTAATGCCAGCAGGCGTACGACACACCTGAAGAAACCACACGGGCAGTTGGTTGTTCTACAACAGAGACAGGATACAAAAAATCAGATGCATCGTCGTAGCGTCGGTCGCTATCATATTCATAGCGTGGAGAGTGCCGCCGGGCGGCTCTTATCATGACCACTGTCAGTCACGCGCTGGGACGTACTCAAGAAGGCCTCGGCAGCACCGGGATGCGACTCACATCGCCTCCGCATGCCCAGTCGACGGAGGTCATGCGGATCGAGACACGTCACAAAAAGACAATGCACGCGTGAAACCTACCCTGCCTACACGGTGCCCCCAGAGCTAGCAGCCTACGGAGCAGAGAAAGAACGGAAAAGCAGACACATCTTTTACAGCCCGCGACGTACAACGCTCGATCCTGGTTCTTCATGTGTCCGCCAGCGTGTACCCTTTTTCGTGTTTTTTTGGCATGTACGTCGCATCTATGCTGGTACTGATGTCGGTGTGGCGCGGCAGGCCGCGGCGTCGACCACGTCGGCCGCCACGACGGCCGCCGCTGTTTGGCGCCCCCGTCAGCAATCGATCGGTCCGCGGGCCGCCCTGTCCGGCAGGCGCGGCTCCCTTGCCGAGGGGACCGCGCTCCCGAGGCGGGGCGCCCACTGACGCGGCAGTGGCGGTGTCCCCACCGCCGCAGCTGGGTACACTCGTAGAGCCGGCGCGGGCGTTGCGGGCGGGGGTGATGGGCGACGAGGGGGGGGGCGCACCCCGGTGACGGCGCTCAAGCGCGCGCCCAGCGGAAATGACGTCCTTGTCGTGCCACGGCGACCGCCACCGCCGTGGCGCACACCGCTGCGCCACCGGACCGCGCTTGCGGCGCACGCACCACGTGCGTGGGGCGTGCGTGCGTTACAGAGGGCCACCGCTGCCTCGCAGTCAATAAGCGCGAGCGCCGGCTGCACCACCGCAGGGATAGGGGTGATGACGGGCGGGTGGGGCATGGCGGCAGACGAGGTGGGGGGGGACGCTGCGGCGGCCGCAGGCGTGGCCCGCCGCCGCGGGCAAGGGGCAGGTGGCGCCGTCAACAGGGGGCGGGCGCCCTCGTCGCCGCGCCGAGGTGCCGTCACCGGCAGTGCCTGCCAGTGCCACGGCAGTAGCTGCGGTGCCGCGGCGCGGGGCGGGCCCGAGCCCCGCGAGCGCTGGTCCAAAGAGAGGCACGGCCGCCGTCATCACGGGGATGGCGCCCTGGAGCGACTCGACCAAGAAAAACAAGAATGTCGCGGGCTCGGGAGTTGCTCAGCGCCGCGGCCAAGTCGGAGCCGACGGCCGCGGTTGTGGCCAGTGCAGACGGCAGCCATGCGTCGGCCGCCTCGACGGCGGCGGCGTGGCAAGATTGGCGGCCGCGTCAAGGTGCGGGAGCTCCTCTCAGAGGGGGCGTTCGCGCCGTCTGAGACGCCCACCCCAAGCACCGGCAAGCCCGCACATGCCAAGAGCATGATATAGCACGGCAGAGAGAGAAAACGGCACGGCAGTGCCATCGTATCGAATAGAATACAAGTTAGCTTCCTCGGTCGCTATCGCCAGCCGTCGGCATCACGTTTTGGGTCCACCGTCAGCGTCACCCCCACTGGCGCGCTCATCCTCCCCCCCCCCCCCCCCCCCCCCCCGCGGCCCCCCCGCCGCCGCCGCCGCCGCTGCCGCTGAGGCGTCGCTCGCGGGGCACTACCCTGGGGCCCGCCTCGGGGGGGTGTACGTCCGCGGCTCGGCGGCGGGCCTTCCCGCTCTTGCCGGAGAAGCGCATAAAATAACGCACAAAAGAACCCCTCCGTATTGTCTGTGTCCGACGGTTATTCGTACCACGGGCGTTGACTTTAGGCGGGGTGGGGCGAAGAGATTTAGCGACGTGCGAGGAATGGGCCCGTTCCCATTCCTCACCGGGGATTAAGCTGTGGGATCGGATTCCGCCGGAGATCCATTTCCCGGCGGCACCTGCTGCCCCGAGCAGCAGCCAGCGCGTAGCCACACGCGTCGGCCGCCCGAGTCCACCCCCAGCCCGCATAAGGCGACGCCGCCCGCGTCTCCCGGTGCTGCTCCCCGGCTCCCCACGTCCGCTGTTTTTTCGCCTCCCTCCCTCCCCCCCGGGTCGGAGCGTTCGCGCGCTTTTGCGCACAACCATTGTTTTTTGGTACATGCGAGGGCACTCTCTGTACTGATTCTCACTCACTTTCGGACATTCCGGATTGTTTTTTACGTCTGCAGCTCATCGATTAAATACACAACGTCACATGGCATACGCGGGCTCCTCTCCTCTTTTGTTGTAACCACCTCGTCCCCAACCCACTCACCAGTGGCGCGCATTGTCCTCTTCGTTACACGCCCACTTTTCGCCCCAGAGGTCTCTCGTTGTGCCTCAGTCATCCCGCTTCATCACGAGGACCGGCTCTGCTGTGCCGAGAGCTCTCCAGACAACGACAGTTGGCGGCTGGCCCTAACATTGCCCGGCGACGGCTTCGACCGACTGTTCGGCTCCAACGACACACAGTGGAGACCGTCGGACGCGATGACGTGGAGGTGACGGTAGCGCTCGTCGACTGCACGTTATCGTCGAAAGGGCGGGTTGCCGTGCCGGTGGCGGAAGTCAACTGCTCGATGCGTCGTTGATTCCGGCGAGGAAGGGGGCCGCTGACGCCTCCGCCGCCGCAGTCGCTGCAGTCGCCAGCACGCAGGTGGCTGCGGCGGACGCCGCCTGGGTGGCGTCAGCCGCCGACCACCTTGTGGCTGTGGTGGACGCGGCCACGACGGCGGCGACGCGAAGAGTTGCCAGGTGGCCGCCGCTGAGGCCGCCAACTCGGTGGCAATTGAGGTCAACACGAAGGTGGCTGCGGCGAACACGGCGAGGACGGCGGCGACGAAGGCGCGGGTGGCCGACAGCGACGGCCACAAGTTGGATGTGGCGCCGACGGGGGTCGCGGCGCAGCGAGCAGTTGCCAGGTAGCCGCCGCGGCGGACGCCGCCTGGTTGGCGACAGCCACCCACCACATTGTGGATATGGTGGACGCGGCGACGACGGCGGCGACGCGGAGAGTTACCAGGCGGCCGTCACTTCGGCCGCCGAGTCGGTGGCAATTGTGGTCAACACGACGGTGGCTGCAGCGGACGCGGCGACGACGTCGGCGACGGAGGCGCGGGTGGCCGACGGCGAGGGTCACAAGTTGGATGTGGCGCCGACGGCAGTCGCGGCGCAGCGAGTATTTTCCAGGTAGCCGCCGCAGCGGCCGCCATCTGGGTGGCGACAGCCGTCGACCAGCCTGTGGCTGTGGTCGACGCGGCCACGACGGCGGCGACGCGGAGAGTTGCCAGGTGGCCGCCGCTGAGGCCGCCAACTCGGTGGCAATTGTGGTCAACACGACGGTGGCTGCGGCGGACGCGGCGACGACGGCGGCGACGGAGGCGCGGTCGGCCAAAGGGTCCGCCGCTCCCAAGCTTAAGTGCCACCGGCGGTGGGCGACGTTTTTCGCACTTGGAACAAGTTCCTCTTCCACACCTCTTTTCAACTCGCGCTTCAATCTGGCCCTTCAAAAAGGATGCCCTCGCCCAGTCCCTTGCTCGTACCCTCTCACAACCAATCGCATGCCATCTATCCTTCAGGTCTCTTTCTGCCTCGAGCAATCCCCCATCATTTCAACGGTCTTCGGCCGCATCTCCCTCACACTTGTGGTCGTCCATTGCGTCCGCCAGGTCCTCCCCCTCATTGTCTTGCTCTCTCTTCACTCTCACCTTTTCCTCCTCATCGTTCTCTCCCTCCTCTCCTTCCTCACGTCGTCTGTTTCATCCTCCTCTTTCTCCAAGTCATCCAGCGCGGACAGCTCGACAGAGAGATTGCCCTTGTCCGCGTGGTCACCGACGATAGAGGCGTGCCGGTTGCACCAGGCCGCGTAGGACGCCTGGACAAAGGCACACCTCCCGCACTGGAGGCAAAGAAAGTGGAAGACCTTTGAACAGGAGCTCACATTGCAGCCAACAGTTGCTCCCAGAGAGCCGCACGAAGAGCAACGCATGTGAAGTCCGCGGCGGTAAGGCTGCAGGACATTGCGCATGGTGCCTCCGTTCTTGTCGCAGTACACCTCGGGAGCCCACAGCGCGCATATTTCATGGATGAAGATGAGACGAGTGGTCGAGGGCAGCCGGTACGGCCCCATGAGCGGGGAAGGTAGGATGCCGCCCGTGCGGGTGATCTGCGGGCACAGACCACAGCGGTTGCTCGGGCGACGTGGCCCGGCCATGGCTCTACCGGCGCCTGTGTACACCCCGCGAGCAGAAGGAATGTACACCGTCGTACGGGAAAAGAGAGAAGCAGTACAGCTCGATGCCTCGCAATCAGGAAAAGAGAGCATGCACCCAGCATGTCTACTCCAACGTCCACTCTGCAGAAAACCTTCTGTGAAGCTCATTTTCGCTGAACGCGTGAATGGTTGAGACTAGCGGAGCCAGCAACATCGCTTTTCGTCGCTGTGGAACGGCCTCTGACTGACTGCATCGCACGGACATGCAGGAGAACAAAGATGCTGTCGTCGATGAGAGGAGCACGACGATTTCGTGCACTCTGTCGGCAAAGCCAGTAGTGCTTTCAGTGGGCCAAGTGCCTTGACCTGTTTCTCATCTGAACTGATAGCCAATGACGAGAGGGGAAAAACGTCCCGCTAACAGCTACACCGGCCGTACAGACAAAACCGGCTCTGTCAGGCGAGCGCGTTTGCATGCCAATTTCGAGCGTGGTGGCACGTTCCGCAAAACACGATACTCTCATGAGGGAGCCACCAGCCGGGGAGGGGCTCCTGGAGGGGTGCTAGTAAGAATTGGTGGTTTCGCGAATATGGCCTGAGGCGGGTTTCCTCTCCCAATTGGCCTGGGCCATTGGAACAGTACCACCGGTCTTCAGGAGCATGGTGTGGCAGTGCCCCCACTGGCCAGAACGCGAACACTATTGTAGATCTTTCTCGATCGGGTCATTTTCGAACTGCAGACAGGCACCAAGCCTCTAGTGGGATTTCGTCATTGCGTTTCCAGGCCACTGAATGGGGGGTGCCGAATGCACAAACCTGCTCGGGCAAACATGCCGTCGACCTAACATTGCAAAATATAGCAAAGCACCATACATCTCATGCAGCTGTTTCCTCCATGTCATCTGGCATTTTTGTGGTCCTTTGAATGAACTTAATTGTAAGAATATTGGGTACTTTGAATCGCCTATCAAGTAAGTGTCACAATATTCGGGCTTCATTAGGGGCCTGAAGAGGGGCGTGCCAATGTTGGGGGCGTGCAAAAGGGCTTGATTAGGCGTGCATCGCCCACCCCGCAACCCACGAAGGGGCGTGATGCACAACCCTACGTGCTGGTACTTCAATTGTATTTACATGGTGCTTGGAATGAGTGCTTTCCGAGAACCACGTGGCAGACCTGATGACATCATCCCACCTTCAAATGCAGAAAGGGTCATTGTGACATTTTAGACAAGTTCAAGTGAGAGAAGCTTGCGTGCGATCCGACGTGATCCATCATGGATCAGGGGGCATGAAACCGCTTCGCCCTCGGATATCCAGAATATCATCCACTCACACGAGGTTCGTCCCCTCGCCGCACCCTTGTGCGCTCCCAGCCACGGAGATGGCCGCACGCGATTGGCGGAGCCGCGCAGACCGCCGCGGAAGATAGTTTTTGGTTAGTCACGAGAGCGCTGGGATCGCGCTTAAGCATCACCCAGGCGACCGCCCTCCGCTGGCTACAATCGTTTGCTTGGGACGTTCTTCCATCGATGCCCTATCGACACTGCGATTGCGCATCGCACCGACGGGAAAGGCATACGATGGGCATTTTTCTGCCCATCGACAGACCCAGCGAAGGCCACATTGCGATGTGGTCCTGTCAACTTTTACTGATCCGTTTGTGATCAGTCGAAGACAGACACTCGGGTGTGATTGGACAATCCAGGATTCTATGATCTGACATGTCGACCACTACTCTGCACCTTTGTCTCGTAAACACTTCTGCGGAACTTATAATATAAGTCTGCCGTGGAGTTGTCAATCTCACCGTCGTTACGACCAATATTGTACCCGTCTTCTTCACAAGGGTGCACGCCGACAGGATCTGACTTGGTGTCTCGCAACACTTCTGTTTCGCAGATGCAGTGGAACTCAGAAGACGACCTTGCAAGGGTCGCAGACGTCCGAGCACGTGAAGAATCCAACGTAAGCACAGTGGTCGTCTCGACAGGATGTTATCAGGCACGCTCCGGAACCCACAACTCACGCCGTCCCGCGCTGCGCTCGCCAGTGCACACAGCCTGCCAACCGAGAGCGCGACGAAGCGATGTCTACGGAACGGGACGCGACGAGGACGTACGACAGAAGTACTTGCGTATATTTCGGATTCCTGATATGTACTCAGGACAGAATCAACTCCCTGCAGACCGCGCAAAAACGCGGTTTGTCAGCTCTGAAAGTTGACGTCAGCCTCGGAGGTTTTCCATGGACGGCACCATCTGGTCCCATCTATCTTCATCGCACGGTTCCATCGCGTTGCAACCGCAAATGGGTTCTCGATGGATAACAGTCCGAACGATACGATACAAAATAATGTATCAAACTCGTCCTTCTTGTTGGAAGAGTGCACCCAAAGGGCCTGACGAAAGTTGGCAGCACCCTTCTGGACTGGTGGAATGCATTAAGTATCAATGATGTGTCCGAGATACTGGGCACTCTAGTAGCGCCTCATTGGACTTCTTGCTCGATCAACAGTCGCGTCTGACACTTCTGACAGCGCCTCTCGTGGTGTTGTGTGTCGCAAGCGCCCCGTCTGATGAGTTTGTTGGCCGCACCCGCGCGCTTTGTTAGACAGACGCGTGGCTGCTTGGCTACTATCTATCAATGGACGCCGGTCGGGCTGTCGACGGCACGGCAGATATCACGCACGCTGTCGCTATTCGGCCACCGTTGTACCGGGAGCCGCGGGGACCCAGCTGTGCACCCTTGCTGGCTCATTACGCTCCCGTCCAGGGTCCTTTCCCAGCAATACAAGCCGCGGCCTGTCGCCGGCTCCGCTCAGCGTATTGTCCCCAACAAGGCTGAATACCTGTGGGGACAGCCGACAAACGAGTCATCGTGACCACTTTCTCGCCTTCTGAACAGGGTCCCATTTCGCTCGAAATAGCGTATAGAGCCCGACGCCATCATCGGCTCTGGCAATTTTTGAAATGTATAATATGCTTTTGGCTGTATCGAGTGCATGAAATTCGTTTACCGACTGCCTTTTTGTTCTCGCAACTGTGGAGCAGCTTGGATGCCTCTATGTTGTTTTCGGCTCTGACATGGCTTGAGCGCTGCAGCACACTTGCTGCGACACTCTTGCAGTGTACGGGAGTGCAGTGCTCTTTTTTCCCGCTTCTCTGTACGGCTTCCTACGCCACGTCGACCCGCTGCTGTGGTACATCTATCCCCTGTCGTCCTAGTCCTCGCCATCTTGAACACCGCCGAGGGCGATCGAAGAGTGTCGGTAAACGTTGACACTTATGCACACGAAGTCATATCTGAAGCAATGACAAAGTATAACAAGTTATATTTTCATGGCATGACCGATTAAATCGTTCTTGAACTAGTAAGACATGATTCAAGTTAAAGCAGTCGGTTGCAGATTGTTGCTGGGGCCGTCGCGAATGGCACCACCATGGAGTCCACCGTGGGGCCCTGCCGGCACTTGTGTCGGCCGCGCCTCGCTTTCTGCTTGACACTTCGGTATCCGAGTCGGCCCCGGGACCCTGACAACCCTGCACCACATGAGCAGGTGGACGGGTGACCTGCGGGCGGCGGCGCGGCGCGGCGCTGGAAAAAAAGACGGCGGCGGACCCTTTCGCGCGACCAACGGCGCGCAGTGTATCACCGCCCCTACCGCTTCGGGTGCGCCCTCCACGAGCGCCAGTGCCAACGCGGATTGAAAAACAGCATGCGCGAACCACTTCGGGGCTCAGGGGGGGTTTGCAGTCCGAGCCGCCGGTCAGGCCGGACGCGCCCGCCTCGGCACTACCGCGCGGACATGGCTGTATGAGGGCCGACCGCCGCCGTCGTTGGGCACGGCGCTGTGGCGGTCGGGGGTCTCCAGTTGGAAGGGGCGTGGCCCCTCAGCTGTGGCCAGCACACCCCTGGGGGCCGTCCCAAAATATCACGATCCGGGCCAGCAAGGGAATGACCTGTCCAGATCTCGGGGAGATTGGATTCGATCGGAGGCGAGGCTTTTCCCCAGTGGTTTCCCCGCCCCCCTACTACTTGTTTGAACTTTTCGCTTTGGAGGGATTTATCGGTTTGGCGCATTTGGGGTGGCTACTTTGGC
>ENA-ORXT01005420-ORXT01005420.1-marine-metagenome-genome-assembly--contig:-NODE-5420-length-12538-cov-10.264024_pt1 | contig 12538 bp, 11 predicted proteins | sample MGYA00237868_ERZ511482 | MGnify/ENA metagenome assembly ERZ511482 | reverse complement strand
GCCAGCGACTTAAAATCAAAAACCATGCTCCAACACGAACACCAACAACTCTTAAAAATCATCCACGAAAAATTTGCCACAGCTAACCGACCGCCCAACGAAACAGTTATCGGAAACTGGCTAAGCCTAAACGGCATAACCACCCACACCGGAGCGGACAAACCTTACCGAGCGATCGAAGCCTATTCCAACAGCCGGTTGTCTCAAATCAAAAATCAGCTGATCGGAATCCAGCGGCCGACGCCATTAAAAGCTTTTTCGATGGGGAGTATTTTGCACCAATTAATTTTGGAACCGGAACTGGCCGAAGTGGAGGATTATGTTTTTTTGACGCTTGCTCCGCGGAGACATCTGCAGGCGGCCAAGAAATCAGCGTTTCGAAATCGACTATTGAAAAGGGTTTTGGGAAACAAGGCTACTGAAATTGAAAAGGTCTTCACCTGGACAGATGCTAGAACAGGATTGCCTTGTAAAGCGAAAGTTGATATAGCCTACGAGGATCATCGGGGATTGCACGTGATTGATTTGAAGTCTACTGGGGCAAGTAACAAGGCCGCATTTCTGGCTGATAGTGAGCGATATGAGTACGGGCGACAGGCGGCTTTTTATCTGGATGGGACGGGCGCGGAAACGGTTGTGATTTATGGAATTCAGAAGCGGGCGCCTTATCGGGTTTTCCGGAAGCAGATTACGAAGCGGGAATTGGAAGTTGGGAGGAAGATGTATGGGTTTATTTTGGGGAAAGTTATTGAGAACGAGGGAAAGTTATTGCCGGGATTGTTTTTGGCCTGTAAAGAATGCTGATTAAAAAAACTCGCTCATCTAATAAAAGATGAACGAGTTTACATTAGAGTTTATGACTAGGAAATTTGTATGGGAATCAAATGATCTTTTTAAATTACTCTGCGTCACGTCCTCGTTCTAATAGCTATGGCTATTAAACTCCAGGCGTTTCTTGATTAATTCAAAAATCTCTATTTTCTCTCTTCACAAAATCTCCAGACATAAACTCTATTGAATTGAAAAAATTAATAAACAATCTCGTCTTTAATAATTATACTTTGACCTTGATAAGTACTCGTCTGGCCGTTGTATTCTGCAGGTTTAAAATCGGAAGCGGTAGCAATAGTTCCTAATTGTAAGAGTAGGGCAATAATTAATGTAAACATAAGATTATAGGTTTGAAGTGAGTAAATATTAGTCTCTGATGATTTTTCAGGTAATCCTGTTTTCAATTCCACCGCCCCTTATCCAGGTCCACCGCATTATCCCAATCTGGAGTAATATTCCCGTCTTCATCTTTATTAGCTGGAATGGTCATGGTAAGTCGGCCGATCACTTTTAAGTATCCCATATTTTCATCGCACCATTGTTGGGCATCGGCTTTGGTGAGCGCTTCAATCTGTGGACCACCCCAGGTCAGGAGCTCTCCACTGTGTGGACATGTTGCTTTTATTTCCGTCGCCCAGATAAAAAGGTGAGGGTTTTTTGAATCCATGGTTTTGGGGATGGCCTCGAAATAAATCAAGAGAAAAAAGTGCTCCCGATTTTCACCGGGAGCCGAATGTTAAACAAACAAAAAACAAAAAATATAGAACCTGCCTGCCGACGCAGGAAGGCAGGCACAGAAAACAGCACAGATCACGAGATTATCACATCCCATGAGCTTCGAGCGCGAACCAGATCCTGACAAGGAAAAATCCAGTTCGCTAAGCCTTACAGCTTAATTTTTCTTATTGCGTGAATCGCTTCTTTCACTCCGGTTCTTTGAAGAGAAATGCGGTTTTCAATTTCAGCTAGTTTCTTGAGGTGTTCTTCTAATCTTGATAACTCCTCTTTGTAAAACTGATCAGTAGCTTTGAAGATCTTTAATTCGGTCTCGGGCTTAACCGGTAGACTTCCATCGTACCATTTAACCAGGGTAGAAATACTGAGCTTTGCTAGTTTTGCAATGGCTGTTAGGTCTTGTCGCTTTAGACGAGCTTTGGTGGTAGGTTTTCTGGTGATTTTTCTAGCCGCAGTTTTTCTGGTCGTAGGTTTTCTAGTAGTCGTCTTTTTAGCTGCGGGCTTTCTAGTTGTTGCCTTTTTTCTAGCAGTCGTTTTTTTAGCTTCGTTCATAGTAAACTGGGTTTAGTATTTTAAAATTTTAGTAATGTTAATACAGATGTAATAGTTTCTGTTGTTGGTACGCAGTGTACTAATCTGCTTTCTTTTTGACCTCCGTATTTTTGATTTCCTGAATTGCGAATTGTATCCCTCTTTTTCTAGCAACAATTCGCTGCTCGATTTCAGACAGATTTTGGAGGACTTCTTTTAATCTGAAGGACTCCTGTTCGTAAAAGCGATCGGTGGCTTGGAAGATTTTTAATTCGGTTTCGGACTTTACTGACAAGCTGCCATCATTCCATTTTGTAAGGGTGGAAATGCTGAGGTTGGCAAGCTTCGAGATACCGACTAAATCCTTTCTTTGTAATTTGCTAATTGCTTTCTTTTTTGCCATAATGAATGGGTTTTATTACGTGGTTAGTATGAGTTATTGATTTACAATCATACTACTTTTTATTTGTTTTTTAAAACGAAATAAACAATTGCTTTTAATTGCTTTAGATTGAGGAATAGAGACGGGAAATTGGATCTGAGAAGGATAGTTTGAGGTAAGGAGAAGTAGGTGATTTGATTGGGATACCGTCTTCGCCTGGTCGAGCGGTGAACGGGAATGTTTGGCGTGTGTAGGGGAGAGGTAGGAAATTAAAATCAAGATTCATTTCCTTTGTTACCTTTCAATCGAGTACCTCTATAATACAAGACCTTGTTCGTAAATGGGGGATGTTGCTACTCGTCCTCTTATTTCCGCTGGTTTTATTGAATTCTTTGGTGGAACGGAGGAATAATAAATAAATGTTTAAACGCCTAATTATTATGCGCTAGCGATTTTAGGGGATATCCACTTTTTATTTTGGTAATTAGTATGTTTTTGATACCTTTAGGGATACTTACCTTGAGAAAACTTACCGGATAGAGGATGCGACGTTTGTCGGATGTCTATTTTACTTTCTAATTTACAGTCATTACTTGGTTTCTATTATGCTTATTTCAATGAAATAGGAGCATCACTTTTGTTATGGAGGCTCCGACGTAGGGGGCAAATTAAGATCATATCTTTGAATGTGGGCAGGACAGAAAACGAAAATGGAGATAGGATTGGGTTGGGTGTAACAAAGTTATGCATCATGAAGATTAAAAAATAGAAATAATGCCTAAAAAATATTCAGATTGGTTTAAGGTAGACCTACATATTCATACGAATAAAAGCGATTTAACTAAAACTAATGATTATGATGGGAATTTCGACTTAGGTGTCTTGAAAACTAAGCTGGTAGAAAATGGTGTCCAATTATTTTCATTAACTGACCACAACATAATTAATGTTGATGCTTACAAAACGTATTATGAAGAGAAAAATGATGGAGACCCAACTCTACTTGTTGGTGTAGAATTTGACATTAGAGTAACTCAAGATGATGATAGCCATTTAACTTATCATACTTTATTAATATTTAATGAAAACACTGTAGACAAGGTTGAGGAGCTGTCAACACTAATTGAAATTCACTATAAACAAGAAGGTATTGCACTCAAAGATAGATACCTAACAGAGGATCAAATTTTTGAGCTCTTTAATAATTATCATTTCTTCTATATTCCACATGCGGGTGGGCATAAAAACATAATAGATGCTTATAAAGGGACAGACATAACAAAAGTTCAAGAAATGGTTCTTCTAATGGAATGTGCTCATGAAAAAGTTAAAGAGAAACACAGGCAAAGACACAAGGAAGGATTCGATAAACTTAAAGATTCAGATTTTAGAAATAAAGAAGACGAAGCGTTTATTAATTTCTCAGACAATCATGATTGCAACGTTTACCCCACACCCAAAAGTGGAGCTGTGCACGAATTTTATTGTTTGAAAGGAGAGCCAACATTTGAAACAATACGATTTGCTTTTATTGATCCTAAATCAAGAATTCGCAAACAAAGTGAAGTAGACGCTTTAAAGAATGTAAAGAAGCACATTGCTGAATTGGACATAAAGAACATTGCAAACGTTGATGATTGCGAATTAGAACTAAGTCCAAATTTAAATGTAATAATTGGCGGAGCTTCATCAGGAAAGAGTCTTCTGTTTAATTTGATTGGAAAGAAAATACACAGTACTAAACATACATTTGATACATACAAAAAGGATGAGTCAAATGTTACTATCAAAGCATCGAATAGTCATAATCTGCAACAAGATCTTCCTTTCAACTCAGATGAAGTTGTCTATATCAACCAAGGGGATATTGTTAAGTATTTTGAAAAAGGTGACCTTAATGAATTAGTAGTTGATTCCGGTAAAGAGGAAGAATTAACTGAAGCTAAACACCAAATAAGCCTGAGGAAGAAACAGTTTGATGAAAGCTTAGAATCCTTTAGGAATCAATTTGACAAACTCAATACCAGCTATCATAAAGACTTTATTATTAGAGATGGGGACTTAAAAAATATGCTTAGCGATAAATTTCACTTTGTTAGCATATCAAATAACATTAATTATGATAATTTTCAGATTAGGGAAGATATTCTAAATAGAATCAAAGTTGATTCTGGAGACTTCAAAATAGATGCCATTTATGACTTCACAGGACTCGAGAAAAAAAATATCGAAGAATTTCAGGCGTTGGTAATATTGAAATCTACCCTGTTGAAAAAGAAAAAGGAAATACAAAATGAAATAAAATCATTTTTACAAAATGTAACGAGTTCCATCAGTGCTAAAAACAATACATTAGATTCTTCATCAAGAGCAAAGAGCGAAGCCTTTAAACGGAAAGCGTCATTACTTGACACTTGTTCTAATTTGTTTTCAGAGGCATCCAAATTTAATTCCTGTGCAAAAGGACTTAATGATTACGATTATTCCGTAAAACAGCAAATTGATATTGACAAAGCCGTGAAGCTTGTTTTGGAAGTCGAAAAAGTAGAAGATTTACCAAAAGGAATTTGTAGCTGTATAAATGACCCAGAAGCGGATGAAAGCATTTATAAGAACTACCTTTTATTAGTCCAAGACAATAATCGTCTTAAAGACTATGCAGAATACACTGATACAAGATTACTGCAAAAGTTAAGAAAAGAGAATAACCTAATTGTTGAAAAATTTGACAATCCAACTACTTATTTGGATTACGGAAGTAATGGAAATTCTAAAAATAAATCTCCAGGTTATAATGCCGAAATGTACTTAAAGACAGTTCTACAACAAGATAATTGTAATCTTATAATGATAGATCAACCAGAAGATAATTTAGGAAATACATTTAAAAATGAAGCTTTAATAAACATACTTCGGGAATTCAAATTTAAGAAGCAACTAATACTGGTAACTCATAATCCTTCTATAGTTGTTTACGGAGATGCCGAAAATATTATAATAGCTGACAACAACAAAGGTCAAATCTCATATCAGCAATTAGTTTTAGAAAGAAAGGATTCACAAAAACAAATAATAGATAATCTGGATGGCGGCAAAGCCATTTTTGATATGAGATCCCGAAAATATAACATTAAAAAATTATTGAATTCATGATTATTACAAATAACAAATTTGAAGCAGACAATCTAATTATTACGTTCACTGAGGCATCTATTAAAACGAAAATTATAACAATATCAATAAAAGATGATGTTGACTACAAGGAACTTATTGATTATTTGGTTTACTTAGTTCCAAATGAAAAAGAACTAAAACTTGAGTTTGAAGAATACAACGTACCTGATAAAAAAGAAAAATTAGACTTAATCAAGGAAACAACTACCGAAATATTAGAACACTTTAACAACAGTGTAAAGACCTTAAAAGGTATAGAAAGTACTCCGGTTGAAGGACCCGAAAGTACAATACAAGAACAAGTCAGTACTGTAGGAATAATTGAAGTAACAGACGATGATTTACCATTTTGAGACAGGAATCGCGATGCATAACAAGTGATATGAGATCAGACTTGCTGTTGCTGCGTCCGCTCCAGATCACCGATCCATTCTAGAGTATTAATTAACTAAAAACAATCAATTATGAAAAATTTAATCCTATCATTATTTCTACTTGCATCTGGATCTTTGTTTGCACAAAATAGAGTGTACACAATTACTGAACAATACTCCGGAATGAACAATACCTCTTTAGATAAAATAATAGTAACGGATCCAAGTGGAGCAACAGAAACTTATGATATCACGCATTTTTTAAAGGATGTTGTAAAACATGACAGCGAGTTCAATAAAATTTTGAATGATGTAATTTCAAAAGGATATATCTTATTAAATCCTTCGCCTAATGCACATGGCGACATGGGGGCAGGTATGCAAAGTATTTTCACTAGGACTTGGTTTTTATCTGAAAAGTAAAATTTGTTAAATAAACACTCTACAACAAAACTTAAACTGCATTGAAACACAGTTTAGCAAAACCATTAACCACAACTAAAACATAACTGAGCCCCTATTTGATAATAACCCCTAACTTTTATCAAATAACAATAGTTATTTCAAAAAATAACTATTATTTAATTTTTATATGAAATATAATAGCAACCAGATTATTTACAGTCCTTCCGATTTATCTGCTCACAGCAGCTGTAAACATCTCACCCAACTAAACGAACAACATGCTAGAGGTGAAATTGCAGACCCTGAAATATATACGAACAAGGTGATAATCATGCTTCAAGAAAAGGGAATTGAGTTTGAAGAGCGTCACCTTCAGGAGCTCAAAGATCAAGGGAAGAAAGTTGTAGAAATAAAGGCTGAAGATCCTCATGCTGAAAAGCGTACGATTGATGCTATGGAAGCTGGCGTGGATGTGATTTATCAGGCACGTTTGAAAGAAGAAGGTAAATGGAGTGGTTGGGCGGATTTCTTAATGAAGGTAGAAAGACCAAGTAAATTGGGAGGTTGGTCTTACGAAGTTTGGGATACTAAGTTGGCGAATGAAACCAAGGCTGGTACTATTTTACAGATCGGTTTGTATTCAGCGTGTGTAGCAGAAATTCAGGGGATAACTCCAGAGTATATGGGTGTGATAAAGCCCGAAGGTGAAGAACGCTATCGCTATGATGAACATGCTGCGTACATCAGATTAGTGAAGCGAAATCTTGAGGATGCTATTGCCAATCAATACCAAACTTATCCTGAGCCTGTTAGCCATTGTGACATCTGTAAATGGTGGAAGAACTGTAATGCAATAAGAAGAAAGGATGACCATCTAACTTTTGTGGCTGGCATGGGTAAATCCCAAATGAAAGAATTCAGGATACATGATGTTAATACACTGGAAATACTGGCAAACCTTGATTTTCCCGTTTCTTTTGATCCCACAAAAGGAGTTAAGGAGACATACAACAGACTTCGTGAACAAGCACGTCTACAGTATACCAGCAGAGAAGACGAGTATAAACCAATCTATGAAACCTTGGAAATTGAAGAAGACAAAGGATTAAACAGACTACCAGAACCTTCTGAAAATGATATTTATCTCGATTTTGAAGGCGACCGCATGGTCGAGCCTGATGGTCTTGAATACATGATTGGTTATGTACACAAAGGTGAATACCATGCTTTATGGGCGAAAAAAGAAGCAGAAGAAAAGGAGATTTTTGAGCAATTCATTGACTTCGCCTTCCAACTAAAACAAGAAGACCCTACACTTCACATATACCATTACGCGCCATACGAAGTCACGGCTTTTAAGCGGCTGATGGGTAAATACGCATCGCGTGAAAACGAAATTGATACTTTTTTAAGATCACACACTTTTGTAGATCTTTATGGTGTTGTTCGGCAGTCTATTCGCGCTAGCGTTGAGAAATACTCCATCAAAGACTTAGAGATATTCTTTGGCTACGAACGTAAAATGGATTTAAGGGAGCTTTCTAGTCACAAATCACAACTGGAGTTACTCCTGCAAACCGGGAACATTGATAAACTCAATAACGAAACCAAGGAGGCCGTCCAGCTCTACAATCAAGATGACTGCCAATCATTGGTTAAACTTCAAGAATGGTTGGAGGATATTCGTGCCAGGCTAATTGGCGAAGGTTTAAACATTACAAGACCGGAAGATGGCGATGGTGGAGCCAGTGATAATATCACTATACATCAAAAGCGCATTCTGCCCATTATGAATGCTCTACTCGATGGTGTGCCACCAATAAAGGCTGAACGAAGCAAAGTGGAGCAGGCTCGATATATTCTGGCTCATATGCTTGATTGGTATCGAAGGGAAAGAAAATCATTCCATTGGGAAAAATTTCGGTTAATTGATCTACTGGAAAGCGAGCTATTTGAAGAAAGAAAGGCTATTGCATACTTAAATTATTTAGGTGAAAAAGTAAAAGAAAAACGGAGTTTCGTTTATTCATACAGCGTACCTAATCAGGAATGTGATTTAAAGACAGGTGACCCGCTTAAAACTTTTACAGGAGAAAATTTTGGATCAATCTTCGGAATGGATTTGCAAAATGGAAAAATTCAAGTAAAGTATGGAAAGGAAATCGAGCCTCATGAACATCCTACTTGCGTATACAGCATAAAAGATATCGGGCCTGGAAGTAAAGAGGATGCCATAATAGACTTGGCAACATGGATTGTAGAAAAAGGTATGGACAGCGATGAGGAGACATACCGAGCAGCAAGACAATTGCTCATGAATATTCCTCCAAGTTTAACGGAGGAACGAATTAATTATAAAGATATTCTAGAGCAGATATTTGACTTTTCAGCTAAACTTGATCAAAGCTATTTACCGGTTCAAGGTCCGCCTGGTGCTGGCAAGAGTTTTACGGGAAGCCACCTTATTGTTCGTTTAGCTCAGCAAGGAAAGAAAATTGGAATTACTGCTCTTAGCCACAAGGTCATTACAAATTTGCTAACGAAAGTTTGGGAGGCAGCTCAAGAGAAAGGATTTAACATTCAAATGATACAGAAAAAAGAGCCAGATCCAGATAACCCTTCTCCTTGGACAGTTAGCAAGAATGAAAAAGCTATCCGATCAGAAATAGGCAATATGGACGTTATTGCCGGAACTTCATTTATGTGGAGTAAACCACCTTTTGAAAATAGTGTGGATTACCTTTTTTTGGATGAAGCCGGTCAATTGTCTTTAATTGATACGCTTGCTGTTTCGCACTGCTGCTCAAACCTTGTTCTTTTGGGTGATCCACAACAATTGAAACAACCCCAGCAAGGCGTACATCCAGACGGCACGGAAGTATCGGCTCTGGAACACGTTTTGCAAGGCGAGAAAACCATTTCTGATAAACGAGGGGTCTTTTTAGGTGAAACTTGGCGCATGCATTCGTCTATCAATACGTTTGTATCAGAACTCTTTTACGAGAACAAATTACAATCAAAAGGTCATCTTGATCAACAGCAGATTATAGGTTCAAAATATCCTGGAGCTGGATTGTACCTTGAAGAAGTTGAGCATACTGGAAATACCAATTCCTCTTCCGAAGAGGTTGAGAAGGTCTTGGAAATTGTGGCACACCTGACTGGTGGCAATGTTAGTTTTATTAATGAAGATGGTGAAGAAGGTATCTTGACTACCGGTGATATAAAAATCATTACTCCGTACAATGCACAAGTACAGGCGATTAAAAAACGTTTGCCCAAATTGGAGGTTGGCACAATTGACAAATTCCAGGGTCAGGAAGCACCCGTAGTTATTTACTCTGTAGCCACTTCCAGCTTGGAAGAAGCTCCACGTGGAATGGACTTTCTATTTAGCCCGAACCGATTTAATGTGGCTGTATCGAGGGCCCGTACCTGTTTTATTATGGTGGCAAACCCAGCTATTTTTGAAGCGGAGTGTAAAAGCCCACACCAAATTAAGTTGGCGAATGCCTTTTGTAGGTTTAAGGAACTTTCAACGTGAATCCAAGGGCCGTGATGAATTGAGTAAGTGTCATTAGAAGAAGTATTTATTAGTTATGAATTTATTTTTTTAATATTTTTCAAATAAATTTAGTTTTGTAAAACTAAAGGTATACGTTCTATCTCCAGGAAAAACTGGTCACGTCATATGTACAAAGGCGGTTTCTTATTTTTGCGGGGTTTGTTGAATTCTTTGGTGGAGTGGAGGAGGGGCAAGTAGATGTTTCAACATGTAATTGCTTTATCCTAGCGATTTCGGGGGAGATCCACTTTTTATTTTGGTAATTAGTATGTCTTTAATATCTTTACTAATAGTTGCCTAAGAAAATTTGTAAATTTCAGGAAAATTAATTCTTCACATAATCACAAAAAAATAACATGAAAAAGATCTCATCTTTAATGACTTTTTTAATCATAGCATCATTTGTATATGCACAATCTGTAAATGATGTCCCTTTATCCGATATTGAAGCTAAATACATTCGAATTGTAGGAACAAGTAAAATGTTAAGTACCAAGGTTCTAATAAATATTGAATTTGGTCAACAAGTCAAAATGTTTAAAGCGAAAAGCACTCAATTAAGAGATAAAAACAATAAGCCTATCACTCTTAATTCTATGGTTGACGCAATGAACCTAATGGATAAATACGGATATGAATTTGTACAGGCCTATGCTTTTAATGTAGGAAATCAAGCTGTTTATCACTATCTCATGAAAAAAAGAGATCCCATAGATGGAGAATAAACAGGACAAAAAGATTAATTAGTAGCGGTGCATAAATTAATAAGATTCAACTAATCAACTTAAATTTCTAAAATTATTGGTTTATATTTTTATATAGAACGAAGAGCACTATCGAAGATTGAGAACAATAGTAATAAATCTTACTTTGTTCTGTAAATCAACAAGATACATATATTTAAAAAGTGTCAAAAACGTAATATTTTCAATATGTTAGCTTATTATGTAATTAAACCCTATTTTTATATGTAAAATGTATAAAAACAATGAGCAGTAGATTAGAAATAGGATCAGGGATATACACGAAATCTGAAATCGCCAGAATTCTACGACTGCCTTATGCTCGTGTAAGTAGCTGGATAAATAGATATTGGGGAGGAAAGCTAGAAGCAGAAATTGGTTTTTCTTACATCTGGTCAACTGATAAGTCAAAAGCCGTTAATTTTTACACTCTAGTTGAATTGTATATTCTTATTTTGCTTGGAGAAGCAGGAGTTAAAACCAAAGATGTAATAAATGCTCACATTGAACTTTCAAAAATTTATAAAACGCCTCATCCCTTTGCCAGAAAAGAAATACTTGAATCAATAAAAACGGATGGTAAAAAAATCTATTTTGATACTGGAAACGGTACAATATCTTTAGATGGTAAAAAGCAATTTCAAATAAACTTTATTAAAGTGTTTTTTAAGAACTTATCTTTTGACAATGAGTTTTTGGCAAACAGGCTTTATCCATTGGGCAAAAATAAAAAAATAGTTATCGATCCTACTAGACAATTTGGCCATCCAGTTGTAGGAAATACCAATATTTATCCAGAGACAATATACAACTTGCACAAAGCAGGAGAACCCAATAAATTTATCGCTCATATTTATGAAATAGAAGAGAAGGAAGTTAAAGATGCAATTGAGTATTGTAAAACAGCTGCATGATAATCTACATCGATGAAAATCTCTCTCCTTTCTTAGCAAGAGGATTTAATATTTTACAAGAACCACTTAATTTTAAATTATCTGATTCTGTCGAAGTTCGATCTATTAAAGATGACTTTGGTAAAGGTGCTAAAGATGAAGATTGGATTCCAATGGCAGGAGAGAGCAAGGCCTGTGTAATTACCCAGGATTACAATATTCATAGAATTGCCCATCAAAGAGAGCTTTGTAATAAATACAAACTTGGAATGTTTTATTTTCGTCCCCCCTCTAAAAGTGGACTTAGCTATATGGATATGCTAAAATTAATGGTTAAACATTGGGAGGAAATAACAAAAATAGCTACTAATCAGAAAAGGCCTTTCACATATAAAGTTACTTCAAGAGGAAGAATAACCAAAATTTGATACTATCTTAAATATCTCATATCCATTCCACTTCATCAGGTTGGGATTACATCCGCAGAATCACTAATTGAAAAGATGATTTTATCTGTCAGAACAGTAGATACCCGCTAGTACAGGACAGCCTTCAACGCTTGTGCTGCACGCTTGTTTAGAGCGCCTAATCTAGATACAAAAACTTAGCACAGAAACACAACCGCTAGCGTCCATTCCTTAAATCTACACAAAAAATAAAACTTTAACGCGCCAAAAAATTCCCTACCTTTACCCCAGACACTTAAACACCAAAATCTCCCTTTTTCAAGCGGGATCTTAAAAAAACAAACACCCACAATGTCCTCCGACCAACATCAAAAACAACAACTCGAACAACAACTCTGGAACATCGCCAACACCCTCCGCGGCAAAATGGACGCCGATGACTTTCGGGACTATATCCTCGGTTTTATTTTCTACAAATACCTGAGTAGAAAAATGAAG
>ENA-ORXT01005418-ORXT01005418.1-marine-metagenome-genome-assembly--contig:-NODE-5418-length-12540-cov-5.130948_pt1 | contig 12540 bp, 9 predicted proteins | sample MGYA00237868_ERZ511482 | MGnify/ENA metagenome assembly ERZ511482 | reverse complement strand
GCCACCGCCGCCCTGATGAGCGACTTCACGTGCGGCGCCAACGAGGACGGGGTGCACCTGACCGGCGTGGACTGGTCCCGCGATGCCGGCGGGCAGCACGAGATCGTGGACCTGCGCGACGCGGTCGAGGGCGACCCGGACCCGACCGGTGCCGCGGGCGAGCTGAGGATCGTGCGCGGCATCGAGGTCGGGCACATCTTCCAGCTCGGCACGAAGTACAGCGAGGCGCTGGGCGCGAGCGTTACCGACGAGAACGGCCGGCCCGCCACGCTGCTGATGGGCTGCTACGGCATCGGCATCACCCGGGTGGCGGCCGCGGCGATCGAGCAGAACCATGACGAGGCCGGCATCGTCTGGCCCGTGGCGATCGCCCCGTTCGAGGTGGTGATCTCGCCGATCCACATGGCGAAGTCCGAGGCGGTCGCGGCGGCGGCGGCGGCGCTGCACGAGGAACTGCTCGGCGCCGGCGTGGACGTCCTGCTGGACGACCGTCCGCTGCGCCCGGGCCAGATGTTCGCCGACATGGAGCTGATCGGCATTCCGCACCGGCTGGTGATCAGCGACAAGCTGCTGGCCGAGGGCAAGCTGGAGTACCGCGGCCGGCGCGACGCCGAGGCGCGGCTGATCGAGACGGGCGAGGCGCTGGCGACGGTGCGCGGCGGCTAGCGACACGCCGTGCGGCGCACGCCCAGGTCGGAGTCCTTGTCGAGCCAGTCCATGTCCGGCGCATTGGCCACCGCGCAGAAGTCGTCGGGATCGCCCGCTCGCCGGCCCAGCCGTTGCCACGCCCCTGGACCGATGCCGGAAACGCCTCGTGGTCGGGCCGCCAGTTCTGCGAGCTGCCCGCGCTGAAGTAGCAGATCACCATCATGAGCGCCGGCTCCGTCAAAAGATCGACGGCACGTGACGCTCCGCTTCGCGGTCAGGACAAGATGGAAAGGTCCCGGGCGAACGCCGCGGACTCAATCGATCTCGTAGCGCACCGGAAAGGTGTAGCCGTCCTCCTCCAGGTACTCGATGTAGGCGCGAAAGATCCCGGTGCCGTCATACCCTTCGGCCGACACCTTCTGCGCCATCTCGTTGGGCCAGCCGGCAAGCTTCTCGGCCCAGGCCAGGCGCTGTTCGGGGGCGAGCGTGGTCACCGTCGCGCCATTGCTCTCCAGCGTCGCCAGCCCCCTCGCCTGGGCCTCGTCGAGCGACTCGGCGACCAGCAGCTCGTACTCGCCGGCCACCTCGAGGATGATGTCCAGCACCTCGGGCGGCAGCTTCGCCGCGGTGTCGTTGTTGATCATCATCCCGTTGACCATGACCGCGCCGATATCGATGATCTTGTAGTGGGGTGCCACTTCCTGGAACCTGAATCCGTTGTAGCTGCCCGGGAACATCAGCATGCCCTCGAAGATGCCGGTCTGCACGCCGCTGTACATCTCGTTGAGGCTGGTCTGCACCACGGTGGCACCGGTGAACTCCAGCCACGGCAGGTTGGGGCCGGCACCGCCGATCTTGTGGCTGGCCAGATCCTCGACGTTCTCCCATTCGAAACTGGTACCGAGGTTGTAGTTGTCGTAGCCGGTCAGCGCGATCATGGTCTGGCCGTAGTTCTCCTCGAAATGGGTGGCCAGCCGCGGAAAGTCGTCGTAGACCTTTCTCGTCACCCTCAGCTGCTGCACCGCGCTCGGTGTGGAGAACGGTGTGTAGTAGTTGAGGTTCTGCGCGAACGCCTTGCTCGGCTCGAAGCAGAAGCAGGTGTGGCCGATGTCCAGGATGCCCTTCTGGGTCGCCTCCAGCACGTCCGGCAGCTTGGCCAGCGTGCCGCCGTAGGCTTCCACGAACCGCACCTCGTGTTCGGTGCGTTCGGCGACGCGCTTCTCCACCTCGGGCACGAAGAACGAGCCGGTGAGCCGCACGTAGTCCACCGGCCCTTCCGGGTGCCCCGCGCCGATGCGCAACGTGAACGACTCGGCCGACGCGGCCGTGCCGAACGTGCCCAGTGCCGCGGCCAGTCCCGCCGCCACCAGCCACCGCCGAGGCGCGTTGTTCGTCTCTCGTCCCATGCTGTCCCGCTCTCCGGTCCGCCGTGCCCGATGCACGTCACGCTTGCAATCTAAATTATCAATTGATAAATTGCAATGCCGTCGCTTCATCAATCGCCTCGGACGCATGAGTGCCCCGTCCGTCCACCGACCCTCCGGAGCGACCATGACCGAGTTCGCACGACGTAGCGCAAGCCTGCTGAACGGCGCGGCCGCCCTGTGGGCCTTCCTGCTGGCGGTGGTGATCCTGATCGACGTGGTCGGACGCGCAGCCTTCGACCAGCCCTTCCAGGGGGCAAAGGAGATCGTGGCCAACTCCATCGTCGCCATCGTGTTCCTGCAGTTCCCGCTGGCGGTGCAGCAACGCGCCCTGCTGCGCACCACGCTGGTGTACGAGCGCATCGGCACGATCGGGCGCCGGGGGGTCGATTCGATCGGCGCGCTGTTCGGCGCGCTGCTGTTCGGCGCCATGGCGATCGGTGGCTGGGAGGACATGGTGATCGGTTGGCGAATCGGCGAGTTCGAGGGCGAGGGGGCGATGCGGGTGCCGGTCTATCCGGTGCGCACGGTGATCGTGATCATGAGCGCGCTGTGCTCGCTCGGCTTCATCGCGCAGGTGTTCGCGACGCTGACGGGAGCACGATCGGATACCGGGACGGGCACGCCGCCGCCCTCCCCCCCACTCGCCGGCGAGTAGCGCATGGATCCGGCCACCCTCACCGTTCTCGCCCTGGTCGTGCTGGTCACGCTGATCATCGTCGGCGTGCCGATCGCGCTGTGCCTGGGCATCGTCGCGCTGGGCGGCACCGCCCTGACCTTCGGCAGCATCGAGCTCGGCATCGCGACCGCCGGCACGTCCGCGTTCGGCGCGCTGAGAAACTACGTGTTCGCCACCATCCCGCTGTTCATCATCATGGGCAACTTCATCAGCGCCTCGGGTGCGGCGAGCGACCTGTTCACGCTGATGAACCGTCTGCTCAGGCGCATTCCCGCCCGCCTCGCGGTCGCGACCGTGGCCGGCAACGCGGTGTTCGCGGCGATCTCCGGCGTCAGCGTGGCCGCGGCCGCCACCTTCTCGCAGGTCGCCTACCCGCAGATGCGCCGCTACGGCTACGACCGCCCGCTCGCCCTGGGCGTGGTCGCCGGCAGTGCCATGCTGGGCATGTTGATACCCCCCAGCATCCTGCTGATCTTCTGGGGGATCATCACCGAGACCTCGATCGGGCAGCTGTTCGTCGCCGGCGTGATGCCGGGCCTGCTGCTGGCGACGCTGTTCGTGCTCTACCTGGTGATACTCGCGGTGCGCAACCCGGCACTGACGCCCTACGAGCCGGTCGTGCCGGACGGTACCGTCGCGAGCACGTTCGAGGCCGAACCCGGCGGCGCTGTCGATGCGCCGGCGGGCGTGGCCGTGCTGGTCAGCGGACTGGGCATCCTCGCGCTGATCCTGCTGGTCATCGGCGGCATCTGGGGGGGACTGTTCACGCCCACCGAGGCGGCGGGCATCGGCGCGATCGGCGGACTGGTGCTGGCGGTGGCCAAGGGCATGCGCCCGAAGGCGCTGCTCGCCTCCATCGTGCAGTCGGGCAGGACCACCGCGCCGATCATGCTGCTGCTGCTCACCGCGGCCCTGTACTCGCAGTTCCTGGTGACCAGCGGCGCGATCGGCATCATCACCGACACGATCGAGGGCATGGGCTTCGATCTGGTCGGCCTGATCGTGGCGATGACCGTCGTGTGGCTGCTGCTGGGCATGATCCTGGACTCGACCTCGATCATCCTGCTGACCGTGCCGATCTTCGCGCCCATCGTCGACGGGTTCGGGCTCGACCCGCTGGTGTTCGCCGTCTACGGCATCCTGGTCATCGAGGCCGGATTGCTGACCCCGCCGTTCGGGCTGCTGGTCTACGTGGTGAAGGCCTCGGTGCCCGAACAGGTGTCTCTGGCCGAGATCTTCCGCGGTGCGGTGCCCTACTGGCTGCTGATCATCGTGGCCGGCGTGCTGGTGCTGACGTTTCCCGCCATCGTGACCTGGCTGCCGTCGCTGATGTGACCGCGACGCCTGCCCCTGCGCGCACCCTTCCCCGCCCGACAACGAGAGACGAGAGCTTGACCAAGCGCGCGATAGTGATCGGAGGCTCCATCGGCGGGCTGTTCGCCGCCGCCCTGCTGCACCGGCAGGGCTGGCGGGTGGACGTCTACGAGCGCAGCGAGGTGGAGCTGGCCGGGCGCGGCGCGGGCATCGTGACGCACCCGCCCCTGCTGGAGGCTCTGGTTCGCTGCGGCGCCTCGCTGGACGATCTGGGCGTGGCGATCGAGACGCGTACCGGCTACGACGAGCACGGCGAGGTGATCCGTCAGGTGGCGGCCGAACAGATCGTCACCTCGTGGGACCGGCTGCACACGCTGACCCGCGCGCAGGTACTCGACGAGCACCACCACCTGGACCATGCGCTCGCGCACCACGAGGTGCTGGACGACGGCGTCCGGGCAACGTTCACCAACGGGCACACCGTGCAGGCCGACCTGCTGATCGGTGCCGACGGGTTCCGCTCGGCGGTGCGCGCGCAGATGCAGCCGGACGTGCAACCCGAGTACGCCGGCTACGTGGTGTGGCGCGGCGTGGCCGCGGAAGCGGATCTGCCGCCCGAGATCCGCGACGGGGTGTTCGGCACGTTCGGCTTTCACCTGCCCGCGGACGGCGAGGTGATCGGCTATCCGATCGCCGGCGAGAACAACGTGCTCGAGCCGGGGCGTCGGCGCTACAACTGGGTCTGGTACCGCGTGGTCGAACCCGCCGCCCTCACCGACCTGCTCACCGACGCGAGCGGCCACACCCACGAGATATCCATCCCGCCGCCGCTGGTGCGTCCGGACGTGGTGCAACGGCTGCGCGACGATGCCGAGCGCGTGCTGTGCGAACCGTTCCGGGTACTGCTGTCGAAGGTGCCCGCGCCCTTCTTCACGCCGATCTACGACCACCTGTCGCCGGTCATGGCCCGCGACCGGGTGGTGCTGGTCGGCGACTCGGCCTGCGTGGCCCGGCCACATGTGGGCATGGGTGTCACCAAGGCCGCCAGCGACGCCTGCGCGCTGGTGGATGCGCTCGGGACGAGCGCCTCGCTGGACGAGGCGCTGGCGAGCTACGACCGGGAGCGCGTGGAGGCGAGCCGCATCGCCTACGAACGTGCCCGGCACCTGGGCGAATACCTTCGCCCCGAGTGGACGACGGACGAGGAACGGGCGGTCTGGACCGCCACCCACGACCTGGAGAGCATCATGCGCGACACCGCGACGATGAACTTCTACTGACGGTGCGCATCGGCCACATCCAGCGCGGCGTTCGCCCCCTGCAGGAACTCCACCGTGGCGAACACCAGCTCGGTGTCGCCGGTGTTGGTCAGGTCGTGCGTCTTGGCCTCCCCGGCGGCGTAGACGTGGTGCGTGGTGACGCCCGCTTCGTAGCGCGCCTCCACGATCGAGCCGTCGTCCACGTACGAGCGCGCGCTGCCGGGTCCGAACACCGTCCAGAAGTAGTCGAGCACGTGGGTGTGGAAGCCGATGCGTTCTCCGGGCGCGAGCCGCAGGTGCCAGACCCGCACCCGTTCGGTCTCGGAGACCAGCACCGACCCGACGCAGCCGTGGGTACGCGCCGCCAGGAACTCCTCGATCAGCTCGGGCGGCCAGTCGAAATCGCGCGGATCGACGGGCGGCGTGACGGTGGGACTCATGATGCTCTCTCCTCGGACGGTGTCCCGGGTGACACCCACCCGTTTATCGACCGATAAATTAGCATGTCGAGCCCTTGCATGAGCCCGAAGACACCGTCCGTCACCCGCCGCAGGCTGTCGCGCGAAGAGCGTCGCCGGCAGATCGTCGAGGGCGCGGTCCGGCTGTTCGCCGAGCACGGGTTCGATGCCTCGACCCACCAGCTGGCCGAATCGCTGGGGGTCACCCAACCCCTGATCTACAGCTACTTCCCGAACAAGGAGGAACTGATCGAGGCGGTGTACGAGGACGTGTTCGTCAAGCGCTGGAACCCGGAATGGGAGGCGGTGCTGTCGGACCGCACGCTGGCGCTGCAGACGCGCCTGGAAACGTTCTACCACCGCTACGCCGATGTCATCCATTCCACCGACTGGATCAGGCTCTACCTGCACGCCGGGCTGCGCAGCCTGGCGATCAACCGCCAGTACACCCCGATCGTGGAGAAGCGGGTCATCGAGCGGATCTGCATCGAGCTGCGCCACGCCTGCGAGCTGCCCGATCCTCGGTCCCATCCGATCACCGGCCAGGAGCGCGAGGCGGTGTGGACGTTGCACGGCGGCATCTTCTACTACGGGGTCCGGAAGTACGTCTACCAGCTGTCGGTGGCGGCCGACTACGACGATGTCGTGCGCAATGCCGTCACGGGCCTGCTGAGCAGCATGCCCGCCCTCGTCTCGCACCTCGTCGACCCATGCAACGGAGACCCCTCGTGAGCCATGCCGACCTGCCCGTGCCGGATCACGCCCGCAACATGACGCTGATCGGTCACTGCGACCAGGGTGGGCGACCGGACGGTGTGCAGCTGATGGTGAACAAGGGCTTCGCGTTCGTCGGTCACATGTTCTCGAAAGGGTTCAGTGTCATCGACGTGCGCGATCCGAGCCGCCCGCGCACCGTGAAGTACCTGCCCGCCCCCGCGAACACCTGGAACATCCACCTGCAGACGCACGGCGATCTGCTGCTGGTGATCAACGCGAAGGACATGTTCGCCGCCGCCGAGTTCCAGGACGAGACCGAATACTACAAGGGCGCACTGGGTCGCAAGGTCGGTACCGCCGATGCCACCCGCGTGCGCGACTGGACCGCCGGGCTGTCGGTGTACGACATCGCCGACCCCGCCCACCCGCGCCCGATCGGATTCATGCCGGTGCAGGGCGGCGGGGTGCACCGGCTGTGGTACACCGGCGGACGCTGGGCCTACGCCTCGGTGCTGCTGGACGGGTTCACCGACTACATCTTCGTGACCATCGACCTGAACGACCCGACGCACCCGATCGAGGCGGGTCGCTACTGGCTGCCGGGCATGAACGCCGCCGCCGGCGAGACGGCCGGAGACGGCGCTCGACGCGGCGGCCTGCACCACGCCATCGTGCACGGCGACACCGCCTACGGCGCGTGGCGCGACGAGGGGCTGGTGGTGATGGACGTGAGCGAGCGCACCGCGCCGAGGCTGCTCACCCATCGCAACTGGTCGCCACCGTTCGGCGGCGGCACGCACAACGCCCTGCCGCTGCCCGGGCGCGACCTGCTGATCGTGCTCGACGAGGCGGTGCTGGACAACGCCGCCGACGGCATCAAGCACATCTGGGTGTTCGACATCCGCGAGCCCGCCAACCCGATCAGCATCGCCACCTTCCCGGTGCCGTCCGAGACCGACTACATCGCCAAGGGCGGGCACTTCGGGCCGCACAACCTCTACGAGAACCGCCCCGACGGCCTGGTCAGCGAGCACACGATCTTCGCGACCTACCAGAACGCCGGCATCCGCGTGTTCGACATCTCCGACCGGTACCGGCCGGAGGAGATCGCCGCGTTCGTGCCGCCCGCCCCGAAGCGGCTGGTGGACCACCGGCCGAACCGGCCGCGGGTGATCCAGTCGTGCGACGTGTGGGTGTCGGCCGAGGGGCTGGTGTACGGCAACGACTACAACGGCGGGCTGTACATCCTGGAATACACGGATTGACCCGGCCGGTCGAAAGGCGAGGCGCTGCGGGAAGCGTACATGCGCATCGTGTAGCTTGACCACGAATGCCCTCCGCCAACCGGTGCGGGGCCGATGGCGTTCCCTTCGACGAGCGAACACGAAGCGGTGGCGGCATGACGATGGTTCACCCCGGCAGGATCGGTACGGTCGCGATACGGACGTCGGGCACGAACACCCGGTCCGGGAGCGCGACATGCCCAGGACGCTTGCCCGGGCCCGTTGCGGGAACAGCGAGCATTCCCGGGACTTGCACCCGGGCTCGATACGGAAACGACAAGCACGACTCCGGCCAACCGGATCACGGGCGCGATTGCCCTTTCGTCAGAAGCGCCGTCGGTGACCGTCCGGGCGTGCCTGTCGGGCAGGCTCCGTCATCCGCGTCGAAAATCGTGGATCCTGATAGGGTCGCGGCAGCGAACCCGAGTAGTTCCGTGCGACAAGATCAAGCTCTCCCAGCCCTGCTCCTGCTGTTGTCCTGCGGCGCCCCCCCGCTCCAGGCGGCCGATGCGCGGGACGCTGTGGCCGGCACGTGGGTCACCGAACGGCGCCAGGACGACCCGCTGCCGGTCGTGCTGAGCAGCGCCCGGCTGCGCCAGCCGGTGGCCGAGTCGCCGGCACCGATGAGCGTCATCACCCGTTCGATGATCGAGGCGTCCGGTGCCCGGCACGTCGTCGACCTGCTGCGGCTGGTACCCGGCTTCCAGGTCGGCAGGCGAACCAACGGCAACCCGGTCGCCACCTATCACGGCATCGCCGAACGCTACAACCCGCGGTTGCAGGTGCTGGTGGACGGGGCTCCGATGTATGTGCCGGTCTACGGCGGCGTCCCGTGGAGCGAGCTGCCCCTGACGATCGAGGACATCGAGCGGATCGAGGTGGTGCGTGCGCCCGACGGGGCAAGCTTCGGACCGAACGCGTTCCAGGCGATCGTCTCGATCACCACCCGCGCGGCGGGCATCGACCGGGCGCCGTCGGCGACGCTCGCGGCGGGTGGCAACCGGTTCCGCCGCGTCACGTTCGGCGACAGCGGCGGCGTGAGCGGCATCGACTATCGGCTCACCCTGCAGGCGGCTGCCGATGAAGGCTACTCGAACCTGCCGGACACCGAACGCGACCGCATGGTCGCGCTGCGGCTCGCCCGGCAGCTCGGCGTGCGCGATCGGCTGTGGCTGAATGTCGCGCTGCACGAGGGCGAGCGTGTCGAACTGGAGCCGGTCGAGGTGCCGGAGGACTTCGCGCCCCGCCCGCGAACCGGCAACACGCACGTGCACGTGCACTGGGAGCGCGACGAGGCGCCCGGACAGGGCTGGCGGGCCGACTACTTCCACAACCGCTACACGATCGAGGAGCGCCAGGAGCACCGGCTTGGCGAGGTGGAGGTGGCGGAAGGCGACGTCATCACGCTGCCGCCCTTCCGCGTGCTGCTGGACCGTTCGGTGCAGGCCGACCGTCACGAGATCGAGCTGCAGCGCAACCGGCGGCACGGGCGGCTGGGCATCGCCTGGGGGGGCGGGTTGCGACGCGACCGGGTGCAGGGCACCTACCTGTTCGGCGACGAGCGGTGGAGGACCATCGACACCCAGCGGCTGTTCGGGCACGTGCAGTGGCAGGCTGGCGAACGTCTGCTGATGCACGCCGGCGTCCTGGCGGATCACAACGACCTGTCGGGCACCAGCATCGCGCCGCGTGCGAGCCTGCTGTTCACGCCGCGCCCGGGACACCGCGGCCGCGGCGTGTTCCGGCTCGGGGCGTACCGGGGCGTGCGCAACCCGTTGCTGGTCGAGGAGGAGGGCGATGTCTCGCTCGAATACGATCTCGGCGACCAGACCCTGCTCGATCGGTTCATCGTCCGGCGCGGCGGTCTCGAACCGGAGACCATCGACGTGTTCGACATCGGCTGGCGCCGCCTGCCGTCCGGCCGCGCACCGGGGTTCGACCTGTCGCTGTCGCACGAGCGCCTGCGCGACCTGATCGGCACCAAACGGCAACCGGACCCGCTCGACACGTTCGACGACGAATCACGCATCTTCCGCAACGAGACGGACTACACGTTCAACGTGTTCGAGCTGCAGATCGATGCCCGACCGGCTCGTCGCACCCACCTGCGGTTCGCGTGGAGCCATGCTTTCGGCCAGGATCCACGCCTGTCGATCAGACAGCTCGTACCAAGGGATACCCTGACCTTGTTCGCATCCGCACCGGTCGGGGACGCCACCCGGCTGTCGGCCACCTGGCTCTACGCCGGCGACTGGGTCTGGGACGATGTGCGCGATGTCTCGCGTCTGCACCGGATCGATCTGGGCGTTTCACGGCAGCTGCGACTTGGCCGCTTCGCGGCTCGCGGAGCGCTGCGTGCGGAGCTGCCCATCGGCCGCAACGTCGACTACCTGGAGCGCAACGATGTGGAAGAAGCATTCTTCGCCAGCGTATCGGTCGAGATGCCCTGACCGGGCTGCCCCGTCACGCCCGGTCCCTCGATCACCTCTCGCCTGCTGAGCCATCGGATCGGGATGCGCGACCGCCGGCCCGCCTGCACGATCCTGGTCGCCGCGCTGGTCCACGCCTGCGCGTGGCAGGCGGCGCTCGCGATCGACGGCCTGACGGGTACCGAGGCTGCCACGCAGCAGCCCTTGTTCGTGATCGGTGTACCGGCGCCGCTGCTGGACGGGGTCCACCGGGCGATCGTGGAACGGTTCGGCCTTGCAGCACTGTCCGGATCGGTGCGGGCGGACGATGCGCACGCGCTCGATGACGCCACCGGGAAGGGCGTGCGGACCGTGGTCGCACTCGGGCGGGACGCCTGTGCCGTGATGATGACCGTGCGCCCGGACCAGCGTACGCTGTGCGCGCTGCTCTACGCGGACGCGTTCGACGCCCTGGACTGCGACGGTGGTTGCGAGCACGTCGAGGCGATCGTGATGGATCAGCCTCCCGAGCGTCAGGCACGCGTGGCGACGCGGCTGTTCCCGGCGCTCGAGCGGTTCGGCGTGCTGCGCGAAACGGCCTTCGCGAGCACCGTTCCCGGCATCGAGTGGCGCACCTTCGATCCGCAGCGGCGCCTGAGCGCGCAGATCACCGACCTGCTGGCCCTCGTGGATGCGCTCATCGTCGAGCCCCGCGCCGGTCTCTACCCGCCGCGCAACCTGCGCACCGTGCTGCTGACCGCCTACGGTCGCGACAAACCGATCATCGGCTACGGGCCGGACTGGGTGCGCGCCGGTGCACTGGTGTCGGCCTGGTCGACCCCGGCGGACGTGCTGGGCGATGTCCGCGACATCCTGAGCGTCAGGCCGGACACCGCCCCGCCGCCACCGGTGCGGCTGCACGTGCCACATCGTTTTCACGTCGCCGACAATCCGGCGGTGGCGCGTTCGCTCGGCCTGCGACGCAGGCCGTTCGACATCGAAGGTCGTTCGTTCACCGACCGGGACTTCCTGCCGTGACGACGCCGTCCATCACCACGCGGATCCTCCTCGCCGCGGTGCTGCCGGCCGTGCTGGTGGCGCTGATGCTGAGCGCCTACCTGACCGTGCAGCGGGTCAGCGAGATTCGCGATGTCGAGATCGAGCGCACCGCGGCCCTGCTCGACGGTCTCGCGCACGCGGCCGAGTTCGGTATCGCCACCGGCAATGCCGCCCTGCTCGAGAGCGTCGGCCGCAGCGCGCTCGGCAGCGACGCCGTCCAGGAGGTCACGTTCACCGATGCCGGCGGTGATCCGCTCGCGACCGTGTCGCGTGCACGCTCCGCGGTGCCGTCCGACGGCCTGCCCGGCACCCGCTGGTGGTGGCACGAGGTGCAGACCGGCCGTCGGTTGAGCCGACCGGTCACGCTGACCGACATGAGCGCCTTCGACGATCCACTGCTCGGTGAGGGAAGCGTCGATGCCGGTGCCGGCAGTCGGCGTATCGGTACCGTGTCGCTCGAGTTCGACCTGTCGAAGGCCTTCGCCCGACAAAGGCGGGCCGTCCGGCGGAGCCTGGGGATCGCATCGCTGGTCCTGCTGCTCGTGCTGCCGGCGGCGTGGCGGCTCGCACGCTCGGTCACCAGCGACCTGCACGCGGCGCTTGGAGCGCTCGAGGCACGCCATGTCGAACTGTCGGCGGCGCGCGCGCAGGCGGAGGGGGCGAGCCTGGCGAAGTCGCAGTTTCTCGCCAGCATGAGCCACGAGATCCGCACGCCGATGCACGCCATCGTCGGCACGCTGTCGACCTTGCGCCACTCGGCACTCGATGCGGATCAGCGAGCGCAGCTCGATCTGGTGGAACGCTCCTCGACGACCCTGCTCACCATGCTGGACGACGTGCTGGACCTGTCGCGCATCGAGGCCGGTCACCTGCAGCTGGACAGCAGCCCCTTCGATCTCGGCGAGCTGTTGCAGGAGGTCGAATGGACGCACGCCGGTGCGGCGCGCTCGCGCGGCCTGCACCTCGCCATCGCGCCGCCACCCGAGGGCTCCGGGACGATCGTGACCGGCGATGCGCTGCGCCTCAAGCAGGTCCTGTTCAACCTGCTCGGCAACGCGATCAAGTTCACCGACGAGGGGGGCGTGCGCCTGGAGGTCGACCGGCACGATCCGGCACCGGATACCGACGCCGGGCCGCGGTGGCACTTCTCGGTCGTCGACACCGGCAGGGGCATTCCCCGGGATCGCCTGGCGAGCGTGTGCGATCCGTTCGAGCAGGCCGACATGTCGATGACGCGTCGTTTCGGGGGGGCAGGACTCGGGCTGCACATCTGCCGCGAGCTCGTCGTGCG
>ENA-ORXT01005416-ORXT01005416.1-marine-metagenome-genome-assembly--contig:-NODE-5416-length-12542-cov-4.799438_pt1 | contig 12542 bp, 8 predicted proteins | sample MGYA00237868_ERZ511482 | MGnify/ENA metagenome assembly ERZ511482 | reverse complement strand
TATAACTTATCCATGTCCTGCTACAGGTATACAAAACAATCATCCTGCGCTGACTTCGCCATTAAATACTTTGCCTGCACAGTGGGTGCTTTCGCTTGGTCCTAATCAGACTGAAACTATCACTTACAAACTTCGTGTAGATGGTTGGAATGATTTACCTGCACAACCTATGGGCAGAGACTGGGCTAATGGTTCTTGGGATGTTACTGGAATGTGGCGTAACGATGCCGTTATGCAGCCATGGTCGGATGCTCCAGGTGGTACTACTTTAGGTGGTGAAATTAGAGCAAGTGATGGAGCTAGCTTTAGTGATTCACGAATCCATATATCTAAGTTCCCGTTCCCTGAAGATAGAGATATCTCTGTCGATGCGTATCCATTTATAAATGCTTTGACTGATGATGATGAGTGTGCGATTGCTGCTGTATTTCCATATTATCGTCTGCCTTGTTCATATCTAGCAAATGCAGGTGCTGCATATAATCCACCTCTACAGTATGGTGATCCATATGCGGGCGATTATTGGATGAACACTCGGCCTGATGCGTATAACGATTTGTTGCAGCCTCCTTCTAGGGCAGTTACTCCGTTTAGTTGGCCAGGTGCTTTAAGAGGGCGAGTGCTTGGACATGACTGGTATAACTATAGTAGTTGGGCTAACTTTGGTGATGATTTTGATGTAGCAACAAATAATCGTGGTTGGTGGCAGCGTCCGCTAACAGATGAAAATAGTTGGGCAGACGAATTTGATGCTAATCCAACAGAGCCGTATAAATGGGCAATCGATCTTCGTGTTGATGGTATGGAACGTTTGACAGATTTTGATATCAGTGATCAGCTTCCTTATGGTTGGCGTTATGTGCCAGGTTCAGCAGAAATAGTTGATGGAAACTGGTACTTAGGTTGGGAAAATCAGGCGTTTGCTGAAAATGCTGGTATAACTCCTGGTTACACAATTGTGCCATTAGATGATCCTGTAGTTGATGCTTCAACTGAAGGTTCGTGTAGTGTCCCTGGTTGGCACGAAGATGGTCAAACCCTAAACTGGAAGTTTGAAAAATCTGGTGGCGAGATGGGATCTGATCCGTGGGATGTTCGTTATCTGGATTCAAGAGAACGCTACAGTGCACATACTTCTTACCCAGATCGTGCTTACAACAAAGGAACAGTAGATAAAGCGAGTTGGATCCGTATCCACTACACCGCCATTCCAGATCAAATGGTGTTTGATTGTGATCCAGATACAACTTCTACTGATAAATATTTCATGGAAAATAACGTACGAGTTGATGGTCGAGTTGATTACGATCCTGCGTTGTCGGTCTCAGATAGCTATGCAATGATTGCTCCTGTTCCTAACCCAATTGCGTTTGAAAAAACTCCTGATGATGGTTCAACACCTGATGACACTAACCCGACATTTGAAATTACGTTCACAAACGGTTTGGATGTTCCTGTTGAAGATCTAATTATCTCAGATACTTTAATAGCTACTGTTGGAGGTAACCCTACTGGTCCACTTGCTGGTGGTGGTTACACTTGTGGAACTGCTGTAATTACTGGGACCGCTAATCCTGTAACTGAACAGACTTGTACTGGTGGCAATACTGGCAACACAGCAATTGAATGGTTGTTTGATGCTGTTGACCCTGGCGAAACCATTGTTATTACTATTCCAATCTTTATTCCCGAAGATGAGGTTAATGGTTTGATTTGGGAAAACACTGGAAGTACTTTTGTTAAAGAATGGTATGACTCTTCGTTCGAAGACGAGGGACAGATTACTGTTGTTGCACCAAGTGCCCCTGAGGTTCCAGTCAAAACAGTCAGCCCTAACCCTGCGACAATTAATGATTTGGTTGAGTATGAGGTTACTTGGACAGCTGATGCTTATCAAGTTTGGTTAGACCTTGCCTATATTGACCTTGTGCCAGATGGGTTTACCTTTGATCAGTATCAGGGAGTAACTTGTACCGGCGCTTGTCCAACAGGCTTTAGTGGTGCTGATGTATTTGAGTTAACGCATACAGTTAATCCTGACGGTACAACTTCGCTTTCGTGGTGGTTTGGTGATATGCCAGGCTCTAGTGGTTCACATACTTGGACTATGAAATATCGTGTACGTGTTGATGGTACTTATAATGATGGAACGTTAGTTGCTGACGAAGATGTGTTAACTAACTCAGTTGTTGGTTATTCAGCTGAAAAGAACCTTCAAGATGGTCCTCCTCCGGGAACCCCTAACCCTGATGCTTGGGCAGATTCGGAATTCCCTCCATCTGTTCCTGCAACGGTTGATTTAGATATTGAAGAACCAGAGCTTACTATTGGTAAGACCGCTGTTGCTTCGCCTTCACCTGCTGATGGCTCATCTGTAATTACCTACACAATTGAAGTAGAGAATACTGGGGAGATTCCTGCGTATGGTATCGAGATTTCTGACACTCCTAATGGTGCGTTAGAAAACGGTGTGATGAATCCGGCCACGTTCCCAGGTTCGTTTGTAACCAATGGTTGGACTGTTCTAGATCCTGAGTTGCAGTGGTTTATTTCTCAACTTAACCCGGGTGAGATAGCTGAATTTACTTACACGGTAGAAGTTATTGACACTTACTTGGCTGATGGTTATGGCACTGCTGACAATATTGCAAGCGTGTCTTCATACCGAGCCCGTGGTGGAATTAATCCTGAAGAAGGTGACAGAATATATGAGGGTGCGGTAATAGAAACCCAGACTCCATTAGCTGGTCCTGAACTTGACATGTTTAAGACATCTGGTAGTTGTGCTACTGAGTTCGATTTTGCTGAAGTTGGGCAATCACATATTTGGTGTATCGAGGTGCAAAACATTGGTGATGCAACAGCATACGGTGTTGAAGTTACTGACACCCTGCCATTTGATTGGACTTACGATGCTGGTTCTACAACTGCTGTAAACTGGACAGCCGCTGAGCCTACAACAAGTACTTTGGTTGCTGGTGTTGAAGAAACTGTGTGGACTATTGGAGATATCCCAGCTGGCAGTTCAGCTACCATTGAGTTTACGGCAACTCCAGGTACAGATTCTCCTTTGAATGTTACCAACAGAGCTATTGGTGAATCTTTCCAAATAGATGGTTCTGCAATTCCTCCGACAGTTGCTGGTGCTCGTGCTTCAGACCCTGCGAGTGCTGCATTAGGTCAGCATGCTTTGGAAATTTCTAAGACTCCTGACCGTCAAGAGTTTGGTATTTTGCCATCAGGTAACCAAGCTGAATGGGCTTTGACAATTACAAATCCTGCAACTGAAACAACAAATAATAATTTGGTTGTAACTGATATTTTGCCAAGTCCTTTGACTTATAATTCTTGGACTTCGACTGACGCTAGAGTGTCACTTTCTAATATTACTGTGACTCCTCTTGGTACTGAAGTGATTTGGGATATTTCAGATCTTGGACCTGGAGAATCGATCGTTATCGATATTGTTTCTGATGCTCCAGCAAACATTGCTTTGGACACCTGGTATGTGAACGACGTTCAGGTTGTTTCTGACGAGATACCTGACGAAGTTGTAAACCAGGCCAAAGTTAAGTTTGTGCAGCCGATGATCACGATAGAAAAAGAAACAAACGATCTTCAGTCTGATGTTGCACCTGGTGCCGCTATTGCTCCTGGGTCAGACATTACTTGGACTTACACAATTGAAAACACTGGACCTACTGCAATGGTTCCAGCAACTGTTACTGACGTGCCGGCTCCAGCTTCTGGAATTACGTGTGAAGATCACAGATTAGACACAAACAATGACAATATTATTGATGTGTTCTTGCCTGGTGATGTGGTTGAGTGTACGGCCACTTTGCCTGCCGCTTCTATCTCGGGTTACTTCACCAATACTGCAACTGTGTCTGGTAATCCGGCGTATCCAACTATCGATCCTGACGATTGTGATTGCGATATTGATGATCCAGAAAACTGGCCTAATGATCCTGATCTTTATGAAGACATAACAAGCTCAGATGGTGAAGATCTTCCTAATGAAGAAGACACAGATCCGTCTCATTATTATGGTGCTGTTCCTGGTGTTGATATTGAGAAGTTGACTAATGGTGTTCAGGCTGATGTTGCTCCTGGTCCGGGTGTTGTTCCGGGGTCTGATATTGAGTGGACTTATGTTGTGACTAATCAGAATCCTGATGGTTCTGCTACGAATGTTCCTTTGGTTAATGTTGTTGTGACTGATACTCCGGCTCCGGCTTCGGGTATTGTTTGTGATGATCATTATGGTGATACTAATGGCGATAATGTGATTGATTTCATGTTGCCTGGTGACGTGGTTGAGTGTACTGCTACGCTGCTTGCTGGTTCTGTGACTGGTCCGTTTATGAATAATTCCGATGTGTCTGGTGATCCTGTGTTGCCTGCTGATTTGGATCCTGATACTTGTGGTTGTGATCCGTCTGATCCTTCTACTTGGCCTACTGATCCGGATGAGTATGATCCGTTATTGGATGAAGATGGTGAAGAGTGGGAAGAGGTTACTGATGAGGATCCGTCTCATTATTATGGTCCGGTTCCTGGTGTTGACATTGAAAAAGACACCAACGGATTTGACGCCGACGAAGGCCCAGGTCCAGCTGTAACTCCAACAGGAGATGTGACATGGACTTATATTGTGACTAATCAGTTGCCTGATGGTACTCCAAGCAATACTGCATTAACTAACGTAACTGTTACTGACTCACAAGGCGTAACTGTTTCTTGTGCTGATCATTATGGTGATACTAATGGCGATAATGTGATTGATTTCATGTTGCCTGGTGACGTGGTTGAGTGTACTGGTACAGGTACAGCAATAGATGGTCAATACGAGAACAACGGTTCAGTTACCGGTGATCCTGTGTTGCCTACTGATTTGGATCCTGATACTTGTGGTTGTGATCCGTCTGATCCTTCTACTTGGCCTACTGATCCTGATGAGTATGATCCAATTCTTGATGAAGATGGTGAAGAGTGGGAAGAAGTCGGAGACGACGACGACTCGCATTACTATGGTGCAACACCTGGTGTTGACATAGAAAAAGACACCAACGGATTCGACGCTGACGAAGAAACTGGTCCAAATATACCAGCAGGCAGTGATGTCCTTTGGACATATGCAGTGACTAACACAGGTAACACGGCGTTACTTGATGTGACTGTTACTGACTCGCAAGGTGTAGTTGTATCTTGTGCTGATCATTATGGTGACACTAATGGCGATAATGTAATTGCTGTTCTTCTTCCTGGTGAATCTGTTGATTGTACTGGTGAGGGTATTGCAACTCCTGGACAGTATGAAAATATTGCAGATGTTGTAGGTACTCCTGCAGCACCTAATCCAGATACTTGTGAATGTGATCCAGATGACCCAACTACTTGGCCAACAGATCCTGAGGATCTTGAAGTCTTAATTGATACAGATACTGGTGAACCTATGGAGAAACCTGAAGCTGATGATCCATCACATTATTATGGTATTGCTTCTGGAATTGATATAGAAAAGTCTACAAATACTGTAGACGCCGATGTTGGTCCAGGTCCAGGGATTACTCCAGAAGATGGTGTTACATGGACATATGAGATAACTAACACTGGTAACACTGCAATATTGAATGCAGAAGTTACTGACTCTCAAGGAGTTGTAGTGTCTTGTGAACCTCATCGTGGTGATGCTAATGGTGACAACATTATTAATGTTCTAGTCCCAGGTGACACTGTTACTTGTACTGGTACGGGTACAGCAATAACTGGTCAATATGAAAATATTGGTGAAGTTGTCGGTGACCCTTATCTTCCAGATCCAGAGACTTGTGATTGTGACCTGTCTGACCCAACTACTTGGCCAGATGATCCGACTAGTTATGATCCGGTTACTGATCCTGAAACTGGTGAACCAGTTGATCCAGTTTCTAGTGATGATCCGTCTCATTACTTCGGTGCTGAACCAAGCGTTGATTTGGAAAAAGCGACCAATGGTGTAGATGCAGATAACCCTGAAGATGGTGAAAGCATTGCTGAAGGTGAAACAGTTACTTGGACATATGCAATTGAAAACACTGGTAATACAGCCTTGGCTGATGTTGCAGTGACTGACGACGATGACAGGATAACAATTGACTGTGGTAACGGTTCAAATGTTATTAGCTTGTTGTTGCCGGGCGATATTGTAGAGTGTCAAGGTTCTGCTCCTGCTATAGGTTCTGCATACAGTAACGTTGGTTCTGTGACTGGTGACCCTGTATTGCCAGATCCGCAGACTTGTGGTTGCGATCCTTACGATCCAACTACTTGGCCAAAAAATCCAGAGCTGTATGAACCGCTCACTTCTCCTGATGGTGAAGTTGTTGAGCCTCAGGTAGATGTTGACTTGTCACACTACACAGGTTCTAGCACCCCAACTGGCTTCTTGCCTTACACTGGTTCTAACTTGTCAAGCATGTTGGCTTTGTTAGGAATGTCAGCGCTTGCTGCTGGTGGATTCTTCTTAGTGTTAGTTTCAAGAAGAAAAAGGTATGCGGAGTAAATTAACTTAAAGATGTTTCGTCATCGTCTGGCTTGACCAGATGATCTCATCTAATAAGAAAGCACTGGCCTTAGGGCTGGTGCTTTCTTTATTCTCCACCACTTGTGTATCGATAGCAACTAAGATGCAGATATGAATAAATCTTTGTTAATTTGTGTACCACTTATCTTGGCTTTGGGTGGTTGTTCTTCTGATGATGGTGAAGTAAAAGGGTCTGGAATTACAGGCCATTCTGAAGCAATAGAGGCTAAAGATTTGACTGTAGAAGAAACTGTTGAAGGTTTGCAAGCGGTGTTTGAATCTGCGGGTGCTAAACCTGAATTAGCTGAATGTTATGTGAATGTTTACACTGAAGAAGGTTTGGCTGAAGATATAAACAATTTGTCTGATCTTGCAGATGTTCAAGCTGCTCTTACCGACGACCAAAAAGCTAAAGTTGAATCTTGTGGTAATAACGCTTAGGTGAATTAATTCATAAATATTGCTTGATTGCAAACTTATGCAATAAGCAACAGCCATAAGCCGATAAGGCTATAAGCGACCATTACTAAAATCATTCCATATTGGCTACTTGGGCTGTCTTTAATTTTGTTTGAATTTAAAGAGATATCGTGGGCAACTATTACCGAACCAATGTGTCCCATGACTATTGCAAGTACTTGGATCCATGCAACAATTTTTGGTTCTATTAGCCAAATTTCGGTGAATTTGTTTCCAATTAGATCAGATCCGTTTGCTAGTGGGTCAGCCGCTATCAGTATAAAAAACCTTTGTGTCTCATCTATTAGAAGTTGAAAATAGTGTGCAATAGCGTAACCAAAAACTATGGGTATCAGTAGTGGTGTATATGATGTTGCCAGTTCGGTGAGTGTCTTGGCAGTTGTTCTTTTCATCCACCATATTCCAGCCAAAAATAATGATGTTATTAAAAGTATTGAGATTAACAATCCGAGAGTTTTTTGGTCAGCGGAATTCCACGGCCCTGATCCATACTCTTTTGAAAATATTTTTAAACCGATTTTGCTTTCTGAAAATCCGTCAAAACTGGTTCCTCCTAGAACAATTAGTAACAGGGCTGTTTTCGTTAACGAGTCTTTTGAGTTTGTTAAACCTGTGAGTAGTGGTCGTCTATATATTGACCTATTTTTTGTAAAGAATATCCCCATTTTGCTGACTGATTTGAATAAGGCTGAGAATGGTTCATTATTTATTAGCCATTGAGTTCCATAGACTGCTCCTAGTAGCAAAGAAACTATAATATGTGTGCTTATTATCCACGCTAGGTGTGATGGTGATGTTCTGTATGGGTATATGAGTTCTATAAAAAGAAAGACAAACATTGCTAACGGTGCAGCAACAGAACTAAGCCAGTTGGGGGCGGTACGGATTTGTTTACGTTTGAAGCCTAGTTTGTTAAGTATTTCTGAAAGGGTCATTAATGGGTTTATAGCTTTCCAGAGGTCTCCGAAAACTCCATTGAGGATCAAGAACCCTACCCAAACAATAACGAATATCGTAAGTGGTAGATAATTTACATTTACGTTATCTTCTCCCGTGAACCCAGCTATTAGAGATAAAAATAGAATTATTAATCCGATTGTTTTTAATGCATACCTGCAAGTTTTTATTATTGTCGGGTTTGTTTGGAGTTTTTTTCCAGCGGACAGTTTCTCAAATTTTGGTTCTAGCCAGAGTGTGCTTAGTGTAATAAATGACACAAATATTGCTATTGAACTTCCATAGAAAAATAGAGCATCTGGTATTGGCAGGTCTGCTCTTTCTCCAACTCCGTGGGCGATTATGTTTGATCCCGGAAATTTCATTAACTAGTTCACTGATAGGTTAAGTAGAAGATAGGCGCTTTCTTCGAGTTCTATCTCAAATTTTCCTGGTTTTGAAGCTACAAATGATGTTGAGTTGTCTCCTTGTTCAGGGACTAGTAGGTGGATGTCGTATCCATGTATGTGTATGTCTTCTTCTACATCTGATTTGGCATTTATATATACTGTTGAGTTTTTTTCAACGGTTAGCTCTTCTGGTTCTACTTTTACATTTCCGTCTAAAATTTCTATATTTACTGTATTGGGTTCGATGGTTTCTGTTTCTTGATCTGCAGTTGCGTTGTTTTGAGAAACTGTAGCTTCGCTGATGGTTTGGTTGGTAGTTTCTGTTGTTGAATCGCTGCAACTTGTGCCAATGATTGACAATGTGATTGCAAGCGAAATCTTATAAAAATTTGACATAATTTCCTGTAGGTAATTGTTGGATATATATTTAATGATATAGCTGTATAAATTCTTTCAATATTGTTGTTCTCGATTGCAATGATCTGTGAAACTTATCTATAGACAAAACGTTTAAAAAACTTATATCTATAGCTCTTCTGATGTGGTTTGAAATTCTTCTTCTTGGATAGGGCGCATTGCAATATCTATCGCAGTCCACAATGTTTTACTGATAGGGAAGTAAAAGATACTGGATGTTAACGCAACAACTGTATTGATTATGATTAGCTTTGTTGTCGGGAATTCAGGAAAGGTTATTACTAGTCCTACAATTAGAGAAATAAGTAATGTTGCGAATGTAAGTATTGTGTTTATGCCGATTGCGCCTACCCAATGACCTTCAATTCTTTCAAAGTGAAAATTGCATTTGGGGCAGTTGTGTTTAATTTTTGCCCAATTAGTAAATATTTTTCTTGAACCACATGCAGGGCATCGCCTTGTCAGGCCGCGAAATAGTAGTGTTGTTATTTTTGGTTGTTTCACGTATCAAATTTTCGATTTAGATTATTTGTAGTTTAACGATTTATTGATTCGATTACTGGAAGATAAAAGTTGTCTACTACATAGTTGTATCCGGTTCTTGTAAAGTGAACGGAATCAGAATTTCTCCATGGGGAACGTTGCGGGTTTGAAGCAAACCTGTAGTCGTCCCGGATATTAATTACAAGATCTGCATCTGCACTATTTTTTATAATTAGATTATTTAGCTGATCGACACCTTTAATTGAATCATCCATAACGGGTAATGTCATTACTATTATGAAGTCCCAACCTGCGTTGCGTCGATCATTTATGTATGTTGAAATATTTTGATATGTTGCTTCAGCGTTTTGAGTTGAGTTTGATGAATGGTGGTTTTGCCACAAATCATTTGTGCCCGCCCATAGAAACAGGACATCATTTTTTTCATTTGAACTAGCCGGGTCCACATCGTTTTTTGCTGCACTGATCATTTGGTCAGTTCTTGTGCCACTGATTCCTGAATTTATGCAGCCCGAGTTTGTTGTTGTGTTGCAGAGGCGTTCTATCAAACCTTTCGTAAGTGAGTCTCCTTCTAAAACTATGTTGCAGTTTTTAGAACATCGAAAATTTGGTGGTCTGGTTGTTGTCGGTTTTTTTGTGGTAGTTGTACGGGCTGCTTGCGTGGAAGGTGTTGTTTCTGTAGTGGGTTCTTGTTCAGGTGAGTCAGTATTTTGCTCTTCAAGGTTTGTTTCGCTTGTAGCTGAATGAGTGGAGATAGTATATGTTGATGCTCCACTCAGGGAAGTTCGTAAAAAACTTCGCTGAACTTTAATTATCGATGCTCGATTTGCATCTGGAGTTTAAATAAACGTTTAGATCTATTCTGTAATTTCTAATTCTGTTTCTAAATCTGCTCTAATAATGGGTATTGTTTGAATTATTCGATCAGCAGATGGTCGGTATATTAATTGAGTGTTTTCAAATATTATAAAAAAATCACCGACTTCTATACTTGAAACAATTTCTGGTGGAGCAATATTTTGCAGACTTGCAAGAGCTTCTTCGGAATTTACTAGGATTGTGCTTTGTATTTTTTGGTCCTCTAAGAGCACTAATTCTCTGACTCTTATTTCTGCTTCTTCAACACTAATTGAATCAGAATATGGTAATTCTTCAGTATCGGTGTTTTCTTCATTTTCGTTATTATCTGAGCCAGAACATGCTGTTATAAATGTTAATACAAACACAGTAAATGCAGCGATGATTGTTTTTGTTATATTATTCATTCCGGCCTCAGATTATTTATGAGATTAACTTAACTACTATCGGTCATTGCCAGTGATCATAAAGGGTCTGTAACAAATTCGTTCCAGACCCAAATTATCCCTAAGTTTAGTCATTTTAATAACTAAACTAGTATCTAAATCGTTTAATGAGGTAATTATGAATCAACCACAACCAGCAGGAAATACAAATATGCCTGGAGCCGGGCAAGGTTTCCATAAGCTGGCAACAGATTTAAGTGTTCAACGCAATAGGTCTATGCCAGGGTTAGCGGTTTTGGTTGTAGGGATAATTCTTTGTTTGCTCTGCATAATTGGTGGTGTAGCTTTAGGGCCTGTAGGGGTATCTATCGGAACTGTTCTGGCGCTTGGTGTCGCATTCTTCGTGCTGACTGGGCTTTATATATTGCAGCCTAATACTTCAGCGGTTTTCACTTTCTTCGGCTCTTACAGAGGTTCAGATGGCAACGCTGGTCTTCGCTTTGTTAATCCTCTTTATCGCAAAAGAAAAGTAAGTTTAAGGATTAGAAACTTTACTACTACAACTTCTAAAGTAAACGATTCAAATGGTAACCCGATCGAAATCGCAGCTGTTGTGGTTTGGAGCGTGGTTGATCCGGGTAGGGCAGTGTTCGGTGTTGATAACTTTGTGAATTATGTTCACACGCAAAGCGAATCTGCTGTAAGGCAGCTTGCTAGAGCTTATCCTTACGATAACTTTGAAGATACTCAAATTGTTACACTCATCGGGGATACTCAAGAAGTGAATGATCATTTGTTATTTGAACTTCAAGAACGTTGCCAAAACTCAGGGGTTTCAATTCTTGAAGCCAGAATTACAGATCTAAGCTACGCTCCAGAAATTGCTGAAGCCATGCTGCGCCGTCAACAGGCCGCCGCTATTGTTGCTGCGAGAGCAAAGATTGTTGAAGGTGCTGTTCTAATGGTTCGCGATGCTGTTGAAGCATTAGAAGAAGGTACTGGTAAAGAGAAGAAGGATTCAATTCCCTTTGATGCTCAAAGAAAAGCTGAATTTGCTTCTAATCTAATGACGGTGATAGTAAGTGATGCTCCAACTAATCCAGTTGTTAACGTCGGTCACTGAATTCTGAACTCTTTATTATTGGAAATCTAGAACTTCAAAGTACCAATCTCTATCTACTAATACATTTGCCGCTGTGCCGTTGTCACCTTCAGCGATTTCTACTGTGAAGCCTGTAGTGCTTTGGCTAGAAACATATGCGTGAACACTGTCTCTAGTAGCAGATGGCTCTACAGTGGTTAATTGAATTGTGTAATCTCCGGTTGATCTTGGCGTGCCGAGTGCTACAGAATACTGACCGACTCCAGTCCTAGAAATAATTGCGCCATTTACTCTTAAGTTTGTTCCGTCGCTGCCAACTTTACCAAATGCTTTTGTGTACTCTTCTGTTGCTTCAATTTCTCTAAATTCCACAGCAGTTAAAGATACTGGTGAAGCTGCTGGGTCTGTTGCTCCAGTTAGAAGTCGGTTATCGTTTTCGAATGCAAGGAAGGTATATTCAGGGTTTACGCCAGGGTTAGTGTCGACCATTGATATAACTATTGTTCCGTTTCCTGAGTAGGCGCCATTTTGTTGCATAAATAGCCCACTGCCTTCAACTATTTCTACACCGTTTCTGAACACTCTAACTTGTGGCCTTGCCCAGTAGTTGCCTGCAGCTTCTTTAATATTTGCCATAAATTCAATTTCGACATGGTCGGGAGAACCTGTATATTGAGCACCGTTGCTTGTTAATACTGCAGCCCATCCGGTATCTGCTCTAGATTGAATCATTGTTACTGGAATGTTATTTCCGCTGTGTATATCTGGTGCAGCAACATTTCCTGCCCAAATAAACTCTTCAGGAACTAATGCAATATTATCTAGAACAGGGGCCATATTGTCATCAACACAAACCCAGTCTGTGCCGTTGAATTGCAAGA
>ENA-ORXT01005415-ORXT01005415.1-marine-metagenome-genome-assembly--contig:-NODE-5415-length-12543-cov-7.623857_pt1 | contig 12543 bp, 6 predicted proteins | sample MGYA00237868_ERZ511482 | MGnify/ENA metagenome assembly ERZ511482 | reverse complement strand
CGGAGCATCGCCGCCGCTGGCGGGGTCGGCGGCATCGCCGCCGACCCCGCCGGCGGCCGAGTCGGCGGCGCAGTCGCCACTGGCGGGGTGGGTGCCGCAGGCGGCGCCGCCGCCACCGCCTCCGCCGCCGCCGCCGCCGCCTGTAGCGCCACACGTGGCGGCGGCCGGGCCCCCTACGGAAGGCGGGCTGCTCTGAGACGGGGCAGCTGTGGAGGGGCGCTCGTCAACTGGTCGGCTGAGGGTTGGCGACTAATTTTGTAGCGGCGGCGCAGATGCCGCACCACGGCCGGCTCGGTAGGGAGGGAAGGGACAGGCAGCCCTCATAAATTTACGTTCAGATGGCAATTCACTCAAGGTGCGAACGAAGTTTCGATGCGCACGGGCCGGCCATCCGTGCCAGCAGCACTGGACCGCGGTGCAAGCACGCCCACCACGTTCGTAGCGGCTCGGAAGCACCCACGAAAAGCAGCATGATGGTCGCGAAGCGGTCGAGCCCAAGCGGTACTCGCCCCGGTACTCCGCGTGGATGCGGCAAAATCCAACCGGCGCTCCCGTCGCCCGGCCCCACGTCAACCACATACGGTCTCCATAGCGCCCCGTAGCAACCAAGCGTGACGTACACATCGCGCATCCAGCCGCCGGTCGCCACCCCCAAAAGAAGGAGCTCAGGACAGCCCAGACCCTTGACTGAAAATGCACACCGGGTGGCAAGACCGCTCGACAGTTTTTTTAGTTTCCAGGATGAAACACACCGTTGTTGTGTTTCCATCCTGACGAGTGCACAGCCGAGTGCCTCGGCCAGATTGTTCTGCGGCGGCTTGCGATACCCGCCCGTCACGCCGCGGGGTCCACCGCAGCGCTGCGCCACCACCGCCCCGTGCCCCCCCCGCCCCCGACCTCTGGCGCGCGCCCCCGTTGCCTACGCGCCACGTCGTGGCTGCCGCCCCTGCCAAGGCACCCCCGACGCCCGCCGACGCCGGCATTGCGGTCGTACGCGCGGCGCGCGCGCAACGCGGAGCAGCGGCGGAGCAGCGATGCCGTCGCCGCCCCCACCCCATTTGCATCAGCGTCCAGGCCGTGGGGTGGCCGCCTCGGGCACGCCGCGCCACGGGGCGGACAAATGGCGCGCGACGCGCCATGAACCACAGGTGGCGGGCACACGGCGTCCGCCACCGCGAGCAGAGCGGCAGTCAGCCGGGCTGGCGTGGCGCTGCGCGCCCCGCTGCCGCGGCGGCGGCGCCGCACGCGCGACAACGGTGGTGGCCCAGACGCGTGGCTCGGCGTGTCCCCCGCGCGCGCGCCGCGCGTCCACGCGTTGCTTGTCAGCGCCCTTCGGGCAGTTTTTTTTATGTGTGGCGGATCCTCGGCGTTGGTTCCGCGCCGCGCCGTGCCGCGGCAGCGCGCCCCCGTCGCCCGACGGGCAGCGACCATCCACCGTAGTGGCACCATGGCGTCCTCGGCCGCCCCTAACTACGGGTGGCTCCCCGGCGTCGCCCCCGACGCACGGGGCCCGCGCGTGACCGCCCCCACACGGGTGACTGGGCGGTCGCCGCGACTGCTGCAGGCCGACGCGGGCGCGCGCCGCGCCCAGTTGCCCACGCGCCCGCCTCACATCCACCCGCACCGCCTGCGGCGGCGGGGAGAGGACGGCGTTGCCGCCACACGAGCGGCGCCGCCCGCGCCGACACAACCCCCACCCCACCCGGCTCGACCGCGTGGGCGTCGGGGGCCCGCGGCCGCCCTGGCGGCGGCGCCCACCGTGGCAGCCCGGCAGGTGGTAGGGCGGCCGCCTCCACAGCGGCCTCGCGGGTTGCTGGCGGTCCTCCTGCCCGACCAGCGGAGGGGCGGGCACCCCCACCGCCACGGCGCTGGTCCTCTTCCGGCAGTGCTCCCATGGTGCGCAAGAAATGCACGGCAGCAGCCGCCGTGTCGTGGCTGGGCTCTTTTTTCGTGTTTTTTTGGATCTTGTGCAAAGACTATGGGACGGAAGCGGTAGAAAGGATAGTTCTGAGTGCCGATGCGACCACTGCGTGTTATTTTACCAAGGAAGATGGGGTTTACCGGCTATGCAAGGGTGTGAGGCACTTGGACGCGCACAGGAAAAAAAAGCGATCAATCGCTATCACTGTCTAAGTCGTAGTCGCTGACCACAGAACGTGAAGACACTCCGGCTGATGACGAGTCGTCACTATCCACCCGAGGGACATCAATCCCGTCGACATCATCACCACCCGCATCCCCATCCTCACGCGCACGCGCACCCGCATTAGCACCCTCACCCGCACCCGCAGCCTCCCCCCCTCCCCCACCACCACCCCCATCACCACCACTACCCCCAACGACATGCCCGTCACTCGGACCCTTAGGTGGACGCTCCACCCGGACCACAACCCCAGCGGCGCGGAGTGCTCCGCGCAACGCCGCTTGCACGGCCGCTTGGCCGATCGCTGGTCGGCCACCGACTTGGCCCTGCCGGGCAGCTGCGGCGCTGGCGGCGGCCCCAGTACCTAGCCCGGCAGCTTCTACAGCGGCACGAGCAGGGGCGCGGCCGGCGGCCACACCGACTTCATCGCCGGCGACAACAGCGGCGGCACCTCCGCTGGCGCGAGCAGCGTCCTCGACCGCCGATTGCACCGCCTCGTAGACGGCAGCCTGCACGTCCGCCTGCACCGGCGCGTAGGCGGCTGATTGACCGGCCGCTCCCGCGGCAGCGAGTCCAACAGCGTCACCGCCGTGTTGCCGACCTGCCGCGTTGGCGGCGCCAAAGGCGGCCTGGACTGCGACTTGGCCGGCAGCCACACCAAGTTGGGCGGCGACAGCAGCTGCGGCTTGGAGAGCAGCGCCGGGCAGGGCGTCGTCAAGAGCAGCTTGAACAGCCGGCGTCACGGCACGGACCACAGCGTCATCAACGGCACGGTAGAGGTCCTGTGCCGCATGGGTGGTTGCGGCGATGGAGGGAGCGGTAGCATCTAGGGCACCGGCGGGAGCAGCGATGTCAGCCATGCCGTCGGCAACAGCGGCGGCGGGCGGCGCGGGTGCGGCAGCGGGCGCGGCGGCGGCGGCAGCGGCAGCCGCTTCGGCTTCTTGTCTTTGTCCGTGGGCGCACGTGCACCAACGCCGGTCGCAATATGACTGCACGTGGGTGTGGAAGAAGGCGCACGCAAGCCGGTGGTTGGTCTCTTTCGCCAGCTCGCGGCGCATCTTGACACGCAGATTGACGAAGGCGCCGAGGAGACGCATCTGCACCATAAAATGATCTTGGCGTAGATGCACGAGGTGGGTCTTGAAGGCCTTGTTGATGGAATGCCTGCTCTCGGCGCACGCCGTTCGGTGACGCACAGAGCGCCCCGGGTAGGCGTCCGCGTCGTGCACGGGCGAGCAGCCGTGCTGCTTCTGCAGGCGGTGGGCGCGGTCGATGCTGGCCGCCGTAGCCGACATGTTGATGAGCCACGGCACCCGCCGCGACGCGTTGCGTGCCATCTGGCACGCAGTGTCAAAGTAGACGACCGACGGCAGGAGCGGGAACCGCTGCATGAGCGACGCCAGCACGTGGGCCGGGCTCTCCGCGCGGTCCAAGAAATCAAACCCGAGGAGCATACCGCACGGACACAGGAAGTTCTCAACACCCGGCATGAACGTCTGTGACGAGATGAAGGCGTGTCGGCAGTCGTCCGTCCCGAGCTCCTTGTCGAGCATGGCCTCCAACGCCTCCCTGCCGGCCTTGACCTTGACGGCGCGAGCGGCGTTGACCGCCTCCGACTTGCTGTCCGTAATGAACGGGCGGACCGGCTCGAGGTCGGGCCACACGTGACCGCTCAATACCTCCACCAGCTGGGCCCGGCCGCGCGCCGAGGAAAATCTGGAGCAGGAGAGCGGGGAGGAAGCGGGGAGGGGCTCCGTGCGGGTGGCGGCCCACTCGGCGTACTGGGCTGCCGACGTGTCGCGCCACTGCTGCTCGAAGGCCTTGGCGCCCGGGGACGCCTGGTCGCGCCACAGAGTCTCCCAGTAGGCGTCCACCCCGCAGGCAAACAGCAGCAACTCGCCCACGGCGCGTGTCATCTCGGGGTCCACCTCGTCGGCCATCCCGACGAGCTGGAGGAACGGCCACACAATGCCGACCGACTCCACCGCCTTGGCGTACGGCTTCCACTCCGCTAGCAAGGCGCCCCTGGCCAGCTTCGTTGCCAGCCGCTTGATCTTCATCCGCGGCAGGCCGGAAAATGCCCCGACGACGGGGTGCCCCAAGAAGGTGAGCACGAACCGACGAACGACGCGCCATCGCTCCCGCTCCACAGTCGCACCGAGGCCGACGCCCACCGCGCCGGGCACTTGCTTGCTCACGTAGTAGGCACCGCGCGCACCCCCAACATTAGCACCGCCTTCGGCCCCGCCCCCATCAGCGGCGGGCGGATTGCCACCGCCGACGCCTGCACCTCCAGCAGCCGCGGGATCGCCAGCGTCGTCGCCGCCGACGCCCTCCTCGTCCGCGTCGTTGGTACCCTCGTCGGCCACGTTGGGCCCAGGGTCCGTGGCCGCCAGCTCGTTGGTATAAAACGAGAAGAAGATGAAGGCCGACGCCCACGACAGGGTGGCGCTCTTGGAGGTGACACGGCCCGCCGGGTGCGGCGGTGGCACCAACGACATCTCTTCGGAAAGCCGCTTGAGCGACGCGCTCTCCTCCTTCGTGAGGCGCACGACGGGCTGCCGCTCCGCCGTCATGCGCTTGCGGATGGCGCTACGAAGAGGCGCCGACGCTAAGCACGACCCATGGCCGGCGTCCATTGGCACGCCGACCACGTCCTCGATCAACCGCACGAGCGGCTGCGACTGGTTGCGTAAGATTGACAGCACCTGGCCGTCGGCGATGACCGCCACGTACGGTCGGTCGCCCGTCTGCTTGCACTTCGTACAGCGGAAGAGCGAGGCCGGCACGATCACCGTGCGGGCGTACCGGTGCGCCGCGGTGATGAGCGTCTGCCTGGCGAGGCCCGACTGGGCGCCCGACATGGCCTTGGTAGACTCGAGGAGGAAGCAGAGGACGGCGGCCGCCGAAGACAAAGTGCCGTGCCCGGTGAACACCATCTGCGTCATGACGTCTAGGTACGTGCGGGTGAAGACCGTCTCCTTGCTGGAGGCAAACAGGCCGTCGTGGGCCCCGTCGTACGGCACGGGCTTGCCGCAGGAGCAGGCCCAACGCCGCAGCGTCACAGTTACCCGGCCGCGCAGCGTGTGGAGCATGGCGCCGGTATTCTTGACGCCTTGCCCGTTGTACGCGCCGCCGCAGGAAAAACACGCCGCCTCGCACAGCACGTCAGTCAGGTGGGAGGGGTGCTGGGCGTCGCGCCCAGTGTCCGCCAGCTGGTCAAACTGGAGACAGTCGTCGACCTCCCCTGCGCAGGGGAGCAGGTTCCTCGAGCACCGCCCCCGCTCCTCGTCAGCAAACGCCGCCGACTCCGCCGCCAGCGCGGCGGCTGTGGTCGGCGCGCCGTGCGCCGGCGCCGCCGATGGCAGCAACACGTCCTTGAACGGGTCCTCAAAGCCTGGGGTTATAACCCTGGCGGCGTTGCTGGCGACCTGCAAGTCGGAGCACCACTGCGCGACGGAGGAGGCGTGCGGGCAGGTCCAGTGGTCCCTGGCGCAGCTGGTCAACGTGCAGGCCGGGCGCCGCTGCACCCGCTTCTTGGTCCGCTGCTTGTTGAGCTTGTTGCGGATTATCACCGCCGACCACGACGACTGGAAGTGGACGGCGAAGACGCCCTTGTTCTTGGCCGTCTTGGTCGCGTAGGACACGTTGCACTCGGCAGCGGGCGGCGTGGACGCGTTGTCGAGTGCCGGGAAGCTCCCGAGTAACGCGACGTCGCCGGCCAGCCCTGCCGCGTCGGCCAGCTCTGCGTACGACGCCCGGAGCCTCCGGGCGTGGCAGCAGGTGGATGATGCCCCCAGCCACGACCGCAGCTCCGCCGACTCGCCACCACCGACGCCCCCACACGTGCACAGGTACGTCACCGCGCCCTCCTCAATCTGCGCCCACACGACGTAGGCCCGCTCGCCCTCGGACAAAACGACAGCCGCCCCGCCCGCGACGATGACGACGCGGAACAGCGTGCCCGCATTCTCGTCCGCCTGCGGCGAGGCGCTGAGTGAGAGGGCGAGCACGCGGGTGATCCTCTTCTTGTAGTAGTCAATCAGCTGCATCGAGCGGGCGCCCGTGTCCAGCACGTCGGGCTCCGGCCCGCCCGCGTCGTCGCTCGAGCCGTTGCCGTCGTAGACATCAACACGGACGGCTGGCGGGAGGGAGGAGTCAGACAGGCTCTCGGCGGCGTCACGGACTCCGGGCACTCGGCGGCGCTTGCCCCGACGGCTGTCTCCGCCAGCCGCTGCCGCACCTCTGGTCACCGGCCGCCTCGCCCGCGTCCGCACGCGACGCGTGCGCGTGTGGGAAGCGCTCGGCGCCGCCGAGTGAGGGAACGAGGCGAGCGTGGCCTGCAGCTCCGCGGGGACGACAAAGGGGGCGGTCAGCCGGCACTCGGCGGCACGCAGCTGCTCCAGGTGTCGGTCCATGTCGTCAGGGGGCGGGATGCCACCAGGACCGTCATGCCCATCCGCCTCCATGGCCCACGGCGGCCGGGGAAGAACGTGGTGGTAGGGGGAGCGCCGGCGAAAGCGCCGTGAAGGTCGGAGGGCGGGGGAGGAGGGGGAAGAGGGAGCGTAGCCCGGCCGGCCAGCCGGCATCAAGGTACCATGGGGGATGGGGCGTTACAGGATAACGGACAAAGACGGATGGGGAAGAACTAGTGGAGCAGGCGCGGAAAGCGGGCGGCGAATGCCGCGGGATGGGGCAGAGTGACGGTGACGACCTGCGTGGGCAAGGAGACGGGAGATCCACCGTGCCCAGAGAGGCCTGGAAACCGCCGCCATCAGCGTCCGATTTGCAGCACGTGTAGCCCGACAATTCCGGACTTCAGGTAGACACCTGTCGACAAAACGTATCAAATACGAGCCGATCATGGCTTCAAGTACGGTTTGGGAGCGGCTAGGGTTACGGTTAGGGTTACGGTTAGGGTTACCGCTAGGACTCATGCGCGGCCCCGGCTTCAAGAAAAAACAGGAATGGGCTACCACTCTCGCCCCGTTCGCACAGGCTTGAGTGGTTCCACGCCCTGACGGCATCCATAGGCGTCCTCGGACAGCCACGTCGCCTCAGCCAGATCGAAGCGTTTGCGCGCTCGGTAGCGTAGCTGCCCTAGCTGCCCTGTCCCGGACAGAACACCATGTCTGTCTCAGCGTCCTGTCTACAACATACGAACAGGGCAGGGAGCAAATTGCTTCTGCTCCGTTGGCGGAGAAAGAAGTATGAAAAGTGCTGGCGGGAAGCATGGCAGCAGCCCACGCGTCAGCTTCACCGTTTTGCGGTAGCGGCGTCGACTGTTACCTGATCCATGCCACTATGCCGGCACGCTGGAAAGCTGTACCATTGAAACAGCATTTGCTCATTGGTGGCTACGTTGAAGTGGACGTACGAGAACATTCTCATCGTTGCGTTCAGATACGAACGCATGTGTCATGCCGCCAGCAGTGAGAGCGCCTGTACGCACGCAACGGTAACATGGAACAGCAGGTGATCGGCCAAGACACCACACAGAACATGGTTTCTGGACGTGGACAGGTAAAGAGGCCAGACGTGTCGCCTAACCAAACGAGGAGCACGAGCCCCCCATCTCTGCGGCTGCTTCAGCAACACTGACACGTACCTCCAGAGGGCTCACGCAATGTGATACCCGCCTCTTTCTCTGTGCACTTTGAACAGGCAGGCAGGAATACATCTAAACGCAAGACTCTCCACAGTTCAGCGTGCTGCCGGTGTCCCCCAGCATGGACCACAACACTCTGACGCTTTTACATATGGCGCGCGTTCTCGCCGACATGGCGGTAGTCTGGCGGACGTAATCAGTGTTTGTGGCGTTGGCGGTGGCCTTCCGCTCTGCGGCGGCGGTGCAGCAGCCACCAATCTCCGGAGCGGTCGTCGCCGCTGACGCGGACCGCTCCTGGCTGTACGCCTCCACCGGCGCATTGACGCCCCTCTGGTAGGTCGACGTGGGCGCGCGCGGCGACGACGACACGCGTGTGGCAGACGACGGCGGCCGGCTGGCCGACGCCGTCTTTGGCGGGTCCTTTTCGGAATGGTGTACAGGCCGTATGCGTTTCTGAGGCAGAGGCGGCTGTCACCAAGCGACACGACGCAGCCAGATGGGCAGGCCTGCAAGACTGCCCATCTGGTTGCGTCTTCTCGCCACTGCATTGTCACACCCCCACCGTCCCCAGCTGGGGACGGGGGGGGTGTGACAATGCAATGGCTGCGGATGAAAACAACCCAAACGACGCGACGGTTGAGTGGTCCAGCCAACCAAATGCAGGGATCAGATTCGAACCGCCTCCATCCTGATATCTGGCTGCCACCCCACATATTTTTGCGGTCCCTGGTGCCCCCTCGTCCGGCGACAGCCTGGCAGTGGGCGTCGTTGCAACAGTCCTGTGGCACTGCCAAGCGGCGGCCGGTTGACATATCAGCCCGCGCGCGCGCTCGCTGAATCTGCGAGGCTCAGAATCCCCACTGTATTCCGTCCGGGCGTGGACACGCACAACACTGGGGATGATTTGCGGCTGTGCGCGCAACTCTGTGGAACCGTTTGGGAGGGACCTTGACGTACTTCTGTCCTCTCAACTGCTCCCCCGTAGCCCATATCCCACTGCGATGGCGGCACGTGCCCGCCCGCGTGCCCGCTCTCGCCGCGCGGCGGGTGGCGCCGGCGCACGTGGAGGGCGCAGCTCTCTCTTCGGAGAGGGGAGGGTGGAGGGCACCAGCCGACCGGACCGCGAAGTGTCCGCCGTACGAGGTCCGGCGCCGGCCGCTGTCGGTGGTGGGGCGAGCGCGCGCCGTGATGGCAACGGAGTGTGCATGTGCCGCTAGCTCGTGCGTAATCTTTCCACCAGCGTCTGGGTTGGGGCGTGCGGAAGCGCGCAGCGCCACGCACAGAGCCCGCACCCCGCTGGGGCTACAGGCATACCCTAAGCCGATAAGCGGCGGCGGCGGTGGGCTCTGGCGGGCAGTTGACGCGGTGGCTCGCGCCGTGTCACGCAGGCCACACCTCCCGCGCCCCCCCTGCCATCCCACGCAGGCACGCCTCGCAGCCCCCACTCAGCCCCACTCACGGATGCAATGATAGAGCACATGTTCTGTGTCGCCGCCCTTTCCAACGGCACAGGTGGTGTTGCGGGTGCTGAGGTGGCGGGGTGGCAGCGGTGGCGCCCCTCTCCAGACGCCGCCGCTGATTTAGTCTAAGAGCCTGTGCAGAACGGTAGGTAAGGTATAATTTCTAATAATTTGCATCTACGCATGTTTTAAGTGGCTTTAGGCGCGATGCAAGAGCTGAAGAATGTGTGTCAAGAAAAGCAGAGAAAGGAACAAGACAGATGGAAACAAAAACTGTGTGTACCGCTGCGTGCTGCTCGCGCGCATAGCCAACCAAACCTGCAACACTCAGAAAAAACCTACACGTCTTGGCGAGCACGCTTGGTCGGGCTGGACGTCGATAAATCCCCCGCGGGCTCCTCCCTGGGCTCCTCCACCGGGGGACTGGCCGCCGCCGGCGCCTCCTCAACGGCCCCAGGGGCGGCGGGGACCAGCTGCCGGAAGAGCACCGGCGTACCATCGGGCGCTGCACCTCCAGCAGTCGCTCGCGCAGCCGCCCGCACCGCCAACACAGTCGACGGTCGGCCAGCAGCAGCAGCAAGCACCGGCGGCCGAGGCGCCAAAGTCGGCACGCTGCCATCCCCCGCATTCGCCGCCTGGGCGGCACTGCCACTCGGCGACTTGCGCTTGGGCGCCGCCTTCCGCCGCAGCGCGGCGTGGTCCGCCTTAAAGACCTCGTGCTCCATGATGCGCTTGCTCTTCGGCTCGTTGTCCCACAACAGCAACAACGCCGCGACGGCCTCCTCGTGCTTGCAGTGATTATCGCTCGTGGGGATGGCGTCGAGGTAGACGATGACGGACTCCTCCATCAGCCGCGTCTGGTCCGCAGCCGCGTCCTCGACGCCCGTGGCCAGCGGCTCCTCGGCGGGCATGACCTTGCCCGCCTTCCGCGCGTCCTTGACGTACTTGACCGGGAGGAAGCGGACGGGAACCTTGACTCCGAGGGGCCACCGCGGCGCCACGACCTCACCATCTCCCGACTGGTCCGCCACGATCTGGTGTGGCCACCAGCGAGAGAAGCCCTCTTGGATGTTGCGCGGCGCCAGCCCGAAGCGCATGGCAAAGAAGATGATGATCGCCTTTACGGTGGCGCGCACCAGCTGCACGGGCGCCCGCCGGTTCCGGAATAGGTCCGTCATGAACGCCACGGCCGACTTGCGGGGCGTCTGGGGGTCAGGCTTCGTCATGCTCTCCAGCACGAAAGGCAGCAGCGCCGCCACGACGCCCGTCTCGTCGCCCTCGTCGCTGCTCCCCGCCCCGCCGTCGGCGCCGGTGGAGGAGCTCCCGGCCCCGCCCTCAGCCCCATCAGTCGGTGGCGCTCCGCCTGGGAGCCCATCGTGAAGGGAGCTGGATGACCGCGAGGCCGAGCGTGCGCGGGCGACCTGCCGCGCCAACCGCTGGATGCTGAGCGGCGGGGGAAGAATGGCGTCGGCGGGCGAGGTGAACACCTCCAGGTATTCCTCGTCTTCCGCCGACGTGGCAATGGGGGTGACGGCGCTCGGGCTGGGGGAAGGCCGGCCGCCGCGGTGGCACGTGCCCACCAGCCGAGCCGGCGGGGCGTTCTTCCCGAGGCGGACCCGCGACAGCACGTCCCGGCCGCGACAGAATTGGTGCGCTTGACCAAAGACGCGCAGCACGTCGGGGTCGACGTAAGACGCCTGCCCGTAGATGCTGGCCCAGCCGAGGTCGCCGCCCGTCGACACGCCCGACACGTGAACAACCACCTGCAGGTTGTCATTGTCGTCCTCCATCGTCGCGGCGGAGGAGACCATCGACGCCGCCGCCTCGAGCGTTTTCGCACCCACGCGCCGCCCGTTCACGGCGGTGATATACCGGCCCAGCCGCTGCATCGCCAGCGACTGCCCACTGCTGGCAGCGCGCGCGCGCGCGCGCGCTGCCGCGCCGCGCGCCTCCTCGAGCGCAACGAAGGCTGCGGTCGGGGCCGCCGGCTCGGTCGCGACGGCGGCGGCCATGGCCGAGGCGGTGCCCGCAACCGTCGACGTCGGCGTGGCCGTCAGCGTGGCCGTCGTCGTCAGCGAGGGCGGAGTCACGATCCCCCCACCGGCCACGCCGGGGGCGGCGAGGGCAGACGCGGCCGCCGCTGGTGCGGCCGTCGGTGTGGCCTGCGGCGCGGCCGTCGGCATGGTGGAGCCTACTGCGCCACCGCCGGCAGTGGCCAGCGGCTGCAGCGCTACGGTCTTGCCGCCGGTAGCCGCGCTGGCATGGAAGCGCGCCGCCGTGCTGCCCACGGCACCTGGCGCCACGATGGCCGCCGTTGCGTCCTCTTGCGAGGGCACGGAGATGGCGGCGGCGGCCGGCGTGTCGCCTGTCGGCATCGTCGTCGGCGTGACCGTCGGAACGGCGCCTGTCGGTGTCGTCGTCGGCGTGGCCGTCGGCGTGGTGGGCGGCGCCGCCACCGGCGGCGTGACAACCGCCCCGACCGTCGCGCCGGCGACGATGATGCTTGACGCCGGCTCGGTAGTCGCCGTGGTGGGCGGCAGCGCTGACGGCGGCATGACGACCGCCCCGTGTGCTGGCGGGGAGGACACGCCGGCGACAGTGGCGGCCGAGGGGGGGACCGGCATGCCGGCCGTCGGGATAGCCGCCAGGGCCGACGAGACCGTCCACGCGTCGTCGAAGGTGACAGGGGACGGCAGGGAGAGCACGGCCGGCAAGGCCATAGCCGGGAGAGAAGGGGGACGGGGGGTGGGGACGCAGGGTGTCGAGGCGGGAGAGGTGTACGTCGGGGCGACGGGGGCGGGGGGCAGTGACGATGACTTGATGCGTGGTGATGGCCAGTCGACCCTTCATCGTCGGGCATCCGCGGAGCCCCTTATGTAGCGGCCTGCCGTCAGTCACGACGGCTGGACGACACTCGCCCGTGGTGCTCCGACAGATGGAGCACTGCAACACAACCACGAGGGCGAACCGCGAGCGCCAGTCGCGTACCGGTCCACGACATCCCGCCAACCGCCTGCACTCGCCTTCCGCAGTAGACGGCAGCACCGTCGCGCCAAAAAACACATACCACCCCGTCCCCAGCTCCCCGACCACCAAACGGGGGGGCACGCCAGCCCGACGCAGGTGCAGCCGCCAAAAACGCGCACCGCACACTCCCCGACAGCGCCCATCCAGGGCCCCACGCGGGCGGCGGCGGCAGCCGCCCCGGCCGCGGGGGCCAAGAACGCGCACCGCACCCCCCGCCCCCAGCGCCCATTCAGGCCGCCCCGCGGGCGGCGGCGGCAGCCGCACCGGCCGCGGGCGCCAAAAACGCGCACCGCACCCCCCCCCCC
>ENA-ORXT01005409-ORXT01005409.1-marine-metagenome-genome-assembly--contig:-NODE-5409-length-12552-cov-4.216273_pt1 | contig 12552 bp, 13 predicted proteins | sample MGYA00237868_ERZ511482 | MGnify/ENA metagenome assembly ERZ511482 | reverse complement strand
GCACCGGCAAACTGCGCCACGAGCAGCAGAACAACCAGCACAAGTTCGAAGGCAAGTCGTCCTCGCGCAAGCATCGCCTCGACCGTGATGCCGACGTCCACAAGGGCGACGCCAAAAAGATCAAGCGCCTCCTCGCTGAGCGCTGAGCAACGACTGAAGTAGAGAGCAGAGAACAATGGCACGAGTGAAACGTGGCGTCGCATCCAAGAAGCGGCACAAGAAGGTACTGAAACAGGCCAGGGGCTATTACGGCAACAAGAGCCGTTCGTTCCGGGCCGCCAACGAACAGGTCATGCGGTCGGGCAACTATGCCTTCCGTGACCGTCGCGCCCGCAAGGGCGAGATGCGTCGTCTGTGGATTCAACGGATCAACGCCGGCACGCGTCAGCACGACATGAGCTACAGCCGGTTCATCGCCGGCATGAATGCTGCAGGCATCGAAGTCGACCGCAAGATCCTTGCTGATCTCGCCGTCACAGAGCCCGCTGCCTTCAAGAAGCTCGTCGAGGCTGCAAAGGCTGCTCTCTGATCAAGTAGAACAAGAGGTGTATGGCATCTCTTGATTTCAAGAACTCACGAGTTCAGGAACTGCGGCGCCTTCTGGGGCGCCGCAGTTCGCGTTACGACGACGGTCTGTTCGTGGTCGAAGGCCCGGTTCTGGTTGCCGAAGCCGTGCGCGCCGGCTGGCGAATCGAGGCGCAGTTCATCCCCGAAGACAGCGACGCTGCTGTCGAAGGTGGCGGGTCGGTCTACGAACTGAAGCCGGGCGTCTTGGAGCGGGTCGCGTCGACGTCCGCTCCACAGCCACCGATCGCCATCGTTGCGATGCCCGAGGCGGCCGAGGTGCACGACAAGCTCACCGCCGCGTCGTTCATCGTGGCACTCGACCGCATCAGCGACCCGGGCAACCTCGGCACGATCCTGCGCTCCGCCGAGGCAGCGGGCGCCAACCTCGTCGTGCTGACCCCCGGTGGTGTCGACCCGTACAACTCCAAGGTGGTTCGAGCCTCGGCGGGTGCGCTGTTCAATCTGCCGATCGTGGTCGCAGAGCTCGACGAACTGTTGACAGCCGGTGTCCGCCTCATCGGCTCGAGCAGCCACAGCGCCGACGGCCGCACCGTTGCCCCGCACACCGACACCGACCTCACGGGCCGCGTCGCCATCGTGATGGGCAACGAAGCCGCAGGGCTGCCTGACGACTGGGATGACGCCAATGGCCCGATCCGCGAGTGGGTCACCATCCCACATCAGGGCCGCAGCGAATCACTCAACGTCGCAATGGCGACCACCGTGCTGGTCTTCGAGGCTGCCCGTCAACGCAGCGCTTGACGTCGTGGAGCCGGTCGCCTTCTCAGCGCCGAACAGGTTGGGTTACAGGTCGGGTATACGGTGCATCGATGACGACCATCATCGTGCCGATCCTGCCGGCCAAGGACGCTGCGGCGTCGGTCGAGTGGTATCGGCAGTACGGCTTCGAGTTGGACTTCGAGCACCGCTTCGAGCCGCACCTGCCGGCCTACGTCGGGATCAAGCGTGACGACGCCGAGATCCACTTGTCCGAGCACATCGGCGATGCGCCTGGCCCCGGTCTGCTGTACATCTGGGTCGACGCCGTCGACCCGCTCGCCGCGATCACCGGAGCGACAGTCGGCTCCATGTCGTGGGCGCGAGACTTCGAGATCGCCGACCCGCACGGCAACCGGTTGCGATTCGCCGAACGCACCGCGGGTTGACCGGACGACCCGACACCGAATCAATCACCTCAACTGATGGCGGCGCGGGCTATCGTCTGTGACGTGGAACTGCAGTCGCAGCGATTTCTGTGCCCCGGGTGACCGGGGACGTGCCCAAGCGCTGAATTGCTCCTGCCCACGTACCACCGCTCATCCGGGGACCGACGCCCACATCCGGATGACTTGAAAGGACCCCTGTGATCACTGACATCACCGCTGCGCGAGACGCAGCGCTCGCCGACATCAGCGCAGCCACCACCGTCGACGAGATCGTCGCCCTCACCACCCGGTACGCCGGCAAGAAGGGTGAACTCGCCGGGCTGAAGAAGCGTCTCGGCGGCCTCGATTCGATCGATGAAAAGAAGGCTGCGGGCGCAGCAGTCAACGACGCCATGACGGCCGTCGACGTCGCCCTCGACGAGCAGCGCTCCGCCTTGTCGAGCGCTGCAATGGCTGCACAGGTCGAGTCGGAACGCCTGGATCTCACCGAGTTCGTCGGTGCACCCACTCGTGGTCACGCCCACCTCGCCACCCAGGCCCGGGAACGGCTCGAAGACGTCTTCGTCGGCTTGGGCTTCCGGGTCGCCGAAGGCCCCGAAGTCGAAACCGACTGGCACAACTTCGAAGCACTCAACATGCCCATCGGGCATCCGGCACGAGGGGAGTGGGACACGCTGTTCGTCGACCACGTCCCCCCCGGCGGCTCAGCAGGCACCACGGTGCTGCGTACGCACACGTCACCGGTGCAGATCCGCACGATGCTCGAAGAGGAGCCGCCGATCTACATCGTCGCTCCGGGCCGCGTGTTCCGACGCGACACGCCCGACGCGACGCACATGCCGGTGTTCCACCAGATCGAAGGCCTGGTCATCGACCGCGACATCACGATGGCCGACCTCGCCGGCACGATCGATGCCTTCACCAAGGCGTACTTCGGACCCGGCTTCAACTCGCGCCTCCGGCCGAGCTACTTCCCGTTCACCGAGCCATCGGCCGAGTTCGACATTCAGCGCCCCGATGGCAGCTGGATCGAGCTGGGTGGCTCCGGCATGGTCCACCCGAACGTACTGCGCGCTGGCGGCCTCGACCCCGAGGAGTGGAGCGGTTTCGCGTTCGGCTTCGGGATCGATCGCATGGCCATCATGCGCCACGGTGTCGCCGACATCCGTGAGATGTTCGCCGACGACATCCGCTTCGTGGAACAGTTCTAGAGGGAGCCCCGACCGATGAAGATTCTCCTGTCATGGCTCAACGAATACGGCGACTTCGCCGACCCCACCGACGCTGACGCAGTCGCCCGCGTCACCGACGCGATCACCGCGATCGGACTCGAAGTCGAGTCGGCTGAGGTGGTCGGCCAAACCGTCGCCGGAGTCGTCACCGCGAAGATCAACCGTCTCGAGGCCCACCCCGATGCGGCCAAGGTCCAACGCGTCTATGTCACGACCGGTGAAGGTGCGGAGCCGGGTGACGAGCTGCACGTCTGGTGCGGCGCCGACAACATCTCCGAAGGCGACATCGTCCCGCTGGCCACGCTCGGCACGACCATGCCCAATGGCATGACGATCGAGCGCCGCGGCATCCTCGGGATCGACTCCGAAGGGATGCTCTGTAGCGCAACCGAACTCGGCCTCGGCGACGACGCTTCCGGTATCCGGCTGCTCGACCCCGACACACCCCTCGGCCTGCCATATGGCGAGGCACTCGGGCTCAGCCTCGACGTCCTGATCGACGCCGACGTGACCCGCAACCGGCCGGACTGCTGGGGCTACGTCGGCATCGCCCGCGACCTCGCCGCCAAGATGGGCGTGGAGTTCCGTCCGCCGACGTCGAACTTTGAGATCGCCGGAGATGCTCGCACCACGCCGGTCGAGATCGTCGACGGCGATCGCTGCGCCCGCTTCACCTCGACGGTGATGTCCGGCGTGCGGGTCAAACCCTCGCCCGATTGGATGGCGAACCGCCTCACTGCGGCGGGAATGCGTCCGATCAACAACGTCGTCGACGCGAGCAACTACGTGATGCTCGAACTCAACCAGCCGAACCACGCGTACGACCTCGACACGCTCGGCGGCGGCGGGTTCAAAATCCGCCTGGCCAGCGACGGCGAGCAACTCACGACACTCGACGGTGCGGCGCGTACGTTCACAGCGGACGACCTCTTCATCTGCGACGCGCACGACACCCCGATCGGTGTCGGCGGCATCATGGGCGGCCTCGACTCCGAAATCAGCGACGGCACCACCACGGTTGCTCTCGAGATGGCGTGGTTCAGCCTCGTCGGCATCGGTCAGACCGTCACTCGCACCAACCTACGCTCCGAGGCCTCCCAGCGCTTCGAGCGCGGTGTCGACCCACACGGCATGCCCGATGCCATCCTCCGGTTCGCCGAACTGCTGTCGGAGACATGCCCCGACCTCGTTGTCCACGCCGGGGGAGCGGACGCGCAGAGCGACTTCCTCCCAGCGGCTGACCGATCAGTCGAGGTGCGTGTCGGCGCGATCAATCGTCTACTCGGCACGGACTTCGTCGCCGATGACCTGCCGCCTCTGCTCGACCCGATCGGCTACATCGTCAGTGGAGAGGGCGACACCCGCACCGTCGTGCTGCCCAGTTGGCGCCTCGACTCGACCGCCGAAGTCGACGTCATCGAAGAGGTCGCACGCCACCACGGCTACGACAAGCTCGGCAAGTCAGTCCCGAAGTCGACCGTTCACGGCGGCTTGACTCCGCACCAGCAGCGCCGTCGCCTCGTGCGCGAAGTACTGCTCGGGTTGGGCATCTCCGAGGCGATGCCCAACCCGTTCCTCGCACCCGGCACCTTGGCCAAAGCAGGGCTGGCCCCGGAAGCGATCTCGATCACGAACCCGCTGGTGACCGAGGAGAGCATTCTTCGAACGTCGCTCCGCCCCGGCCTGCTCGAAGCCATCGCGTTCAACGAATCGCATCGCCGGACCGGTGTCCGATTCTTCGAGATCGGTCACGTCTACCCACCGAGCGACGGTGAGTTGCCTGGCGAGTACGAGGCGTTGACCGTCGTTCTCGCCGGTGCCGAAGCGCCTGCGGCGATGGCGGTCTGGCGGGAACTGAGCAACGCACTCGGTGCTGGCGCCCGCATCGACCAGAGTCGCGTCCCGTCAGGGCTGCACCCGACCCGCACGGCGACGTTGCAGGCTGGAAAGGATCCGCTCGGTGCCGTTGGCGAAGTCGCTCCGGACGTGCTGGCTGCGTTCGACGTCAGCGAGCGCGTCGCAATCCTCGAAGTCGACCTCGATCAGATCCTCGGCCGCGCAGCGAAGCCGACGCAATGGAAGTCGACCAGTCGCTACCCGTCGAGTGACCTCGACCTCGCCTTCGCAGTGCCCGACACGATTCCTGCCGACAAGCTCGACAAGGCGATCCGCCAGGGCGCTGGCAAGTTCCTCGTCGACGTCGCGCTGTTCGACGTCTACCGAGGCACAGGCGTCGCCGCAGCCGAGGGGGAGACCAGCCGGTCGCTGGCGTACCGCCTCCGACTCCAGGCGATGGACCGCAACCTGACCGACAGTGACATCGCCGACGTGCGTCGCGGCGTCGAAACCGCGACGACCAAGCTGGGTGCGACTCTGCGAGGCTGATCAGATGGCAGCACCCGGCGAAACGGACCTCGACAAAATGCTTGCCTCGCTGCGCGTCGAGCGGCGGCCCGGGGTCTTTGCCTACGTCGAAGTCGAGGTGCCGACGCCCGGCTTGCTCGCCGCTGCACACGCCATGGTGACCGAGGGCAAGACCACGACGTTGGTCGTGCCGGTTGCGACCGCACGGCGAGCCGGGCTGGCAGTCGACCTCGAGATGGCGTGGCTGTCGCTGACGGTCCAGTCGAGCCTCGAGGCGGTGGGGCTGACGGCGGCGTTCGCCACGACACTGGGCGAGGTCGGGATCCCGTGCAACGTTCTTGCCGGCTACCACCATGATCACATTCTCGTCCCGGTCGACCGCTCCCAGGATGCGATCGACGCCTTGAACGTCAGTTCGAACTGAGGTCGTCGGGCGCATTCGCCAACCAGGCGAGTCGCCCGGGCTGACGCCGCAACACGTCGCGCCACAGTTCGTCGGGAGAGTTGCTGAAGACATCGCTGGCTTGGGCGTCGAGTACCAGCCACGCGCCTTCTGCTATCTCGCCGTCGAGTTGACCCGGCCCCCAGCCGGCGTAGCCGCGGAAGACCCGGACTTCATTGACCACGGCAGCGACGATGGCCGGGTCGGCAGTCAGATCAGCCGATGCGATGTCGCCGATGATGGGCATCAACGATTCGTCCACCGTGCCGCCGGGATCGGACTCCTTCGTGGAGGCGAGAGCGATGAGGGCGTTCTCCTCGACCGGGCCGCCGTCGAACACCGACGACGGAGCGGCCTGCAGGTCGATCCAGCGGTCGAGCGGTTCGTCGAGCGCCTCGTCGCTCGGCCGATTGATGACCACACCGACGGCTCCGTCGTCGTGATGCTCCAGTACGTAGATCACCGTCCGGTCGAAGTGCGGATCGATCAGCGGTGGCGTCGCGAGCAGAAGTCGGCCCTTGGTCGGTGGAGCCATCGCGTACACGGCCACAGTCTGCCCGCTCGGCAGCGCCTCCGCACTGCGGATTCGCTGCGAGACTCTGGCATGGTGGCCCGAACGGGTGTTCATCAATTTGTCAACGCACCGGGAAGCAAACGCTCGATGATCCGGTTGTTGTAGATGTCCCATCAGCAACGGCCCGACGGGCCGAAAGGAACCTTCATGTCTCGAAAGAACCGCGGCGTCGGACGCACGCTGGTGTTCGGCGGCATCCTCGTCGCCGGCGTGCTGCTCGTCGGCGGCCTGATCGCCGGGAACCTGTTCAACCTCGGCGTGCCGTTCAGCCAGGAAACCAAGGACTACTCGCCGCCGCTCATCCTCAACGAGATCAAGGATCTCAGCGAGTTTCGTGCCAGCGAGGCCGAGTTCGAAGTGATCATCGACAAAGAGACCGATGTTCGGTGGGTGCCATCATTCGTAGCTGGTGAACGGGTTCAATTCGTCGCCGTCGGCTCTGTCGATGCGACGGTCGACTTCTCCACCATGGGGCAAGACTCGGTGATCTTCGACGAAGAGACGAACTCCGCCACGGTCATTCTGCCTTCGCCGAAGATGGGCGACCCGCGTATCGATCTGGACAACAGCGGTGTCATGAATCGTGATCGCGGTGTGCTCGACCGGGTCGGCGGTCTGTTCAACGACAATCCGACCGCCGAAATCGAGTTGATTCAGGAGGCCGAAGACAAGATCGCCGAAGCTGCTGTCGGCACCGAGTTGCTCTCCAAGGCCGAGGAGAACACGACCGCGATGTTGACCGGGCTGATCGAAGCGCTCGGTGTCGAGGACGTCCGTGTGATCTACGAGACTCCAGACGCGTCAGCCGGCTGAGACGTCGTTGCATGATCATGCAGTAGGCCGTATGATCATCCAATGACGAACATCAAGGTTGGGATCATCGGCGCATCCGGGTTCACCGGGGCCGAATTGCTGCGCCTGGCCGCACAGCACCCTGACTTCGAGATCGTGCTGGCCACCGGCGATTCGATGGCGGGTCAGCGTGCCGCTGACTTGTACCCCTCACTGGAAACCGCCTACCCGGACCTCGTTTTCGAAACGTTTGACACCACCAAGGCCGAAGGACTCGACCTGGTGATACTCGGTCTGCCCCACGAAGCCTCGATGGAGCTCGCACCGCAACTCGTCGGCTCTGTTCGTTGCGTCGTCGACCTCTCGGCCGGTTACCGACTCAAGAACGTCGCCGACTACCCGCCGTACTACGGCTTCGAGCACACCCAGCCCGACCTGTTGGCCAAGGCGGTCTTCGGCCTCCCCGAGGTCTATCGAGACCAGTTGAGGGAGGCGGACCTCATCGCCACGCCCGGCTGCCACGTGACCGCAGCGGTCCTCGCACTCAAGCCGCTCGTCGATGCCGGCCTCGTCGAGACCACCGGAGTGATCGTGAACACTCTCACCGGTGTGACCGGCGCCGGGCGAACACCAACTGACCTGAACATCTTCTCGAACATCGATTCGAACGTCATGGCGTACGGACTGCTCGGTCACCGCCACACCCCGGAGATGCAGCAGGAAATCGGTGCCGACGTGCTGTTCACGCCACACCTCGTGCCGATGAGCAGAGGGATGCTCGCCACCTGCTATGCCACGCCGAGCGCAGATGCCTCCGCTGCGAGTGTCGATGCGGCACTCCGCGACGCATACGCCGACGAGCACTTCGTCACCGTCGTCGAACGACCGCCCACCACGAAAGCTGTCCTCGGATCGAATGCGGCCCACGTGGCAGCGAGGTTCGACGAGCGCACTCGGCGCGTCATCACGATGTGCTCGCTCGACAACATGACCAAAGGCGCTTCCGGCGCAGCAGTGCAGTCAGCGAACATCGCGCTCGGCCTCGATGAGGCCTCTGGTCTGACCACTGTCGGAGTCGCCCCGTGAGCGGGCCGGATCAGCGGGCAAGCCAACTCGACAACGCCGGGTTGCGCGCATCGACGCTTGTCGAAGCGCTGCCGTACATCCGACGGTTCGCCGGCAAGACGATCGTGGTCAAGTACGGCGGCAACGCCCTCGCCGGTACCGATGGCCACGACCCGCTCACGCTGTTCGCTGAAGACATCGTCCTGATGCGTCTCGTCGGCATGCGGCCGGTCGTCGTCCACGGCGGGGGCCCCCAGATCTCAGCGATGATGGCCCGCCTCGGCAAGACGACCGAGTTCGTCGACGGCCTGCGCGTCACCGACGCCGAGACGGTCGAAATCGCCCGGATGGTGTTGAAGGGTCAGGTCAACCCGCAGTTGGTCGCTGCGATCAACGTCCATGGCAACTACGCCGTCGGTGTCAGCGGTGTCGACGGCGGCCTGATTCGCGCCGCCGCCCGTGACCCACAACTCGGTTTCGTCGGCGACGTGACCCAGATCAACCCCGAGGTGGTCAATGGCCTGCTCGACGACGAGTTCATCCCGGTCATCGCCACGATCGGCAGCGACGCAACGGGTCAGGCGTACAACATCAACGCCGACACCGCCGCTGGCGCAATCGCTGAGGCACTCGGAGCCGAGAAACTGATCTATCTCACCGACATCGAAGGACTCCGACGCGACGTCGACGATGCAACAACGCTGATCCGACGTACCTCGGCCGACGAGCTCGACGCACTGGTCGACGACGGCGTCATCGCCGGTGGCATGATCCCGAAGATCGCCAGCTGCACTCACGCGGTGCGCAACGGGGTCGAGGGCGGCCACATCCTCGATGGACGAGTCGCGCACGTCCTGCTCCTCGAACTCTTCACCGACGACGGCATCGGGACCATGATCGAACAACGGATCGAACAACAACCAGGAGACCCCCAATGAGCCACGCTTTCGACACTCAGCCTGTTCCGGCCGGCAATCCGTGCCCGTTCATGCCGGTGTTCGGGCCCCCCGCAATCATGTTCGAACGCGGGAGTGGCACCGAGCTGTGGGACAGCAACGGCAAGCGCTACCTCGACTTCCTCGCCGGCATCGCCGTCACGTCACTCGGCCACAGCCATCCCGCTGTTTCCGCAGCGATCAGTGCGCAAGCAGACCAGTTGCTGCACGTCTCGAACTTCTTCGCCAATCCAGTGGCCACCGAGGCAGCGATCAAGATCAACGCGCTGCTCGAAGATGCCACCGGACACGATGGCCAACTCTTCTTCACGAACTCAGGGGCCGAGTCCAACGAGTGCGCCCTCAAGCTCGCCCGCAAGCATGGCGGCCGCGGCCGGCACACGGTCGTCAGCGCGCTCGGGAGCTTTCACGGCCGAACGCTTGCCTCGCTCGCCGCGACCGGCCAGCCCGAGAAGCACGAGCCGTTCTTCCCGATGCCTGACGGCTTCAAGCACGTTGCATGGGGCGACCTCGACGCAATGCGCGCCGCTGTCGATGGCTCCGTTGCCGCCGTACTGATCGAAGCGGTGCAGGGCGAAGGCGGCGTCAATCCGGCGTCCGCCGAGTACCTGCAGGGAATCCGCCGGTTGTGCGACGAGACCGGTGCGCTGATGATGGTCGACGAGATCCAGACGGGATTCGCTCGCACCGGCCGGTGGTTCGGCTTCGAGCACGCCGGGGTCAGCCCCGACGTCGTCACGCTCGCCAAGGCAATGGGCAACGGCATGCCAGTTGGTGCCTGCTGGGCGCGCGCCGATGTGGCCGCCGTCTTTTCTCCGGGCGACCACGGCAGCACCTACTCGGGCACCGCCATCGCCACCGCTGCAGTGAACGCGACGATCGACGAGATGATCCGCCTCGACGCACCGGCATTGGCGACAGCGACCGGGGCCAAGCTCACCACGGCGCTGCTCGAAGTCGACGGCGTCGACAATGTGCGTGGTCACGGCCTCATGCTCGGCGTCGCTCTTGCCGACGGACTCGATGCACGGATCGCGTACGGCGACCTGCTCGATGCCGGCCTGATCGTGAACGCCGTGAATCCATCCACCATTCGACTCATCCCGCCGCTGAACATCAGTGCGGCCGAAGTCGACGAGGGCGTCGCCATGATCGGTGCCGCACTCGCGACACAGATGAGTGGGGCGGGTTCCTGATGGCTGGCACGAGACATCTCCTCGACGTTGCTGATTTCTCCGCCGAGGAGATCGGCACGATGCTCGACCTTGCTGAAGTCCCGATCGATCAGCTGCACCGCCCCCTCGACGGGCTCGGGGCGGCGCTGATCTTCGAGAAGCCTTCAGCGCGAACGCGTCACTCGATGGAGATGGCCGTGGTGCAACTTGGTGGGCACCCCGTGTTCACCCGCGGCGAGGAAGTGGGTTTCGACACCCGCGAACCGGTCGAGGACGTCGCTCGGATCATGGAGGGCTTCCATGCGTTGATCGCTGCGCGCGTCCATGACCATGAAACTGTCGCCCGTCTCGCATCGGTGTCGCAGGTGCCGGTCGTCAACATGTTGAGCGACCATTCGCATCCGCTGCAGGCATTCGCCGACGCCTTGACCATGCGCCAGAACCTCGGCGCTCTCGACGCCAAGACCGTTGCCTACGTCGGCGACTACAACAACGTCGCACGCTCCCTTGCCGAGATCTCGGCCCGCCTCGGCATGCACATCCGACTCGCCTGCCCGCAGGGGTTCGAAGCCGACGACGCCGAGATCGAACGGATCCTGCTGCTCGGCGCCGCCTCTGTCGAGCAGGGGAGTCGCCCGATCGAGATCGTCGTCGGTGCGGACGCTGTGCACACCGACACCTGGATCTCGATGGGCGAAGAAGCCGACAAGGAGTCCAAGCGCCAGAAGTTCGAAGGCTTCACGGTCGACGACGACATGATGCAAGCGGCCGGCCCGGACTCGATCTTCATGCACTGCCTCCCCGCTTACCGCGGCTTCGAGGTGACCGAATCGGTGATCGACGGCCCTCGCTCGGTCGTGTTCCAGCAGGGGCACAATCGGATGCACGCGGCGCGCGGCGCCCTTGCCTTCCTCCTTGCGAGCAGCTCAGGAGCAGACTCGTGACCACCAAGGTGCAACGTCAGTCGCTGATCATCCGCCTCGTGGGCGATCACCAGGTGACCAGCCAACCTGAACTGATCGACCTCCTCGCCGGAGAGGGCATCGAGGCCACACAGGCCACGGTGTCGCGTGATCTCGACGACATCGGCGCCGTCAAGGTCAGAGTTCCTGGCGGGAACACCGTGTACGCAATCCCGGAGTTCGCGCCGGACCGGATAGCGCCAGTCGACCAACTCCGTCGAGTGATGGGCGAATGGGTCGCCGAGGTCGCCATGTCCGGCAACATCGTCGTACTCCGCACGCCTCCCGGTTGTGCCCATGTCGTCGCATCGGCACTCGATCGCAGTCGCGTCGACGGGCTGCTCGGTACGGTCGCAGGTGACGACACGCTCATGTGCATCTCTGCGCAAGCTGACGGCACAGACCTCTGCTCGGAACTCAAGGACTACGCCGGGCTCGACTGAGCTCGCGCCGATCGTAGAAACTCTCGAACTAGGACGCCGGATGGACCTCGACGACGAACATGAATTTGCACGCGACGCCAAGGTGCCAGCCAAGGCAAAGACCTTGTGGCACGGACGCTTCACCGGCGGGCCGTCCGAGTCGTTGCTCGCCTACACGGTCAGTCTGCCGTACGACCAGCGGATGTGGCGTGACGACATCGCCGGTTCGAAGGGCCACGTCCGTGGCCTCGAACGCGTCGGTCTGCTCACCGAGGAGGAACGCGACCAGATTCTGAGCGCACTCGACCAGGTCGGTGCAGAGATGGACGGCGAGGGCTTCGAGTTTCTCGACAGCGACGAAGACATCCACACCGCCATCGAGCGGCGCGTCACCGAGATCGCCGGACCGGCGGGTGGCAAGCTCCATACCGCTCGGAGCCGGAACGACCAGGTCGCCACGGCGTTCCGGTTGTGGTGCAAACGTGAACTCCGCGATGTTGCGATCCGCCTCGTGGAAATGCAGGAAGCGCTCCTCGACCAAGCCCTCGAAGCTGGTGATGCCTACTTACCCGGGTACACCCACCTCCAGCGTGCGCAACCCGTTCTGCTGTCCCACCATCTGATGGCCCACGGCTGGGCGCTCGGGCGCGATGTCAGCCGTCTGATCGACACGCTGCACCGACTCGACGTGTCCCCGTTGGGAGCCGGTGCGCTCGCCGGCAGTTCGCTGCCGATCGATCCTGCCGGCAACGCGATCGATCTCGGGTTCGCGAAGGCATTCGACAACAGCCTCGACGCAGTGAGCGACCGTGACTTCGTGGCCGAAGCAGTCTTC
>ENA-ORXT01005407-ORXT01005407.1-marine-metagenome-genome-assembly--contig:-NODE-5407-length-12553-cov-4.152212_pt1 | contig 12553 bp, 10 predicted proteins | sample MGYA00237868_ERZ511482 | MGnify/ENA metagenome assembly ERZ511482 | reverse complement strand
CCAGCGTTCTGACCAAAACTTTGATGCAAATGCAGCAGATGGGTTTGGATGTTAGACAGCTGTTTAATTCTGATAATGTTCCTATGTTAAGAGACAACGCTCGTCCAGAAGCGATCGCAAATCTTAACAAATCTTTAATTATCAAAGAAATCGCTAAAAGAGAGAATTTAGCTCCAGACCAAACTGCGATCGACGCTAAAATAGCTGAAATCCGACCAGAACTTGAAGGTCAGGAAGTAGATGAAGACCGTCTTCTGCAAATGGTGACCGAAGATCTTTTGAGCGAAAACACCTACAGTTGGTTAAAAGAAAAAGCTCAGGTAGAGCTAGTTCCTGAAGGCTCATTATCTGAAGCCGAGGCTGAAGCTGAAGCTGACGCAGATAGCGATGAGGAAGTGGAAACCGCTGAAGTAGAAGTAGTTTCTGAAGGGCAATAAGACTAGGGGGACTGGCGGTGCGAGGACAAAGGGCTTCGGATAAGGATACCCTTTAGGGTTCGGGCATCCCTTATCCCTCCTTCCCCTATATCTTGAGGCATAATGAATGAAGAAGACCGATCTTTATACATTATGTCAATCATAATTATCTAAAGATTGAATTAACAATATCTATATACTCTTTAAATAGCTACACTTTTGGCAAAAAAATATGGTGGAATCGCTTTCAAACTACGACTTTCTCGTAAGTAAAAACACTCCTTGTATCCAGTCTGGCAGACCCTCTGGTAACGTAGTTCCGATGGTTGTGGAACAATCAGGCGTAGGAGAAAGAGCGTTTGACATTTACTCTCGCCTTTTGAGAGAGCGCATCATTTTCTTGGGTACAGCTATTGATGATAAAGTAGCGGACTCCGTTGTGGCTCAACTGTTGTATTTAGAGGCAGAAGACCCAGAGAAAGATATCCAAATTTATATCAATTCTCCTGGTGGATCAGTATACTCAGGCATGGCAATGTACGACACCATGCAGCAAATTCAACCTGACGTTGTAACAATTTGTTATGGAATTGCTGCTAGTATGGGGGCGTTTTTACTATCTGGTGGTACAAAAGGAAAACGCATGGCACTGCCAAGTTCGCGAATCATGATTCATCAGCCTTTAGGAGGAGCGCAAGGACAAGCAACAGATATCGAAATTCAAGCTAAAGAAATTCTTTACATCAAACAAAGACTTAATGAACTGATTGCAGGACATACTGGTCAACCATTTGATAAAATATCTGCCGATACAGAACGAGATTTCTACATGTCTTCTGAGGAAGCAGTGGAATATGGCTTAATCGATAAAGTCATCACTAAATCAGAAGCTAAATCACTTACTTCCTAAAATTGCTATATCAGTGCGAGGTACATACATAAATGTCTAAATACGACTCTCATCTAAAATGTTCGTTTTGCGGAAAATCTCAAGAACAGGTAAGAAAGCTTATCGCTGGTCCTGGGGTATATATATGTGATGAATGTGTTGAACTGTGTAACGAAATCCTAGATGAAGAGTTGATTGAAGAAGGTGCTGTCGTATCTTCCTCTGCTGTATCTGGTAATCCCGAAGCAAAACCACCCAAAAAGAAAAAATCGAAGTCGGGTGGTATTTCTTTTGGTGATATCCCCAAACCCATCGAAATCAAAAGCTGCCTAGACGAGCATGTTATTGGACAGGAAGAAGCGAAAAAAGTCCTTTCTGTAGGCGTGTATAACCATTACAAACGTCTTAGTTTAGCGAATAAGACTAAAGATGCTGACGATCCTGTAGAACTGCAAAAGTCTAACGTTCTTTTAATCGGTCCTACAGGCTGTGGGAAGACTCTGCTGGCTCAAACCCTAGCCAAAGTGTTGCAGGTGCCTTTTGCTGTAGCCGATGCTACTACTTTAACTGAAGCTGGATATGTGGGCGAAGACGTAGAAAATATCTTGCTACGTCTTTTACAGGTAGCAGATTTGGATGTAGAAGAGGCTCAACGAGGTATTATTTATATTGATGAAATCGATAAGATTGCCCGCAAGAGCGAAAATGCCTCGATTACCCGTGACGTTTCGGGGGAAGGAGTGCAGCAGGCACTTTTAAAGATGCTAGAGGGAACGGTAGCCAACGTACCACCTCAAGGAGGACGGAAGCATCCTTATCAAGACTGTATTCAAATTGATACCAAAAACATCTTGTTTATCTGTGGAGGTGCTTTTGTCGGCTTAGATAAGGTCGTGGAACGCCGTATGGGTAAAAAATCCATTGGCTTTATCCAAAAAGGAGAAATAAAGTCCTCTAAAGAAAAGCGTACTGTAGATATTCTGCAAAAATTAGAGTTAGATGACTTAGTTAAATTTGGTATGATTCCTGAGTTTGTGGGAAGAATTCCCGTTACCGCAGCTTTAGAATCTCTTGATGAAGAAGCACTAGTAGAAATCTTGACCCAACCCCGCAATGCAATTGTCAAGCAGTATCAAAAGCTATTGGGAATGGACAACATTGAGCTAGAATTTACCGATGGTGCGATTAAAGCCTTGGCTAAAGAAGCTTATCGGCGCAAAACTGGAGCCAGAGCGTTGCGAGGTATTGTAGAGGAACTAATGCTAGATGTGATGTATGAAATTCCTTCTCGTGATGATGTGGGAAAATGCACGATTACAGAAGAGATGGTGGAAAAACGCTCCACTGCCGAACTGATCATTCATCCTACTTCCTATCGCAAACCTGAATCTGCTTAGTTCAAACCTTACAGGCTTATAACTCAACAAAAAAGGGACGCTCTTTATATTAGCTCGCCCCTTTTTTTATGTTTAAGAATATGCTTAGTAAAGCTCTTCTTCTTGGTGAGTGGTAATTGTACAATCAGAACTAGGATATGCAACACAAGTAAGAACGTATCCAGCTTCGATTTGATCGTCATCAAGAAAAGACTGATCGGATTGGTCTACAGTACCAGAATCAATTTTACCCGCACAGGTAGAACAAGCACCTGCACGACAAGAATAAGGTAGGTCTAAACCTTGTTCTTCAGCAACGTCAAGAATGTACTCATCATCAGGTACTTCAATAGTTTGCTCGCCTTCAGGCATTTTTAGAGTAACGTTAAAAGTTGGCATTGTTTTTTTCCTCTTTATAGGGGGTTATATATTTTGTGCTTGTGGGAAAAGATAGCCAATTAACTACAAGTTAAATAGATTTTTTCCTTTATTCATAAGCTCCATGTTAGATACTAAGGGAAAAGTACTAATAATTGATCGTGCATTAGTAATGAGATTTGTAATCAATTGTAAAATAAGTTTTTCTTATCTGTGAAGCTAAGGTAAGAATAGTTGTAGTCTTCAAACAATTAGTTGCCTAAAACAACCCAACAGTAACATCTGTCGAGGAATAGAAAGTTTGCCAAAGATTCTTCATTATCCGTAAAAATAACTATTAACTATAGTTATACCTATAATGGACGGTTTATTCTTATATTAAATATGCTAATCTAGGTCACTTTATGTTTAATCAAGCTGTTTCTCCCCTCAAGGTTGGCATAGTAGGTACGGGATACGCCGCAAAAAAAAGAGCTGAGGCAATTAAAGCCGATCGCCGTACAGAATTATTAGCAGTTACGGGGAATACTCCTGATAGAATCGAGAAATTTTGCCAAACCTATGGAACTACAGCAGTAGATTCTTGGATCAGGTTAATTGATATAGCTGAACTAGATTTAATCTTTATCTGTACAATTAATCGGGACTGTGGCGCGATCGCTTTAACAGCCATTAGAGCAGGAAAACATGTGGTAGTGGAGTATCCATTAGCACTAGAAGCCAAAACCGCAGCAGAAATAATTGAACTGGCAAGGGTAAAGCAAAAACTAATCCACGTTGAACATATGGAGATTATCGGCGGTTTGCACTCCTCCATCAAGCAGAATTTACCCCAGATTGGCAGGGTATTTCATGCCCGATACGCCACTATTAGCGCGCAAAAAAGCGATCGCCATAGTTGGAAATACAATAAAAACACTTTTGGTTTTCCCTTAGCAGCAGCATTGTCCCGCATTCATCGCCTGACGGATTTATTTGGCAAGGTTCAAACCGTTAGCTGTCGCAATCGTTATTGGGATAAAAATGGTTCAAATTATTTTACTGCCTGTCTGTGTAATGCTCAATTAGATTTTGAAAATGGTGTTGTAGCCGAAATAGTATATGGCAAGGGAGATGTTTTCCATAGTAGCGATCGCACTTTTGAAATATATGGCGAAGAAGGCACAATCTTGTTTGAGGGAGAAAAGGGGAAATTAATCAAAAACAAAAGCGAAACGGAGATCCCCGTAGCTTCCCGTCGTGGTTTGTTTGCCAAGGATACGGAGATAGTTTTAGACTACCTGTTTAATCAAAAACCTTTATATATTCAACCCCAAGCTAGTCTGTATGCCTTGCAGGTAGCAAATGCAGCGGAAAAATCGTCCTTTTTAAGTAAGACGGTTTATTTAGGAAATGATCTTGAATAGGGGAATTTGTGTAATATAGAAAACAGTTCAGAGTTTTAACCTAATTAAATTCATAATTAGTGTTTCACGAGACAGTCCGTTGCCAGGCAGCATAAACCGCATGTTGTCCTAGCATATTCTCGTGTAATACTAAAAGTGCATAAGCAAACTGTTGAACCCTTTAGGGAGTCTCGAAGAGGATACGATTGTTTTCATCTGCTGCGTAAACCAATGACTTATCAAAATCCCACGACTCGTCGTCTCAAAGTTGACCAAACAACCAGAAAGCAGAAGTTACTTTCTCCAACGCCTTCGAATTTGCCACCCGCAAAAAAGCCAGAAAAAAAACAAAAAGGATTGAGTTTGCGGTCGAAAACAGTTCTAACAGCGATCGCTTTAGGTGTCATTCCTGTAACTATTATCGGCGCAATTTCCTATAAAGTAGCTCAGGATAGTATTACGCAGCAGATTAATCAAACCCAGTCAAATCGTGCCGAGCAAATGGCTCAAATGTGGTCAGAGTATCTTGACAGCCGTAGGACAGAGGCAGAAACTCTCGCGACTAGTCCGATCTTTACCAATCCCAACGTCATGGATAGGGTAACGACTATTCAAAAGAAAGCTGCTTTGGACAGTTTTCAAGACAAGACAAAATTTTATGACAGTATTGTTTATTTGGATCTTCAGGGAAATCCTTTATTTCAAAGTCAGTCTGAGGCTCCATTAAGAGCCAATTATGGTCGGCAAGAATATTTTCAAGCTGCTATTGTCAACAAGACAACAATACTCAATGAACTAGATATATCACCTTATACGAACGAGCCTAGAATTGAATTTGCTGTGCCTGTCAAAAATGCTTGGACTGATGAAGTTATCGGCGTGATGCGCTTTAGAATTCCTAGCAGACAAAGCACAGCTATTTTTGAAGATCATGCTTACGAGGATGAACAATGGCATTTAATTAATACTGAAGGCAAATTTTTCACCAGCACGGTAGAAAGTCTCAATAACCAATTTTTAATCAATTATTTTCCTCAGATACAGCAGGCTCACCAAAATAAAAAAACCATAACGGAATTGGTAGATAATCCTCGTAATTCCAATCGAGAGCAAATTATCAATTACGCGCCCATTAAAGTCGGTGCCATAAATCCTAATCTTAATCTGGGTACGGTGATCGCTTTAGATACAAATATTGCTTTTGCACCATTAAAATCTTTGAAGTGGGTTTATTTGGGCGGGACGATTGGTACTGCTTTACTAGTAGGTTCGATTGCGGGCTTTCTAGCCAATCGAATTATACAACCATTGCTCAAATTAACTTCTACAGTGAGCGAACTAAGTCAGGGCAAACTGAATACTAGAGTCAAACTAAATCGTCAAGATGAGCTAGCTGTATTGGGAGATGGTATCAATGATATGGCAGTACAGTTGGATGGCGCGATGAAGCGTCAAAAAACCATCGCCAGAACTTCTGAACTGTTGGCAATAATATCTCAAGCCCGCACATCAAGAGAGCTTCAGCCATCTTTTAGTTCGTTTTTGGCAGAAGTAAGAAGTTATCTAAAAAGCGATCGCGTTATTTTTTACCAGTTCGATCCCCAGTGGTGGGGTACAGTAGTTGCCGAATCGGTGGCTCAAGGTTTTCCTCGTACATTAGGGGTGCAGTTTGACGATCCTTGTTTTGCTAAAGAGTATGTCAGAAAATATCAGCGAGGAAGAATTCAATCAATATCAAATATATATCGGGCTAATTTGACTCCTTGCCACATGGAACAACTAGAGCCTTATGGAGTTAAGGCTAGTGTGGTTTTACCCGTTATTTTAGAGTCTCCTACAGCTGCCCAATCAGAGAAGCTCATTGGCTTATTAATCGCCCATCAGTGTTCTGAGACTAGAGTTTGGTCACAATCAGACGTAGACTACTTACAGCAGATAGCTTACCAATTAGCGATGGTTTTGCGGGGATACGTTGTTTACCAGGAAGAAAATTCTCAAAAAGCTGATATTCAACAAGATATAGCTCAAATATTGAATCAGATGAAATATGTTTCTCAAGGAGATCTGAGGAAACATCAAATTGTTCAAGCTAATTCATCTAGTGAGATTGCCAAATCTTTTAATCAAATTTTAAATAGCCTACAGCAAACGATTGGTAAAATCAAAACTCCTAGCCAGCAAATTCACAGGCAGTTAGCTGGTAGTAAAAACGATTTGGCAAATATAAGAGATTGGCAAAAACAACAGGCTAATCAACAGGCTTTGATTTTTGCTTTTATTGAACAAATAAGTAGCTCGATCTCCGAAGTTGCATCACAAGTCGGGGTGGCATCCCACACAGTAGATTCAGTAGTGACGGATCTAGAGTCGGAAAAAGTTAACTTTGGTCATGCGATCGCTTTTATGTCTCAGTTGGAGACAAATCTAAGCAATAACAAGGATAAAATCAAAAGTCTCAGTGCTGCTTCCACAAAAATGACGCGGGTGATTGGCTCAATTAGAAAGATTAATTTGCGAGCTAGTTTATTAGCAAGCAAATTGAGCAAGCGTATTCCCGAATCGGATGAATCGTCATTTGGTTTGCAAGAGGAAATCCAGTCAATTCAACAGTCAATCGCAGCCACGAAAGAATTGGAAAATGTCGTGCTGGGTCTAGATCGAGAAATTTCCGAGGTTTTGCTTGAATATCAAAAAAGTGAAAATAAATTAGAGCAGGAAAACTATCTTGTCGCCAATGCCAGCAAAAATCTAGAGCAAATTGTTAAAACTACTAAAAATGCTCAACAAAATCTCTTTTCTTTGGTCAATATGACGAAGATGCAGCAGCAAACTTCTCACAAAATTAATAGTCTCAAGAAAGAATTAAACGAAACTTCCACATCAATTGCGTTAATAAGCGATCTCGCTATAGAATCTCTAGAGGAAACTTCTGTAACAGCACAGGATTTAGAAAACGTAATTGGCTTTTTTAAGCTAGAGGGAAAAGCAGCAACTAGCAACTTACAACTATCGTGATTCCCATCAACTAGCTTTGGTTCGCTTTAGTATCCTGTACTGCAACCCAAAAGAGAATAGCTGTTAAAGGAATGCTGGCAGCCAAAATTAAACCTGTAACCATGCTGCCCAAGTCAGGATTACCAGAGGAGAGTTCAAAGACCGAACCGACTCCTGCGATCGCTGTAATGCAGCACAGCAACAAACATATGCCACTTTTTGGTGTCATTGAAACCATTTTCCGACTCTCCTGGAATTTTAAAAGTTTTTAATGTCGGTTTATTTCCGAATCGGCTTAACTGCGCTAGCAGCAAAACCTCTTTTCTTTAGCTCCTCATTTAGAGCAATACCGTTTTCTACTCGATCTACAAACATCACACCATTAAGATGATCCATTTCGTGTTGAATAGCACGGGACAATAAACCGCTAGCTTTTAGTTTACAGGGTTTACCCTGCTCATTCTTATAAGAAACTTCAATTTCTTCGGGACGAGTCACGTCTAAATACACCCCAGGAATACTCAGGCAGCCTTCTTCGGAGTTGCAGAGGTTATTGCCAGATTTGGTGATTTTAGGATTAATTAAAACTAAAGGAGGTTTATCTTGGTCATCTAAAGCAATATCAATCACGATCAACTGCTTGTTGATGCCCACTTGGGGTGCTGCTAAACCAATACCATCTGCACTATACATAGTTTGCAGCATTTCTCGAACGGTTGTACGAATATTATCGTCAACCTTGGCAATACGTTTAGCTGGCTGACGCAATACGCGATCTCCCAAATAGTGAATGTCTAGGGGTGGGTTTTCTAATTTTTTCTTTTCAACTGCAACGACAGTAGCCATAAACTCAATAAAATCTAAAAATCTCTTCTTAGTTTATATTTTATCGTTTCTCTGAACAGTGGTCAGTTGTTCGTTAATCTTTACTTGCGATCGCAGTTATCTGTCAATTCACTTTAATACAGTTTCTAAAGTGCTGACAAAATTAGGATAAGAAATAGATGCTGCTTCGGCGCGGTGGACAGTAGTTTTACCCTTAGCATTTAAAGCTGCGATCGCCAAACTCATAGCAATACGATGATCGGTGTAACTATCAACTTCTGCGCCATTTAGCTCATTTCCGCCCCTTATCGACAATCCATCACTTAATTCGCTAATATCTGCTCCCATTTTGCCTAATTCCGTGGCAATAACCGCCAGGCGATCGCTTTCTTTGACTCTTAATTCTGCTGCATCTTTGATTGTGGTTGTTCCTACGGCAAATGCCGCAGCTACCGCTAGAATGGGAATCTCGTCAATCAAACGAGGAATTATATCTCCTGATATCTCACAGGCTTTAAGCTGGCTGTGCTTAACTCTCAAGTCGGCTACAGGCTCTCCTGCTACTGTTCGCTCATTTTCTCGCTGAATATCTGCTTCCATCATTGACAGAGCTTCTAAAACTCCCGTGCGGGTGGGGTTGACTCCCACATTAGTAATTAGTAAATCCGAGCCAGGTACAATGGCAGCAGCAACTAACCAAAACGCAGCAGAGCTTATATCTCCTGGGACGATTACCTTTTGTCCTACCAAGGTTGGTTTTCCTGTTAGGGTAACGCTATTGGTATCGGGATCTATATCCAAAGTTGCGCCAAAAGCTTGCAGCATCCTTTCACTATGATCGCGAGATAAAGCTGGCTCGGTTACGGTAGTTTTGCCCTCAACCATTAACCCAGCAAGCAAAACACAGGATTTCACCTGAGCCGAAGCGATGGGAGAATGATAATGACTAGGTTTTAACTGTTGCCCTTTTACTGCCAAAGGAGCTAATGAATTGCCTTTTCTGCCCCAGATACTTGCTCCCATTTGAGTCAAAGGTGTAATTACCCTAGACATAGGACGCGATCGCAAAGAATTGTCTCCTGTTACGGTAAATAAACGATCGGGGTGAGATGCCAACAAGCCCAACATTAAACGCATGGTTGTTCCAGAGTTCCCCGCATCTAATACATCCTGTGGCTCTTGAAGATTGCCCAAGCCAATCCCTTTTACAGTTACTTTTTGCTCGTTTAATTCGGAAATTTCTGCGCCCATGGCTCGGAAACAGGCTGCTGTACTGCGGGGATCTTCTCCTAATAATAGACCCTCTATTGTGGTTTCTCCTAGTGCGATCGCACCTAACATCAAAGCACGATGGGATATGGATTTATCCCCAGGAATGGTGATACTACCTTTTACGGCAATTCCAGACTTGTCTGGGGCGATCGATAATTGTTGAGAATTTTTTGCACCTTCGGTGATGCTAACAATAGAAGACATAAAATAATTACTGATGACTAATTACTGATTCAGTAAAACGATTGTATTTCTTTCGGGGCGACTTAGGAAACCTTCTCTTTCTAGCTGGTTGACTAATTTAGTTACTGTAACCCTAGTTGCGCCAATAATTTCCGCTAAATCTTGGTGGGTAATATATACATCGATTAACCGACCAATTTTTATCTCTTTGCCAAACTTTTTGCTCAACCACACTAATATTTTGCGGAGACGTTCATACATTTTGTCTGAGCGTATTATATAAAGCAGTTCTTCTGTTTGTTGAACATGGCGATGAATAAAATCAGATATACTATCAGCCTGATATGCTGGGATACAAAGTGCCTGGACTTTGGTTAAACATTTCACTCTATAGGGATAAACCAAAGATAAGGGTTGTCCGATAAGATCTTTAGCACCCCAGTAGCCCAAGGTGATTGGATATCCTTCTTCTGTCCAAGCGCAAGTTTTAATAATGCCCTCTTGTAGTAGCCAGTAGAAGTCTGCGGTTAGAGGAATTATTTCACCGCGAGAAAATGTTTGATGCTCTATATTGTTTTGTGCATCTTTTTGCATCGGAGTATTAAATGCTATTTTACTTATTTAATATTTCGCTGGTGTGTATCATAAACAAAAAATACCTAAATAACAATCTTTTATTAATAACTATTCAACATAGTGTAATTTAGATTACTTTTATTTAGTAAAGCTATAAATTGTTTGAGTTTCTAAATCATTACAAAAAGAAGAAATAGTTTCACCTAATTTATGATTTTGGCGATCTAATTTTATTTGTAATTTAGTCATAGGATCGTCTCCTGAAGCAATTAAAAACTCTAAAAGATTTACATCTGGTAAACTCCCTAACTTATCTAATATTTTGACAATTCCTGATAGATAAGGATGATTATAGTCTTGATACCAATCAGGACTAGCTAAATTTGACTGATCGAAACCAAGATGAAAGATAAGAGATGAATTGCTAAATAAGGCGATCGCGATTGGTCTAGCCTCTTCTTGAACTAGAAAATCATGCTGTTGTGCCAAGTGGCGAATTTTATCTAATTTCTCATATCTAGCTTCAACAGAAATAGATTCTGGCAAGGTGATTGCCACGGTAATTAAATAGGTTTGCAATAATAAATGACCGAGTTTTTTGGCTTTGGTAGCTAAATATTCAGAGTTATAGTCTGTGGCTTCAATTAGTAGAGGGAGGCGATCGACGACTTCTAAGCCATAGCCTTTTAGTCCTGCTATTTTACGGGGATTATTAGTAATCAATCGAATTTGCTTAATACCTAAATCGTTGAGAATTTGCGCTCCCATGCCATAATCCCTCAAATCGGCAGGAAAGCCCAGTCTTTCATTAGCTTCTACCGTATCTAAACCCATATCCTGTAAGGTATAGGCTTTGAGCTTGTTAACTAAACCAATTCCTCTGCCCTCTTGACGCAGGTATACTACCACCCCCAAGCTATGAGCCTCAATCATTTTTAGAGCAGCCTGAAGCTGCATCCGACAGTCGCAGCGCATTGAGCCTAAAGAATCACCCGTAAGACATTCAGAGTGCATTCTCACTAAAGCTGGTTTAACACTTAGTTCGGTAATATTTCCTTTAACAATAGCCAAATGTTCGGTGTTATCCAAGGTATTGCGATAGGCATATATTTGGAAATCACCAAATTTACTCGGAAATTCGCAGACTGTCTCCCGATAAACAAAGCGATCGTGTTTAAGACGATAGCTAATCAAATCGGCAATATTAATCAATTTTAAGTCGTGCTGTTTGGCATATTCAACTAGCTCAGGCAAACGAGCCATTGAGCCATTGGGATTTTGAATTTCACAAATTACCCCCGCAGGATATAGTCCTGCTAACCGAGCCAAATCAACTGCTGCTTCTGTGTGTCCTGCTCGTTTTAGAACTCCTCCAACTCTTGCTCTTAAAGGAAAAATATGACCAGGACGTACCAGATCATCGGGGATGCTGGCAGGATTTATCGCTACCTGAATTGTGCGGGCGCGATCTTCTGCTGAAATTCCTGTAGTTACTTTCAACTCAGGAGATGCGTCAATACTAACTGTAAAGGCTGTCTGATTGCGGTCAGTATTTTTAGTCACCATTAAAGGTAAGTCTAAAGCATCAAGGCGATCGCCTGTCATTGCTAAACAGATTAATCCCCTGGCTTCTACTGCCATAAAGTTAATCATGCTAGGAGTGGCAAACTGAGCAGCGCAGATTACATCACCTTCATTTTCTCTGTTTTCGTCGTCTACTACTACAATTGAGCGACCTGCTTTTATATCAGCCAACGCTGAATCGATGGAGTCAAACACAATAGTATTACTTTGAGGCGTTTCCACTACAAAAATCTTATATAGGAATAAAGTACTTGAAAGTTCATCTCGGTACTTTAATAAGTGTAACTTTTTTTAGAGCAAATACAATTTACCCCAATCGTCTATAGTATTTGACTTGCACAAAGTAAATTGCATTATTTTGTTTTGTATAATTTGAAGTGAGGTTTAACTACAAATATATAATCTTAGGTTAAGCGATCGCCTTAACTATGCAATTATGAAATTATCCAAAAGCATAGCGATTCAATTAACGTTTACTTTATTTCTGCTCGAATCTCCTAAAGACCAATTTTTATCAGCCAAACTAAAATCATTCGGCTCTAATTCCCATTTTTGAACCAATTCATTCAATAACCAGTCTTGTTGTTGACGAAAATATTCATATTGACGACCATAATTAATAATGCTGAAATAAACATTACCCTTGTCCTTTGTGGGGATGACTCCAGCTAACGC
>ENA-ORXT01005405-ORXT01005405.1-marine-metagenome-genome-assembly--contig:-NODE-5405-length-12556-cov-11.622806_pt1 | contig 12556 bp, 7 predicted proteins | sample MGYA00237868_ERZ511482 | MGnify/ENA metagenome assembly ERZ511482 | reverse complement strand
ATGCAGCTCAAAATGAGGCTCGATTATCGAAAAAATACAAAAGTTCCATGTATACAAAATATTCCTAAATAAAGTCTGTTAATCATTAAAAAATATGAAGTATTTTTCATTCACCCTCTTAATTATTTTTTCCTTGTTTGTGTCGCCAATTTTCGCACAAAAAACGGTGGTCACGGGTACATTGACAGATGGTAAAACGGGCGAAACCCTGCCCTTTGCCAGTGTATACTTTACGGGAACAGTAGATGGGGTGACGACGGATTTGAACGGTTTTTACGAAATATCGACCACAAATATCGACCTCAATTCGGTGACCTACCATTACTTGGGTTATAAAGATAAAGACGTAAAAATCAAGCCTGGCACATCGCAGGTCATAGATGTCAAAATCAAACAAGAAGCCAGTTACGAACTCGAAGTTGCTGTCGTAAAAGCCAAACGAAAAGTCAAAAAAGACACCGCTGCGATTACTCTTTATCGCAATGTTATGAAAAATAAAGTCAACAATCGCTCAGATGAATTGGACTACTATTATTACGAAGATTATGCAAAAACCGAATTTGATTTATTTAACATAAAAGAAAAATTTACGAAACGTAAAATATTCAAACCCTTTAGGTTTGTATTCAACTATATAGATAGTACGGATGTAGGCAAACCCTTTTTACCGATGTTGTTAAAAGAGCGTTTGGCAGATGTTTATTATCGAAATAAACCACGAAAACGCAAGGAAATACTCAAAGCCACGCGTATGTCGGGGGTTCAAGATTTTGCCAAAGTAGATGCGGTAGATAGTGCAATACCGGACGCTAATATGTACGATAATATCATCGTGATTCAGGAAGAAGGTTTCATGAGTCCCTTTGCAAATGGTGCGCTGCCGACCTACAAATATTTTCTCGAAGATAGTATGATGATTGACGATAGGTGGTCATATAAACTCGAATTTACTCCGCGCCGTAGATCCGCCCTTGCTTTTACGGGCTATGCCTGGATAGATGCTGAGACTTTTGCCCTCAAATCCATGGATTTGTATCTGCTCGACCAAGCCAATCTCAATTTTGTGAGCGACCTCAAAATGCGACAAGAATTTGAGCGTATTGACGGGCATTGGTTCAAGATATTAGACCAAGTAGAAGTCTATATCAACCTCACCGAACGCAAGCGCGACATGAGTATGCGCGTGCTACGCACACTACATCGCGACAAGATAAAAATCAATGAAGCCTATCCCGACAGCATATTTACTGGCGATCCATTTGTCGGAGATTGGAACGCCTATAAACGAAACACTAAACAATGGGATAGCCTACGCCCAATGGAGCTTTCGAAGACCGAAAGCGGCATTTATTATATGATAGATTCCTTACAAAAAACACGTGCTTACAAAACGACGATGTGGATGGGGCATTTCTTCGGAACGGGTTTTGCGCGAGTAGGTCCGCTCGAATTTGGAAAATGGTACAACTTCTTTTCATGGAACGACCTCGAAGGAAATCGCTTTCGAATGGGGCTACGAAATAGCAAATTTGCCTTCAAACAAAAACTCGAACTCAACGCCTACGCTGCCTACGGCACAAAAGATAAATTGTGGAAATATTACGGCGGCTTCAAATACCACCTACCGCGTATCAATCAGCGTTGGCAATCCATCGGCGGACATTATCGAAAAGATTACTCCAATTTCAACTCCTATAGCCCCTGGGATTCGCATGATTATATCCTAAAGTCTATCTTTCGCGGACAAGGACAGCTTTTTGCCAATAGCCTCTATTTTCAGAAAGAAGGTAAAGTTTTCTACGAGAGAGAGTGGCTACAGGGCTTCAAAACCAGTATTTCGGCAACCCACAAAACAGTCATGACTTGGCCCAGTACTACGACTTTTACCTCGCCCCGTACCGGCGAAGAATTTGTATCAGGTGCCAACCCGTTTCAGACCACCGAGTTTAATATTAGCGCAGATTGGAGTATTGGAATTCAGTTCAATAATAGCATCCGCAACGAGCGTAGGGTAGCTAATCGCGTCAAGGCGCATAAGCCTTATTTGTCGGCAAATTATACTTACAGTCCGCATGGATTTTTGGGGGGCGATTACGAATACCATCGGGTAGAATTGAGCCTCAAGCAACAACTGCGTTCGCGTATCGGGCGTACCTACTACCAAATCGAAGGCGGAAAAATCTTTGGTGAGTTGCCCTCTCCACTCTTTCGTATTCATAGCGGAAACGAATCGTATATGTATAACCGTTGGGCGTATAATATGATGAATGATAGAGAATACGGTGGCGATATGTGGGCGTCGGCTTGGTTGACACACCGTTTTCGCGGCTTGTTTTTTAACCTCATTCCGTGGAATGATTTTTTGCGATTGCGTAGCGTTGTGCATGGAAAAGTACTGTACAGCACCGTCAGTCCGGTCAATCGTATCAATCTGGAAGCCGCAAATACAGACGGTAATTTACAAGACCTCAATGACATATATGGGGAGATTGGTGTCGGTGTAGAAAATATCGGTCGATTTATCAAAGTCGATTTCATGTGGCGACTCACCCAACGCGATGAATTGCGTCCGGTAGGAAATGAAGTGAGCAAATTTGGAATTAAAATAGAATTTGCGCCGAGCTTTTAATACGTAAGGAGCGAGGCAAGTAAGGGATGATTGAATTTTTTAAGAATTAAATTTGTAAGAACAAGGTTCTTAAATTATTGAATAATGCGAAGTTATAAGAAGTCTTTATGACAAAATAATTTAATTCGTATTGTTATAAAACTGGACTTTGAAAATTGGATAATTAGGGAACTGGGTAATTAGGTAAATCGCTTATTATCAATAATTTACGTTGATTTGCACTTTATTTTTATCAAGCATTACCTAAAATAACGCCCCACGACATCAAAGCGTTTCATGTGTCCAATCATCAACCGTTTTGAGTTCGCTGCTAAAATTGATACCGATTAATACTTTTTGTCGGTCATCGGCATAATATTTCTCCGCGTATGCTTTGTCTTTTATTTGGTTCAAAGCCGTCTGTGCGTCCTCATTCAATTTAAATTCGAGGATGTAGATATATTTTGGTGTTTTAACTACGGCATCTAATCTGCCGTCATTCGTATTTACTTCGCTTTCAATGTATTCGCCCAAATAGAAGAACACCAAGTAAATCAAACTGTGATAATAGAACTCTCCTTTTGCTTTGAATAATTGATTGGGAATGTTCTTAAATATACTTTTTATTAACTTTATAAGGTGTTCCAATTCATTGTTTTCGAATGCCTCGCGGAGGTAGATTACCGTTGGAGTCGAATATGAATATTCTGCATGTCTAAAAAAACCAATTATATTTTGCAGCAATGAAGTCCGAACTTCCATATTCGGATAATCCAAGACATACAAACCGTTTGTTTTCTTCTCTTTAATGGTCAAATATCCGGTTTGAAATAATATCGGAATGAGTTGCAAACGCTCAATATCATAGGAAGAAAAAGTGGCTTCGCCGACTTCTATGTTTTCGAGTTTGACCATTTTTTGGTCTTTCATCAATTCCAATAGGAAAGTGGGTGTTCCGGTTTCAAACCAAAAATTTTTAAACTCTCCGAAATCAAAATAGGAAAGCAAAGAATAAGGATTGTAGAGGAAATTTTTCCCATCCCAACTATAACCGTTGTACCAACGCCGTATTTCTTCTTTCAATTCATCGGTACTTATACCATTTTCATCGGCTAATGCTTGTATTGGTGCTTCAAAATTTTCTTCGAGTTCTTGTTGTGAGATACCCGTCAAATTAAGGTGTCGCCTGTGGAAAGTAATGTCTGTCAAGTTATTGAGTTCGGAAAAAATACTGACTTTACTGAATTTTGAAACCCCTGTTATCATCATAAATTCGATATATGGATCGCTATCTTTTACCACCGAATAGAAGGTTTTTAGTATACTTCTATTCTTTTCAGCCTGCTCAAAATTCTTTCCTAAATAATCTATAATCGGTTTATCATATTCATCAATCAATAATGCGATTTTTCCTTTACTTTCCGCTAAAGTGGCGATTAAATTACGAAATTTATCTTTAGCCGATTTATCATTTAAATTGATGTCATGTTTTGAAGCGACTGAAGATAATCTATCACAGATGGCATCATCAAGCGATTTACTTTGATAATTCATGCTGCTAAAGCCCAAATGTACGACCGGATGTTGCTTCGACCAATCCCACTTATCTGCTATCCAAAGTCCTTTAAATAATTCTTTTTTGCCTTCATAAATTGATTTTATGGTGGAGAGCATCAGGGATTTACCAAATCTTCGCGGGCGAGCATAGAAGTGATACCCACCAGAGTGAATTAAGTGGTGAACCTCTTTGGTTTTATCAATATATAGTAAATCAGATTCAATAATTTTCTCAAATGTCTGAATGCCTAATGGATACTCCTTCATGTTTTTTTATGATAAAAATACAGCTTTTTTATGATTTATCTAAATTTGAGCTTTTTTAGAGGTTTGATGACGCTTATGGTCTAGGATGAGGGAGCTTTTTTGATGCGATTTTATCGGATTGATTTTACTCAAACAACACATCCATTCCCAAACTATTTCTCACCATGCCAGAGTATTTATTCGGCGCAATACTGTAGGTCGTGATGAACGTCAAAAACAAGGCTTTCTTGGTCTTGGTGGCTTGTCGGAACTCGGCAGATTTGTTGCGAAGATTCTCTGAATACTTTTTATCAATCGTAAAAGGGCTGACCGAAAATTTCATTTCACACAGATTAATCACTTGGTCTTTGCGGTCTATCACCAAGTCGATTTGCGCCTTTTTTGACTGCCACGTAGAGACGGACGTTTGCACACCGCTAATGCCCAATGCCTTTTTTATTTGCGCGACATGATGCAGGCAAAGTATTTCAAAAGCATAGCCGCCCCAAGCAAAAAAAGCGGGCGTATCGAGGCTATTGAGCCATAAATTTTCGTCATCTTCGTCCGTATTTTTGATAAATCGCAGGTAAAAAAGCGAGTAGAAATCCACCAATTGATACAAACCTTCTTTCTTTTTTTTGCCAAAAGTCTTATAACGGCGAATAAAATTACTTTCCTCCAATTCTTTCAAAATACGAGTCAAACCGCCGCCATCGGTGAGTTTGGTGCGTTGGATGATTTCATTTCGCGTAAGTCCCTTGCCTTTCGTTGCCAATGCTTCGACTACCGCTACGTGTCTTTCGTGTTTGTTGAAAACAGAAGCATACAAACTCTCGTACTCCAATCGAAAAGGGGCATCGGGATGAAAACACAAATCATTGATGTTTTGCATCGCGCTTTTTTCGGGGTTGATAAAATCCAAATAAAAAGGAATCCCGCCGAGTGTCATGTAGAGTAGCAGGGTTTGGTAGCGATTATAAACGGCATTTTTTTGATGTAGAAATGTTTCTGTTTCGCAGAGCGAAAAAGGGGCTAATTTGATGCGGTCGGTAATTCGATTGTGCAACCCGCCTTTGTTTTTCAGTAGCTTATTGAGCATCCACGAAGCCGCCGAACCACAGACAATCAGCACAATATCATCTCGCGCACTTGCCCAACTGTTCCAGAAATGCTCTAAGCCGGAAATGAATTTGGAATTGTGGGTATCCAGCCAGGGCAGTTCATCCAAGAATACGACTTTCTTATCTTTTTTGGGCAATTTTTCCAAAAAATCAGCCAACTGACGAAACGCCGAAAACCAATCTAACGGCAGTTCGGGTTCCCAATCTATACCCAAAGCATGTTTGACCAAAGCGGCATGAAACTGACTGAGTTGCTGTTTCATAGACATTCGCCAAGCCGGTGTGTTGAAATGAAAAATCATCACCGTAGACTTTTCGTACTAAAAAAGTTTTCCCAACTCGCCGTCTACCATAGACCGCCGCAAATTCTGATTTGCGTGATTTTAAATAAGATTTTAGCTTTTTGACTTCTTCTTTTCTACCGATTAAAGGATTCATATCTTTTTCATTTTGAGTATTTTAAATGTCCTTAGAAATGGCTAACCGAAAAGTACTCTATCCGACTAAAAATTGGGTTCTTTGACAATTTTTGTATTTTCCTCCAATGTGGCTTTAGCCCATTGCAATAAATAGTTGAACGACAATGGGTTAAAACTACATTGGAGGAAGGGAGAGTCTCTTTTGCAAAAATTGTCAAAGAACCCAAATTTTTAATTCGTATTATGAAAAATGTTTTTAGTAAGATTAGGGGGAACGAAAGTTCATTTTAATAATACGTAATATATTGTCTTTTAGACTTTCGGGTAGTTTACTCGTCGGACATTTTTGAAATGTCCGACGACTCAAGTTTATCCTTCAATTTAAAAATCATATTACATAAATGACTTTTCGTTCGCCCTATTAGTAAGATAGAGTAATTGAAAAGTACAATTCATTAACTTCTCATCCCTAAGTAGTGCGACGCAAGCCGGAGGCATTACGCTATGTTTCACAAAAAAGCCGCCTTGCCGAAAAATCGACAAGACGGTTAAATGTGTTTACTGTTTGGTTAGGGAAATTTAAGCATCTTAGTTTTTCACAAATTTTCTTGTGACGGTAGCATCGCCTGATACCAATCGTACAAAATAAAACCCTGCTGCCAATTCGCTGACATTCATTTCTACTTGTTGTGTATCATTTGCATTTTGTGTGTATCGTCCTAATGTTTTACCATTCATGTCAATGATAAATAATTCTGCGTCGGTCGCTTCTTCCAAAGTAAAAATAACTGTCATATTATCGTCTACAATATTCGGTTGTATTTCCAAGCCAGAAATAACACCGTCGGAAATTTTCGCCTCCCAATCTTCAGTCGGTTGCAATAACTGGGCTACGCCGCCGCTGATACAGAAATTGGTGGTTTCGGAAGTGCCGAACCTGCCACCGCCCGAAGCCAGTACCGTGCCGTTGACATCGGTGAGGGTGTAGTCACCACAAGCCTCGGCTGCCAAGCGAGGCGACCCGTTGAATACGCCGCCAAGTCCGAGATTCGCAATATTGATACCTGTCAAAACTGTCGTAGTACGACGCGGACACATACCATCGTTGCCCGAATCCATGAAGGTCAGGTCATAACAACCATCAGCCAAACACGAAACATCCGGTAGTACAAGGTTTGAATTTGCCAATCCTGCGGCGTATACATTTCCGCCGGAAGAAGCAACTGTAGCACCACTTGCATCAGTGATTTCCCAACTGGTCTGAGTAGGTGCACCGTCGAAATTGATACTGAGGTCTACTCCTGCACAGCTTACGCCACTATCACACAGTAGATTGTTGTCGCTATCTTCGTAAATTTTAATATTTCTAAAATACGAGTTACCGTTGCCTGTTGCGTCATCATCAGCACTCAGGACGAGGTATTGGAATGTACCTGCTACGCCATTTGCCCCCAAATCAATGACAAAAGTTTCCCAATTACCGCTGCCTGTATAAGTTGCATTATTAAAATCTCCGGCAAAGCCTTGGTTTCCATAAACTACCGCGCGTACATCAGGTGCAAACACCAAATCGTTATCGAATCCTACTTCGTGTATTTCGCCCTCTTGGGTACTTTTAAATTCAAATTCGAGTACCGTACTGGCAGTTATCGTATAATTTATTGTAGTTGCTTTCCAACCATTTGAAGTAATAAAAGCTGTTGCGCCTCCATCTTGAATCACACCTGTACCCTGATCATTATCACCTGCATCATAACTGACGAGCGAGCTGGCATTGAAGTCAACCGCCGGACAACTTTCGGGCGGACAAGTCGCACAATCCGGTCCGCCACAATCGGCAGCCGTTTCATTTCCGTTGAGAATGCCATCATTACAAGTAGGGCATGCTGCGCAAATACCACCGCAATCTACGCCAGTTTCGCCATTGTTTTGAACACCATCAAGACAAGCCGCATCTTGTAATTTTAACAAAAATAAACCGCCCGTAGGACCTTCTATATCACTGACAGCGATTACACCGCTCGCAAAATATGGGTAATTACTCCAAGTTCCTGTAAAGGCAGAACTGTTGCTTGAAGGGTAAGTATCGAAATAAGCAAATTCGGTCAAACTTCCAGATGCAATATTTGAAACATCAAGTACACGCAAGCCTGAACGATAATTTGAGCAGTAAGCCAAATTGTCTTTGATATATAAATTGTGGTCAATTGAGGCATTAGTAGCTTCATAAAACCCTAAGTACGTTGGATTATCAAGATCGCGCACATCCCACATATAAGTGCGTGTATTATGCCCAAAGCCAGATTCGTCCAACTCGTCATTCATCAAATAATACTCATGGTCTTCTGTAAGCCAGCCCTGATGTGTATAACGTGAGCCATTATAGCCTGTTCGCGAAATTTGCGTCATGTCAGTTTTGTCCGATACATCTACTATCGTAAAAGTATCTTCATTGGAGTTAAAACAAATCTCTGTACCCTGATGCTGTGGGTCAGGTCCGATATAATTGACACATTGTGCATCGTGCGTATAGCCATCCGAGCCAAAACATCCTGCAAATACCGGATTCGTTGGATTGCTGATGTCTACAGCATACAAACCCTCGTTGCATTGTTGAGAACCAACTATATAAGCATAGCCAGAAGCTTCGTTGATGACAATATTATGTGCATTTCCAAAAGTTATACCCGAATTAGAACCATTAAAATAAGCAGTATTCGACCATGTTTGTGCAGTCGTTAGACCATCGAGTTGCGAAAGGTTGAAGACTTGCATACCGTGATTTCCTGCTTCACTAACAATAAAAGCGTGATTATTATGTACTTTTATATCACGCCAATCGCTATTACTGGTCTGAGTAGAAAGTTTCCCGAGATAAGTCGGGTTGATAGGGTCGGTGATGTTAAAAAAAGCCGTACCGTCGATAAGCCCCAAGATGACGTATTCATCGCCTGTATTTGGGCTAGTCCAGCCCCAAATATCATTTGCCGATGAAGAACCCATCACAGAAAGTGGTGTGAATGACATTAAATCAATCCCATCACAGGGGTAACCCGCTGCCGAACCTCCGGCACAAGGTGTTTGTGCTTGTACTGCATAGCTCGTTAAAACAAGTATGAGCATACAACAAGCATTTTTTAAAAAATTCATCTGTTAGAATTGTTTGTATTTAGTTGAACGAAATAGTAAATTTTCAATGAATGAATAAATGAATCAAGAAATTTGCTTCTTTGACCTGATAATCAATCCCGATAGCTATCGCGATGGTTTTGGCGAAGCACTAAAGAAAGAGTTTATCGAAACAAATGACTGATTTGATGTGAGGTCAAGTTCATAAAACATTGGCTTTCAGGCAGAAAAAAATTTGAACATACTCTTACACCTCTCGCCGAACCACATCTCTAAATGCAGCTTCCAAATCCTCAAACTTAAACTCAAAATCAGTAGCGGAAATACGTTCGGGGATGACGCGACTGCCGTGTAACACGGTGTCCGCCATTTCGCCCATCGCCAAACGCATCACAAAAGCGGGAGTAGGCACGAGCAATGCTTTTTTATCCAATGCTTTTGCCAATATTTTTATAAAACTTTTATTTGTAACCGGATTGGGAGCGGTGGCATTGTACACGCCTTTCATCGTATTATCTTCGATGGCTTTCGCAAACATTCGCGCCACATCATCTATATGAACCCAGGGGTAATACTGCGAACCATCGCCAAACCATGTCCCTGTATTTACCTTAAAACTCAACAAAATTTTGGGCAATGCGCCATCCAATACAGACAATACAATTCCAAGTCGGATGCTTACTGTACGGATACCCAAAACCTCAACTTTTTCGGTCGCCTGCTCCCACAACTTGCAGCTTTTTACCAGAAAACCGCTATCGCCTGCCGGTGATTGTTCGGTGATGATTTGGTCGCCTGTGTTGCCGTAATATCCTACGGCAGAGGCACTAATGAAAGATTTTGGTGAGAGGTCTGCTGCTTTGATTTTGCGGGCGAGCAGTTCGATACTCTTTACACGGCTGTCGATGATGTGCTGTTTTCGTTGCGCCGTCCAACGCTTACCAACGATGCTCGCACCTGCGAGGTGTACGATGTGGTCGGCTTGTGCGAGTGCTTCCGCATCCACAAAACCCTCGTCAATATTCCAATGATATGCAGGAAATTCGGCTTGCGAATTTGCCTTGCGACTAAGGTGACTGACTTCATGCCCGCTGTCGCGCAACATGCGACTGAGGTGCATTCCGACCAGACCTGTTCCTCCTGTAATAAGTATTTTCATATCTTGATGAATTGACGAGTTGTGGTGTTGACGAGTTGACGAATGCTTGTTTTTTTTGCAAAGCAAAAAACTTTTTCAACCATAAAACAATTTAACAGTACAACAATAAAACAATTTATTCATGGCAAAACTAACAGGTAAAATCATCATATCCGGCACCATCACTGCCACAACCGGACTACATATCGGCGGGTCAAAATCTTCTTTGGATATTGGCGGTGTAGATTTAAATGTCATCAAAACGCGGCGGGGTGTGCCGTTTATTCCCGGTAGTTCGCTCAAAGGAAAACTACGTTCTATGTTGGCGAAAACGGAAAATTCTATCGCTGTTTCCAAAAAACAACTCAGAGACGATAAAGAGGCTGAACATGAACTCCGTGACCGCTACGGAAAGGATTACAAGACGGACGAGGAAGTGCCGTTTATCATTCAACTATTCGGCGAAGCGGGCGACAACGAAAAACATAGCGAAATCACCCGCGTACTCGTGCGCGATGCGTATATGGATGCGAAAAAATTCAACGAAGACTTTGAAGTAAAAGACCCCAAAAATGTTGAATACGCCGACATCAAATGGGAAAATACCATTGACCGAAAAACAGGCACAGCCAAGCATCCGCGCCAATTGGAGCGTGTTCCTGCAGGTTCAGCGTTTAATTTTGAGTTGGTGTACGACCTTTATGATGATGTAAACGAAGATTACAAGGATAATAATGGTAAAGTAGAAACCATAGGATTTACCAAGCTACAAAAACACCTCTGGGCATTGGATACGGCGATGCGTTTATTGCAAGACGATTATATCGGCGGACATGGTTCGCGTGGTTATGGACGTATCGAATTTAGTGAGGTGAATGTAGACCAACGTAATGTCGGAGAAGACCAATATAAATCTGGCGAGTCGCATGATGAGGTCAAAGCTTTTAAAGCGAAATGGTCAAGCCAAGCCATTGAAGCGTAAACACGTAGCACGGTACTTCCAGTCCGTGCAGCCTTAGTTTAGCCACACATACGCGAGGCACGGACTGGAAGTGCCGTGCTACGCAACAACAACATTCAAAATTAACTTATGCAAGCCGTCATACTTAAATGTCCGCCATACGCACAGTACCATTTTGGACGTATTGCGCCCGACCAAAATACGTCATTGGACGATACTTCTACCTTTATTCATTCAGATACGCTGTTTTCTGCGATTATTAATATGGCAGCCAAAATGTTGGATAAGAGTGAATTAGATGCTTTGATTGATGATTTTGATAAAGGCAAAATTAAAATGTCATCGGGTTTTTATTTATTGCAAATTGAAGGCAAAAACATCTTCTTTCTACCCAAACCCGCTTGGTGCATCGCCGATACTACGGGCGAATCCAAGACCGACAGCCACCACCTCAAAAGCATCAAAAAAGTAGCGTTTATCTCTAAAACAGTTTGGGAAATGGGCATCCCCGTAACGGATTGGGGAAAAGAATGTCGTTTTATTCAAGATAAATTTGTGGTGCATCATTCTGAATTGAACGAAGAAGAAAAAGCCTGGGAAAAAATCAAGATTTACCACAAAGATTCCCTGCCGAAAGTCAACGTTCACAAGCCCAACCGCGACAACAGCATTTACTATCAAACCAATATCCAAATCGGCGGTAATACCAACGCTCGTGTTCATTTTTATTTTTTATTGGAAAATAATTCGACCAATGATACGCTGAAAAATGTGTTGAATATGTTGAAATACGAAGGCATCGGCGGAGAACGGACGGTCGGCTGCGGTCACTTGGAAGATATTGATTATCAGCCATTTGAATTGAATGTAAATAGTACGCACCAATGCAGCGTTTCATTATTCAATCCGAATGACGACAAGGAATTGGAGGCAGCCAAACACTACGACATCATCACACGCGGAGGTCGTCCGATTAGCAGTGATATGCGATTGAAACGGATTAAAATGATGTCGGAAGGGGCGATTTTTGACCAAAAAGTATCGGGCACATTAAGTGATATTACACCGAAAGGTACGACATTTCCCTATTTGAGATATGGCAAAGCCTTTTGTTTGCCTGTGCCTGAAATGAAATGAGTGTGCCTACAAATCGGTGGTCAAACTTTAGCAGGCGCATAGTTCCGATAATTATCGGAATCACTATTTGTAATAAAGGGTCTCAAATAAATCTCCAAAGGCGCGTAGCGTCGGCACTATTAAACTGCGATTTTAAAAGTGCCGCCGCTATGCGGCTAAGGAAGTCGGGGCTTGGTGGTTTTTACAAATGGGGTCGGTGCTATGCACCTGCAAAACTAACGTATTTTTTTACGCATTTAT
>ENA-ORXT01005403-ORXT01005403.1-marine-metagenome-genome-assembly--contig:-NODE-5403-length-12562-cov-174.330396_pt1 | contig 12562 bp, 11 predicted proteins | sample MGYA00237868_ERZ511482 | MGnify/ENA metagenome assembly ERZ511482 | reverse complement strand
CATACAGAATCGCTATGCCATCATGGATCGATTATGACGATATTTTATGAAAAGAAGCAACGAATTCTACTACTCAAAACATCATTTTATAAGTTGCTAAGTATAGTATCCACAAGATCTGAAAATCATAAATAATTCCTTAATTTCATAGATAGAAAAACATACAGCGATACTCCATAGACGGTTCAACTGAAATGTATGTGTCATAAATGTCACATACATTCCTTTGTGTTATGTGTCAGCGATTCTCTAATACTAAATTACATTGACCATATAAAGTTTGAATTAAAATTAAGAACTGGTACCAGAACCTCCCTCCACCAATACACCAAGTTCCATACTAGAAGTACTTATGCGTATATTCCATTTTCAATACTAGCTACATTTGTGTAAGACCATTCGCACCAACAATAGCTGCAATTAAATCATCATCATCATCAGTAGCAGCAGCAGCTTTTATCATCGGCATAAGCAGTACCAGCAGCAGCTCCTGCACCACCACCACCTTCTGCACCTGGGCCACCTCCACCCAACTGGACCATCTCGACTAAATGGACCACCTCCAGCACCTGGACCACCTCCACTAAATGGACCACTTGGACCACCCTTCATTGTAGCTCCATTTAAAATTAGCCGCATTAACTTAGGAACAGCACCAATTACTTTAGCTGAAGTTACGCTACTAATACCATCAAGACTAGCAATATAATTCAGAAAACTAACCTAATTACTTAATATTCGGATAAATAGCAGAATTACTCTATATTCGGATAAACAGCAGAATTACTTGATATTCGGATAAATAACCGATATATTTATAATTCGGACAAATAACAGATATCAGAAAAAAGAATAATATGATTGGCGTAATAACTGGAGATGTGATAAACTCCCGATCAAAATCTCCAGAAATATGGTTAAATAAGATAAAGGCTACATTAAAGAAAAATAAAATTTCAAAAAAGAAATGGGATATTTTCAGAGGTGACATGTTTCAAATAGAAGCAGAAGCAACAAAAATACTATCGCTAGCAATTGAACTCAAAGCTGCAATTAAGGAAGATAAGTATTTAGATTTAAGAATGTCAATAGGAATCGGAGCAAAAGAATACACAGCCAACAATGTAATGGAATCAAATGGTGAAGCCTATATAAATTCTGGAGAAGAATTCGAAATACTCAAAAAAACAAATCTAAAAATCAAGACACCTTGGAAAGAGTTTAATAGTAGATGGAACATGATATTTGGCATTGCACTTTTAACAATGGACAGTTGGGCTCCAATCACCGCAGAAATAATTAAAACAACCCTACAAAGTCAAAATAGAACGCAAAAAGAAATAGCTCAGGTTCTTAAAAAGAGTCCAAGCTCCATAAGCGAAGGTTTGTCACGAGCCGGATATGATGAAATTAAGGAAATGATAACTCAGTTTAACAAGGAAATTGAACTAGCTAAAAAAGCAACATGATACTATTACTAAAACTATTAATAGCACATTTTATTGGAGATTTTGTTGCACAACCTAAAACATGGGTAGATGACAAGGAGAAGAATAAGGCAAAATCAATTAAACTATATCTTCATGTGCTAGTACATATTCTACTAATGCTTTTAATTACGAGGGAAATTAAATTAATTCCACTAATATTCATAATCGGTATAATTCATTACATAGTAGATCTTTATAAAGTTTCGATTCAAGATCAACAAAACAAAATTATTGCTTTCCTAGTTGATCAATTCTTCCATGTTGCAACTATTGTTATAGCCTTACAATACTTCGAGCCATTTATCAAGATGACAGAATTCGATAGTCAAATAGAGTCATTAATAATATTGGCCTTTACATTAATCTTACTTACTAGTGTTTTATCCAAGACAATTAAAGTACTTATATCGAAATGGACTCCACTGACAATGGACAAAGATGATGACTCATTAAAAGATGCTGGAACATATATCGGCATGCTTGAAAGACTTTTTATTTTTGGATTTATTGTAACTAGTAATATACAAGCCATAGGGTTTTTATTAGCAGCAAAATCAGTTTTTAGATTTGGAGACCTCAAAGAATCTAAGGATAGAAAATTAACAGAATACATATTAATCGGTACACTGATAAGTTTTGGTTTATCTATACTAGTTAGTTATTTATATTTATACCTTATCCAAAAAGTTGCCGACACATAACACTTAGCAACAAATGTCATTGCTGCGTAGCAGTCCATGACATTTTAGATTTTGTTGTACGTTACACCGATGCTTGAGCAAGGCTACGTGTATTTTGAATCAAAGCAGGGCTGGTCGCTATGGTATAACGATGGAGCTTTTAAAGGTACGATGGTGCTTTGCTGAGGTAGCTTTTTAAGTTTAGCTCGTATTTATCATGACTTTTGATTTTATAATAATAAATTAGTTCTATTGAGGATGAATTTGGTATTGATAGTGAAAGTTTATAAATCTTACGACTTATAGGTTACCCCTGCTACAAATGATTATTTTGTCAAGCAGTTATGGAGTTAATTAATAAGATAAAATTAAAGAAAGTAAAGATTTGTCATGCCCTACGAGTCAATCTTAAAACAGAAACAGAATCAATGAATATTTATAAACAAATAGAAGTAGAAATTCAAGATGCTTCTCATATCGTAATTACAGCACACAAATCTGCTGATGGAGACTCCATTGGGTCTTCTTTAGGTTTATTGTATTTTATTGAAAGCTTAGGCAAAGAGGCTGTGGTATGTCATCCAGATAAGGCTCCAGATTTTTTATCCTTTTTGGATACCGATATAATTATTCTGATGGACGAAAATCCTGATGAGGTAACAGCTCAAATAGAAAATGCAGATCTAATCTTCTGCTTAGATTATAATGCGACCAATAGAGTGGGACCAGATATGCAAGCTTTATTAGAAGAGTCTACATGCAAGAAGATCATGATAGATCATCACTTGAATCCTGAAGACTTTCCTACGCTGACAGTCTCTGAGACGACTGCTTCCTCAACAGCTCAACTCATTGTCGATCTCATAGAAGAGTCTGGTCATGTAGATTTGTTAAATCAAAAAATCGGGACACCATTGTACGTTGGTATTTTAACCGATACGGGTAGTTTTAGATTTAACTCTGTGAAGCCACATACCCATGAGGTCTTAGCTAAGCTCTTAGCCGCAGGAGTGGAGCACCACCTGATTCATGAAGCCTTAAATGATACGAATACAGAAAGTCGACTCAGGCTGCAAGGCTACGCGATGAGTGAAAAATTAGAAATTTTATATGAACATTGTGTAGCTATCATCTCTCTAACCAAGGAAGAACTCGCTAGATATAATTACCAAAAAGGAGATACAGATACATTGGCTAATCTGGTCCTATCTATCAAAGGGATGAAGGCGGCCATTGTCTTTAAAGAGAAGGATGGCATTATGAAAATCTCTTTCCGATCCAAAGGGATAGATAATCCTGTAAATGTATTAGCAGCAGAGCACTTTAATGGGGGTGGACATGCAAATGCTGCCGGTGGGATGAGTGACTTAACTGTTGAAGAAACTTTAGATAAATTAAAGGCCTTAATTCCTCAGTATTTTCTGAAACAGGCTTTACATCAATGAATATGTAATGCAGCCAATTTTAAACCACCGAAAGAGAATACCGTTTTTTCATCAAAAGACAGAACTTGAGTTTCAGAAAGATATTTACGAACGGTATCATGAAACGGTCGTCAGGCAATCTGCCTTACACCTAGCAGATCAGATATGGGGTAGATATCCGTTTCAGCCAGTTTTTGATTTTGCAGAATCGCATTATCCTATAGTAGACGATATAAATATTGTGGAGATTGGATGTGGAGTGGGTAGATGGATAGGGATGTTGGCAGGACGCTATCCAAATGCAAGTCTTTGGGGAATTGATTACAGCTATCAAATGCTAAAGCGTGCTGATGAGTTTTGGGTGCAGGGTAAAGAGATTTCGATTGATCTGGCGGATAAAGGATTAGAAAATCAATGTATAAAAGGCGAACGGTTTGACCAATTGAGATTCGGATTGGCGAAAGCAGAGAAATTACCTTTTGATGACAATAGTCAAGATTTAGTCTTGAATAGTTTTTTGATCGATCGTTTAGAAGATCCGAAGAAAGGTTTAGTGGAAATGTATCGAGTATTAAAACCAAATGGAAAGATCATTGCTGCCACACCATTGAATTTTAGTAAGGCGCAGCATTGGAAAATGTATCATCCGCCCATTCATTTATCAAGTATTTTAAAGGATATTGGATTTGATATATTAGACTGGAGAGAAGATATCATGATAAGCGAACCATTGGATGCTCATAGCAATGAGCTGGGGTGGAAGTGTTTAGCTTTTGTATTAGAGAAAGGTGAGTGAGTTTGGTATTTCGAGCTGTATCCTGAATTGTAAATCGATTTATGATACTCTTGTTGCGAATTATCAATGGTAATATGATGAAGAATTACCTGATACGCTTATATATAATTGTAAGCTGTTAGCTAGATGGCATATTGATATCACTTAGTGGTATATATGCAATGCATTAAATGCTTCAGTTATTTTTTCAGTAGACAAACAGGATCAATTACTTGCTTAGGATGAAGGGCTGTCAGAATCACTAGGCGCTCTTGCCATGTCCTTCTTACGATCGGAGACGTCAGATACCATTATACGGTTGACCCAGTAAAAAGTTAATTTACGGAAGACTTTGAAATTGGAGTTTATGATTCAGCTCGCTGCGACTCAGGTGATTGGTGTCAATAAAAGATGAAGATAAACATATGCATACTCCGCAAGGCATCAATAGGCCTATCTTAGCAGAGATGATCGTCATCACTAAGTATATATCTTCAAATGAAAATTTATGATCAGATGTCTTGTTTTTATTATTATTCTTCTTGTATTTAATAGCTGCTCTGATGATGCTGAGTCAAAAGCTAATAAAAGCGAGAGTGCGCCAGCAAAATCATTACAATCCAAAGTAGAAAGAAACCCCAATAAGAATCTATACTGGGGCGATACCCATTTACATACTAATTATTCAAGTGATGCTTTTTTGTTTGGTACCATTATGGCTAGCCCTGATGAAGCCTTTCGATTCGCTAAGGGAGAAGTCATGACCTATCCTCCCACAGGTGAAAAAATCAAGATTAATCGTCCATTAGACTTTTTGGTCGTGACAGATCATGCAGAAGGTTTAGGGACCATGCTAAAGGCCAGAAATAAAGATAAGCTGCTGATGTCTACAGTGGCTGGACAGCGATTAGCGAAGATCGTAGAAGGGAAGCCAGGGATACCCATGTTTTTAAAATGGCTTCGGGCTAAGAATTTAGGTGAGTCAGGATTGACAGAGATAGATACTGGTAAAGTCATGACATCGATATGGCAAGAGCATAATCAGTTTGCCGATGATCATAATGAGCCTGGACAGTTTTCAGCATTTATTGGTTGGGAATGGACGTCGACCCTGAATGGAAATAATCTGCATCGGGTCCTATTCACGCCTCAAGATGCATCAGTGGCAAATCAATTCTTACCGTACTCTGCGACCCACAGTTCTAATCCGGAAGATTTATGGGCGTGGCTGGAAGAGACGACAGAGAAGTATGGTGTGGACTTGGTCTCCATACCTCACAATTCTAATGTTAGTGGCGGCCTCATGTTTCCTGATGAAAAAGATTCTAAAGGTAATGCAATAGATATCTCATATGCTAAGACAAGAGCAAAGTGGGAACCTGTCGTAGAGATCACTCAAATTAAAGGGACTTCAGAGGCACATCCTAAATTTTCGCCAACAGATGAATTTGCCAATTTTGAACTTTGGGATATTTTATTAAAATCTAATGGTGGAAATAAAGCTTCTCGATCTAATCCACAAAGAGCAGATTTTGTCAGGTATGCGCTTCAGGATGGGATGAAGATGGAAGAGACTCTGGGAGAGAATCCATATAAGTTTGGTCTGATAGGATCTTCTGATACGCATACAGCACTTTCATCTGTAGAGGAAGATAACTTCACTGGAAAGAATCTCATGGATGGAGGGGCTGATAATAAATCTGAGTCATGGATTTATGACATTAAGCATTTAGATTTTTCAGCAGCTGGTTATGCAGCAGTGTGGGCAGAAAGTAATACGCGAAGAGATATTTATGATGCATTCATCAGAAAGGAAGTCTATGGCACGACAGGGTCAAGGATGCAGTTGAGGGTATTTGGTGGTTTTGATTACACACAAGAGGATGTGGAAGGTGCTGACTATGTAGACGTGGGATATCAGAAAGGCGTCCCGATGGGCAGCGACATGAATCAAGCCAACGGTAAGCCATTAAAATTATTGATTCACGCATCAAAAGATCCTAAAGGCGCTAATCTGGATCGGATACAAGTCGTCAAGTCTTGGAGGGAGAATGGAAATACGAAAGAACAAATATATGACGCTGTGTGGTCTGGTGATCGTAAGCTAAGTGCTGCTGGTAAGTTGTCGCCCATAGATAATACAGTGAATCTGAAAGACGGAACATATCAAAATAGTATAGGCGAAGCTGAGCTGGCGACTGTATGGGAAGACCCATCCTTTGATGCGGATCAGAGAGCGGTTTATTATGTCAGAGTACTGGAGATACCGACACCAAGATATTCTACACTGGCGGCAGTCAAGCTGGGTGAAGACCCCTGGGCTGGTGCAGAGACTGTGATCCAAGAGCGTGCTTATTCTTCGCCTATCTGGTATACACCATAACGACTGAACCGATTTATGCTGACTACATTATTCAGAGAGCCTTTAGTCCATTTTATATTGGCGGGCTTTTTACTATTTATTTATTTTAAATCTTGCTCGACTCAGACGGCATCAGATGATCAAATAGTCGTTACTGAAGACAGGCTACTCTCATACATGCAGTATCAGTCCAAAGCGTTTAATCGAGATGTATTTCAGGATAAATTTGCTGGTTTCTCTGAGCAAGAAAAGGACGAACTGATTCATAGATATATCATGGATGAAGCACTATATAGAGAAGCTGTGGAGATGGGATTAGACCAAAATGATTTTGTCATCAAGAGACGAGTGATTCAGAAGATGGAGTTTGTCTTAAATGATTTTGACGAATCCCAAGTCGAGATCACTGAAGATGGTCTACAGGCATATTATGAAGATCATAAAGAGAGTTACTACCAGTCATCTCTTTATTCCTTCACTCATATTTTTTTTAATCAAGAAAATAATGCCAGCCAAAGAGCAATTAAGTTCTTATCTCGTGAAGCGCAACGAGAATTGCCAGCAGCTGAGAGTTTATCGTATGGAGATCGATTTCTCTATCATCGGAATTATAGTGAGAAGACGATCAGTTTTTTAGAAGGTCATTTTGGAAAGTCATTCGTAGAAGCTTTAGAGGTTCTGGAGTCGGATGATCAGAAATGGCAAGGACCATTACCTTCTGAGCATGGTCAACACGTCGTTAAGTTATTTCAAAAAGAAAATGCCAGTATTCCGCCATTAGAAGAGATAAAATCTGTGGTAAAATCTGACTACATCTCAGATCTAAAAAAGCGGCACAAACAGAATAGAGTACAAAAATTAGTTGATCAGTATGAACAAGTGATCGATTTATAATGGCCATGATAAAGTACATGGCTGTCATCGCCTTAACCTTCATCAGTCTTATGTCTGCATCAGCGCATGAGAGTAGACCAGTCTATATTAAGGTCGTTCAAGATTCTACTGCCACATACTTTGAAATCACCGTACCGAATACGATCAATATCAAAAACTTACCTCTTATTTATTTAAATGATACCTTCTTAAATGATGACTCACAATGGATGGCGTATTCAGCTGGCTTCAGACAGAAGTGGGAAGTTACTGATGGTTTATTATTGAAAGGCTCTCAGCTTAAAATAAAATTTCCAGTATTTAATCCAGTCCTTTCAACTATCATCGCCATTACATATGATGATGACACAGAGCAAGTTTTAATCATTCCTCCTGATAAAGATCATGCAGTCATTCCTATAGATGCTTATGCCATGGAGGTCAGAAAACAATTCAGCATCCTTGGGATTGAACATATTTGGGCGGGCATTGATCATTTACTTTTTTTATTCTGTCTCATCGTCATCTCTGGATATCGAAAGCAGTTATTCTTTGCTGTCTCTGGATTTACGATAGCCCATTCGTTGACTCTTATATTAGCGACGCTTGATTTTATACGATTGCCGATTGCTTTGATTGAATCTATGATCGCTATGAGTATTGTATTTCTATGTTATGAGATTATTCATCATCACGAAAGGAAAGGATCACTCACATATAGATATCCCATTTTGGCAGCTTCCTCGTTTGGTCTACTGCACGGGATGGGATTCGCAGCGGTGCTGGGCGAAATAGCTTTACCCACGAATCACTTACTTGATGCTTTGTTGTTTTTCAATATTGGTGTTGAGATAGGTCAGATTATATTTATTTTTTTATTATTCATTATTGCTTTCATTGTAGATAAATTAATGGATCAGTTATTAAAAGATGAATTGCGAAGCAGTATGACAACGTGGGGACTTAGGCTAACTATTTATGTTGTAGGAATTTTAGCTTCTTATTGGATGTTTGATCGGATAGCGTGAAATCAATGCGCTTTAATCTTCTATTAACCTGATTATAATTTTTGATTCATTGTTTTTACTAAAAGGTAAATGGATTACCAATCGGTTATTAATAATAGCTTGTTAGTTCCGCTTGAAGAATAAGGAAATAAAATTAGTTCGGTTTTATAAGTGGCATTTCCTATTTTCTAAATTGATTGGAATTTTAGGTATTAACAAGCTTCTATAACCGAGTTTAGGTTATTATGTCACTTGCTTTTTATCAATGTTAAAAGATATGATTTGATTCTCAAGTAATCGAAAATAAGTAAATTAGATTCTAATGATTAAAAAAAATATCCTTCGAGGAATACTCATAGTCGTTTTGGTCACATTCATAATCTTCTTCTTTGCAGCAGCTAAGTTGGCTGATCACAAGATGAATGTCAGTGTCCTTAAAGATATGCCTACCGTATCACAGAAGGTGAAAGACATCCATAGCAGATTGACGATAGCAGACTGGCATAGTGACAATCTATTATGGGATAGAAATCTGCTTAAGAGAATCAATCATGGGCATGTCGATTTACCCAGATTAATAGAGGGGAATTACACCCTTCAAGTATTCGATGCTGTGGTCAAGTCGCCGAAAGGGCAGAACTATCAGAGTAATACGGGTGATACAGATAATATCACGCTTCTGGCAATAGGGAATCGATGGCCGATCAGGACATGGGGTAATCTTACCGAGCGATGTATCTATCAAAGTGAAGCTCTACATAAAGCAGCTGATAACTCTAATGGACAGCTGAGCATCGTCAAGTCAAAGACGGATCTTGAGTCATTTTTAAATTCGAGAGCTCAACAGACTGCTCAGGTCGCGGGTCTATTATCCATAGAAGGTCTTCATGCATTAGAAAAAGATATTGAGAACATAGACTATCTCTATGATCATGGATATCGAATGATGGGACTGACTCATTTCTTTGATAATGAGGTCGGTGGCTCATCAGCTGGCATCAAGCAGGGTGGTCTGACGGACTTAGGAAGGCAAGTTATTAAGAGGATGAATGATAAGTCGATCATCATAGATCTGGCTCATGCATCGAGAGCGACTATAGATGAAGTATTAGCGATGACAACTCGCCCAGTCGTCGTGAGCCATACAGGCGTGGTCGGGACATGCGATTCTCCGAGAAATCTGAGTGATGCACACATCAAAGGTATTGCAGTGACGGGTGGTATGATCGGTATCGGATTCTGGGACGGTGCAGTGTGTGGCATGAGTGTAGATCATATTATATCTGCGATGAAGTATGTGATTGATTTAGTCGGGATTGATCATGTTTGTTTGGGATCAGATTTTGATGGATCGGTCACCACTCTTTTTGATGCTTCGCAGATTATCTTATTGACCGAAGGATTAGTCAAAGCTGAATTTTCAGAAGCTCAAATCAATCAAATCATGGGCGCGAATCAAATCAATTTTTTATTATCTAATTTACCAGAGTAGTATTATAAGTATCATATGATTAATTATCCAGATAAAGTATTGTCACTAATAGTAACAGATGTAAAGCGCAGGTTATTCATCGAAGGCTGTACAAGAATTAAGAAATGCCTTTCTGAATTATCTAAAGAGGAGATCTGGTATAAGCACAATGCCAATACTAATTCTGTAGGTAACTTAGTCCTGCATTTATGTGGGAATGTCAGACAATATATTTTATCAGGAATAGATGGTCAGGATGACACAAGAGAAAGATCAAAAGAATTTTCTGAATCAGGACCATTAGAAACCACTATGCTCATCCATAAATTAGAATTATTAGAATCTGATGTAGCCGCGGCATTAGATAGAATCATTCCATCAGATTTAATTGAAGATCGGCTCGTCCAAGGATTTGATGAGAATGTCACCAGCATATTGATTCATGTGGCAGAGCACTTCTCTTATCATGTGGGCCAGATCACTTATTATACGAAATACATCAGAGATGTGGATACAGGATATTATGCAGGTTTGGATTTAGGTGTTACTGGATAGTTGAGCTGATCATACGTAATGATGTGAAACGTCTGTGACGTAGACATGCCGATGCTATTTTATACCGATAGTTATCGGTAAAAAATAGCATCGAGTATCATATCCGAAAGAAATAGGTCTGCTGGTATTAAAAGGCCCAAACCAATTTTTCTTCGCTAAATAAGAAATGATTACAAACCCGCATATTATTTATAGAGAGTGCTGAAATAATGACCAGCTGAAAATTTTGATGACAATAATTATTACAATAAATTTTGAGTGGTACAATGACATAAGTCGAAGAAACTTCCTTTACTAAACGGATTGATAATTTATAGAAATCACTAAAAATGGGGATGTTTTTAAATTCTAATTTGATTTACATTTATCCCAAGATAGAAACACTTCCTCTTTAAGGTTCGCCAACTTCCAATTCGCGTGTCAGTGGTTTCTTCCGTTTATTTTTTTAACTAAAACATATTATTATGAAACGATTTATTATTTTAGCCCTTATTCTATGTACTGGCCAATTAGCTTTTGCGCAATGGGGAGGGATAGGCTCAGGCAACCCTTGGGTATCAGCTACAGATCCTTCAATACAATCAAGCGACCCTGATATAGAGTTTAGACAAACAGATCCTAATAATGGCGAAGCAGGGTTTAAATTTGCAAATAAAAATACTGGGGATGCCAACTATGCTAATGAGTCATTTTTATTTTATGATTATGGTTCTAATGAATTAAGTTTTGGTACCAGTAATACAACTCCTGACGATAATGCCTTTAATGTAAATTTATCAGGTAGAATGGAATTAAGAGGCACTAGCACAAGAAGCATTAATTTTATGGATGGTTCTACGCAAGATGGATTTATCCAACATAGTACTGGTGACTTATTTATTGAAACGAATATTGATGATATCTTCATAGATGCAGAAAGTGAAATAAGATTCCTTACAGATGATAATCAAAAAGCTATGTTTACTAATAGTGGAGAGCTATTAGTAGGAACAACGGCGTCAAAAGGAAAGCTTACAGTTGAAAACGGACGTATCGCAGTTGAAGCTATTACATCAGGACCATTTTTGACTAGTAGTACAGGTTTAGACATATATAACGGAACCACTAATAAAGGTGGTATTTCTTATTTTCAAGGTCTTAGTTTTGCAGGAGATCCTTCACATTCTATTTCTTTATCAGCGGTAGATAATGGTGTTGTTGGAATAAATACAGAAGGTAGTAGAAGAGTAACAGTGGATCGAACTGGGAATGTAGGAATCAATGATTCTACTCCATCCTTCGATCTTGATGTCAATGGAGATGGTAACTTCACTGGAGAGCTGACAGCAGCATCCGACCTAAAGCTGAAGCGAGACATCATCGCAATTGAAAGCGCGACAGAAACCATTAATAGATTGAATCCTGTGACTTATGAATTTAGATCAGACGAATTTTCCTGAGCTCAAGCTTTCAGAAGGACAGAGATGGGGCTTGATAGCTCAAGAAGTTGAATCTGTATTACCGGACTTAGTCTCTGATAATGGATCAGCCACTCATATAGATGGTGAAGAAATGAATATTAAATCTGTCAACTACATAGACTTGATTCCTATGTTAATCAAAGCCATACAAGAACAAGACGAAGAAATCAAAAATTTGAAGGCCTCCATATCCAAAAAATAATCTCTGTGTTTTATTAAATCTTAGTGACCATCTTCTTAATGAGGGTGGTCATTAAGATTTATATTAAGTCTGAATCTAATTATCAGCAAGCCAATAAATGATCCATAGGAGTAGTCTACTTTTCACATTAGTTCTTTTTGTAAACAATATGATGGGGCATACCTAATCTAAAATGTTTCAACCAGTGTCCCGATAGGTTCTCCTTTCACAATCAGCAGCATATTATTAATGTCATCTGTCACATCGAATACGACAATAGGCAA
>ENA-ORXT01005401-ORXT01005401.1-marine-metagenome-genome-assembly--contig:-NODE-5401-length-12564-cov-3.055898_pt1 | contig 12564 bp, 10 predicted proteins | sample MGYA00237868_ERZ511482 | MGnify/ENA metagenome assembly ERZ511482 | reverse complement strand
AGACGTGTGCTCTTCCGATCTTTATTTGCTCAACTGCGGTAAGACAATCTCACAAGGATCTTTCACTCCTTTAGAGACTTTGCCTTTAGTAAACTTGTTGACATCTCCGTGAGTGATTAAATTTCCTTGACCTAATAGACCATAATAAAGTTTGTAAAAAGCAACTTTTTTAGTTTCGCTCATAACTTGCTTGCGGGAAGCTTTGTGTTTCCACCATTGAGAATCGGCGATTTCAGGAGAACTGGGAGTTGAATATGCAGTAATTTCAATATCGTCTCCCAACACCTTTTGAAAACTCCACACGCCTCGACGAAGATGATAGCGATCGCTGACTAAAACAATTTTATTAACAGGCTGTGGAATATCTTGGAGCTTGCGTTTAAAGGTTTGAGCTTCATCAAAAGTACTTTCGACTAAGTCTCCACAATAAAGGCGATCGTTTGGCAGATCGTATTTAGCAAAAATATCACGATATCCTGCTAAAGTTGCTGTTTTTTCGTCAATTCCTCCAGCATAGTAAATTCCTTTAACGTTTCCTTGATTGTAAAGCTCGATTAAGGTTTCTAAACGTTCATTGCTACCCGACAGTAAAACAGACAAATCTCCTGTTGGATTATCTTCCCCCGCAGCTAACCACTTGCCATAGTTGGTTGCCAGAGGTTTCCAGGTAACAGCAGTAATAGCGATTAAACCCAAAAAAGAAAAAAAAGATATTTTGGCAAATTTTTTCATTAATTGATATTTATTCAAAAAAACTTTTTTCAAACTGTAAAGATATTACACAAAAAAGGAATAGAACAAGATTATTTTCTCGTCTATTCCTGATGCTTTTAGAAGCCTATAGCTATTAACTTAGTAAATTAAACCAAGGCTTCAGCTAACTTCTGAGAAAGATTAAAAATTCGACCACAGCTTTCAGCGTGCCATACTTTCAATTTATCGTTAATGTTCCCTGCAACCAATGGCCCCATTAAATAAAGATTTTCATTGGCTTCAAAGTCTCCACTCATCTGAAAACCACCCTTAGAATCATTAGGAGTACAGATTCCTTGCTCTACCAAATTTTTGATTAAGGTAGAGGAAGATTTGGTGACATCTTGAAAACCAGCACAGTTAATTACAACTTTAATTGGTTCGCTAAAGACTTCTTTTTGTTGGCTATCAGAATTAATAAACTCAAAGCCTGTTTGACCTTCAGTAGTGCCAATGAACTTACCTTTGATAAATTCTAGTTTGCCATTTATCATTAGCTTATCGACTACATTCAGGTAGTCTTGACCAGCACGTCTTTGATATTTCCCGATCTCTATGCCGTACTTGATCACAAACATTTTTTGCTCTTGAAAATTGAGCATATTAAGAGCGGTGATAACTTCAGTAGAAATTACTTTATAAGTACCATCAACTGTTTCTCCCTGTTTTAGTGCAGCTTGAACATCTTGTTTTACCGCTTCAAAAATCTGTTCGGCAGTAAATTTGTTTGATTCAACTAAAGCAATTAGATTTTGGGGGATATAGTCAGAGGTAGTAGGATCGTTGTAAATGCGATGAGGGAACTTAGCATTGGGAGAAACGACGACAAATTTACCGATCAAATCTCTAGCTTCGGGCAAATTATTGAGACTATAAAGTGTTTCTAAGGCACTAGCATTAGAACCAATAATTAAGACTGTATTGTCTTTAGGAGTCTGAGAATTTTTGAGAAAATCGATAATCTGCTCAATGTTGCTGTTTTGAGAAGGCTCATACATATTGGCGATCGCACAAATATCTTTGTTTGCCTCACTCCGATCAAAGTTACTCAAAAAAGAAGCTTTATTGGGAGGACTACCAATAGCTAGAACTACTTTTTCTGTAATTAAAGCTTGATTTTGTTCGGCAGTAGCAAAGTCAACCTGATATTGTTTGCCATCAGCTTTTTGCACGTTTAAAACTTCTCCTGCAAAAAGATCGCACTCTAAGTACTCTTTGTTTTTAGCTTCGAGTAAAAGCTGTTCTATTTGCTCTTTTAAATACCATCCAAACACATAGCGAGGAATAAATAATTCATCCCAATCACCAGCATTGATGATGTCTTGATAAGACTTTAGCCACTGCTGATTTAGTTCTCCTGGTCTTGCCTTTAAAGACTTTAAAACCTCATCTTGGTTATCAGTTAACCAAGCAATAAAGCGATCGCGTTCTGCTGGAGGTAAAAACTCTTTTAAAGCTGTAATAATTAGAGATTGCTTGCCTGTTCTACTACCGTAAGGAATGCCAGTCCAAAACTCACCACTTTTATCTAAAACCGCGACTCTAATTAGTTTATTAGGCAATGTTGCTGCACCAAGTTTCTCTTTGATTAATGAAACGTAGTGAATCAAAGTATAGGTGCAGGAAATTCCTGAGCCAACAATAACAAGATCGTATATTTTGTTTGCTATTGTTTGCTGAGTAGTTGTGTTTTTGACGGTTGAGTTTTGCATTTTAAACTTGGATTATTATTAAAAGACCGTTGATGTTAGAAAATTATATTTAATGTAAAATGACCAATACTAATTGGTGTTTTGATTTAGCTGATTATTCAACATACCTCTAAATGTATATATTTTGAAACACAAAAGCTAAAAATCCGAAATACTATTTATATATTTGATACATTTAAGCATATTGAGAGTTAATTTTCAGCCATGAAAATCACAGTCAAAGATCTCAAAATAGTTTTTCAACCTGGATAATGTAGTAATTTTTCCGTATTCAACTAAATATTATGCCAAAAATATTTAAGTCTTTAAATTTCAATCAACCTCAATCGAGCAAATCCGTCTAAAATTCATCAACAATTAATCAAAATTGTGATTCTATTCACATCTTCTTTATATTGAATTGCAAAATTACTTAATCGCTCTAGTTTTTAGCTTTTTTAAGCTGCCTGCATTTGATGAGCTAAAAAAGCGAAAGTAGTTAGCGGTGCAGAACTCTTTTAAGGGAAAGAGAACAAAGGTCAAAGGATTAATCGTGACTATAATATTGCGGATGTCTCTTTTAGCCAAGTTAACAACCTGCTTGGCTACCCAATCAGCAGACATTATCCCCACGGGGTTGAGCTTGCTTTTAAATGGCCCTAAAATCAGCTTTCGTACCACACAAGGGGCATCTAAACGGCTCATGGTGACCATGTCTCCCGTAGCTCTTTTACTCAGCTCATACAAAGGACTAAAAGCAGGATTTACTTCAGCTTCGGAAGTATTGACCCAAATTTCTTTTCTAATAGTATCGCGATCGCTTTGAATAGTTTTATAAAAGGTTTCCATCAAGCGCAGAGTAGAAAACGTGTTTACTTCATAGGATTTAGCGATCGCACCAGCATCTCGTCGATCGTGAACGTTGATGCCATGATTAATTATTAAAATATCAATTTTGTCTAACTCTTTTAATAAGTTGTCTTCTTGCCCAATTTGCCAAGATAAGGTTTTAATGGGCAACTTTTCGCCTGCAATGTCCAAGCTAATCTGAGCTTCAGAGGAAGTTAAAGCGGTAACTTTTGCATTTGCCAAGTGCAGCTGAGTTAATAAGGCGATGCCTAAAGTGCCTGACGCGCCAGTAACAGCAATGCGCTTATTCTTTAAAGATAGAGCAGTACCCAGTAACTTATCGATTAAAGTTAAAGTGCCAGAAAAATAAGCATCTTGATTGTCAAAATGATGTCGCCAATGATAGGGGCGATTAACAAACCACTTAGAAGGTAGGCTAGTAAACTCGCCTGGACGATGGGTAATATCTGTAAGCTCATCTACCATCGGTATGCCTAACCCACGAGCGATTGCACCTAATAGAAAAGTAAAGGTATATAGAGATCCTGCCCAAGCAGCCCACTGGGGGGTAATATTCCCAGCGTGGACGATACTCCAAGGTAAAATGCTCAAAGTCAACATTACCAAAGACTCAGGTACATCATTGTACCAATGAGCCTGACGATAGATAGTATCACTCACCACCGATAAATCCCGACGAAAAACCTTGTGATGCCAGACATGAAGACGATATAGCGGGGGGAAAAGATGGGACAAAGTATGATAAAGATCTCTAACTATCTCTACCCACAACACCGAAGCTAAAGCGATCGCTAACCCAGTGATTGGATGAGCCGCTTGCACAGCCTCTCTCAACTCTAATGCCATTCCTAGATTCATCATGTAACAATCTTGTTATAAATTTAAATTAAATCAATCCCACGTCCTAGATATTATCGCTAATTAATTTAATTTAAAAAAGGTGAACAAACCAGAAAATCCAGATCCAAATCTTTTTAATCTTAGATTTTAGCTAATAAAAGTTAATAAAGTTTACATATTTTAGATACAATTGAGCCAGCGCGATTGCATTAAATTGGGCTTGTGACTATTAACCGAAGGGCAGAGACAATAAGTTATGGCAGAGAATTTTTGGCGCAAAAAAGAATCAGAATCAGAATTTGACCCAATCAACTCTCTCCTATCAGAATTAACCGACCCAGAGGATGCAGAGGAAGAGTTTCGGGCTGATTTTTTTCAAGGACTAGCAGGGCGCAGACAGAAAGCTGCATTCCTATTAATGGTCATTTGGATTGTCGTAGTATTTCTGCATCTAGTCTCTTGGGGATATTGGTTTGTTTTAGGTGTTGCTGGTTTGGTCGGTATCCAAATTTTGCGCTATCTTTTTGCCAAGCCAGAAATCTCTAGGACTCCTCTTTCGATTAAAGAATCAGCACTTGTACCAAAAATATCTTTATTAGTAGCAGCCAGAAACGAAGAGGCAGTTATTAGTAATTCAGTAGCAATGCTGTGCAACCTAGACTATCCTGCCGACAAGTATGAAGTTTGGGCGATAGACGATCGCAGTACTGATAATACTCCTGCAATTTTAGATCGTTTGGCAGTGGAGTATCCCCAACTAAAAGTCGTACATCGTGCTAAGAGCGATGGTGGTGGTAAATCTGGGGCATTAAATCAGGTTGTTCCGCAAACTTTTGGTGACATTATTGGTGTTTTTGATGCGGATGCCAAAGTCAGTCATGACTTATTAAGAAAAGTTGTTCCTCTATTTGCCAAGTCTAGAGTAGGGGCAGTTCAAGTTAGAAAAGCGATCGCTAATGCTGACGAAAATTTCTGGACAAAAGGACAGGCAGCAGAAATGGCACTTGATAGCTATGTCCAACAGCAGCGCATTGCCGTGGGTGGTATTGGCGAATTGCGGGGTAATGGTCAGTTTGTCAGTCGCATTGCCTTACATAGCTGTGGAGGCTGGAATGAGGAAACAATCACTGACGACTTGGATCTAACTATTCGTTTACATTTAGACAACTGGAAAATTGGTTTACTTTCGACTCCTCCCGTACTAGAAGAAGGAGTAACTAATGCCCTTTCTCTATGGCATCAGCGCAATCGTTGGGCAGAAGGTGGCTACCAACGCTACTTAGATTATTGGCGTTATATATTTCGCACGCCGATGGGCTTTGGCAAAAGGATCGACTTGTTATGCTGGATGCTGCTGCAATATATTGTACCTGCTGCTAATGTTCCCGATGGTATCATGGCGATCGCACGTCACCGTTTACCAGTTCTAAGTCCGATAACTGCATTAATATTTGCCTGGGGATTTTTAGGCATATTCAAAGGCTTGATCAGGATTAATACTGCCGCAGGAAAGTCTTTAAACTTACCAACAATATTTGAAATTGCCTGGCAATCAGTACGAGGTCTAATTTATATGATTCACTGGCAAATTGTAATGTTAAGTATTACTGCCAGAATGTCCATTCGTCCCAAAAGGCTTAAATGGGTCAAAACTGTCCATGAAGGAACTACTAGTTTTAATAACGGATAGACCAATTAAAAACTATATGCGTAGCGGTATCCTTTAGGAATAACTAATAGCTTTTTAATCTTGATTTTGTAAACCATACAATACCGAACCAACCAGCCCCACCTGGCGATTTAGCACAATATGAACAGGGACTTCTTTAATTAAAGAACTAACCCTACCTTTTTCCTTGAAGGCATTTAAAAACCTGCCATCTTGCATCAAAGGCAATATCTTTCCTGCAATTCCTCCTGCAATGTAAATACCGCCGTAGGAAAGCAATTTAAGAGCCAAATTGCCCGTCTCTGCACCATAGGCTTCAATAAAGATATCGATCGTTTTTTCACAAAGGCGATCGCTTTTTTTAAAAGCTGCTTGAGAAATTATTGCCGCTGGATCGACAGTTTTCTTTTGTTCCTGTTCCCAAAACTTAATCTTATCGCTGATTTCAGGAGATTCATCAGCAAAATTTGTATCGCGCAAAAACTGATAAATTGAAGCAATTCCCCGACCAGATACAACTCTTTCTACAGAAATATGCTCGACTTTTAATTTGATCCTCAAATATTTGAGTAACTCTGTTTCCAAATCATTGCGGGGGGCAAAATCTGCGTGTCCGCCTTCACTGGCAAAAATCTGATATTTCTTACCCTGGGGAATCAAAAATGCTTCTCCTAAACCTGTCCCCGCACCAATTACCGCAATGGGTGCATCTTCCCTAGCTTCTCCTGCTTGCAGGGTATGGACATCAAAATCTTTTAAACCCAAAATGCCAAAACTATTGGCAGCGAAATCATTGAGCAAGCTGACTTTGGGAATGTCCAAGTCTATCTCTAGACGCTTCGCCTCTAGTACCCAATTAAGATTAGTCAAATGACAGGTATTATTAACTACTGGCCCTGCGATCGCAAAACATGCTACTTGAGGCTGAAGATATTTATCTTCTCCCATGAATTCTTGTACTATCGGTACTAAGTCTATAAAACCCGCACTAATATATAAAGCTTCTTTGACAGTTTTAAAAGTCTTCTCTGTCAAAGTGACTTCTGTGACTTCTACCAGACGTAATATAGTCTTGGTTCCGCCAATATCCCCAGCTAGTAAAAACATAATTTGCTTATTTCTATCTGTTTTTTGTCAAGTTTAATCGTGCAATCGTTTTCGATAAACTAAATCACATCTGGCAGTTTCTACACCGCTAGAGGGTTCATAGCCATTGCGTTCGTACAATTTTACCGCCTCTTTTAGAATAGTTGCGGTTTCAATCCAAATTTCCTGATAATCATTGAAAGCAATCGCGAGTTCTAATTGTTCTAACAAATATACACCCAATCCTTGCCCTCGAACTTGTGGTAACAAATACATTTTGCGAATCTCTACTGCATTTTGACCTCTAGCTATAGGTTGATATGCTGCTGTGCCTACAACCACTTCATTCTGTTCGACTACCCAAAACTCTCCTCCCAATTCCAAATAGGCAGATTCAACTTCAATTACGTCTCGATCTGCTAACTCAGGCTGCCAAGGCAAACCATACTCTTCTAACACTTGCCGAATAACCTCCGCAGCAGTATGGCGATCGCTTTCTCTCCAATCTCTGACGATAAAATCCTGGTATTTTTCCTTCACTACTTCATTACTCGTTATTTTTAGGGCGAACTGCCGTTCTCCCCTACTTATTCGTCCCTAATTCTTTAACTATGTACTCTCGGTTCGTGATGTAACGTATTCAAAATACTGCTTTCATATTCTCCTAACTCTGCTAATCGCTTTTCTACGGTAGAGCGATCGCTATATTGTTCTGCCAATACCCAATAGATACCATAATGGCGGGCTTCAGATGCCATTAAACTGCGATAAAACTTGCCTAATTCTGGATCGGGACAATTTTCGCCAATTAAGCCTAATCTTTCATGAGAACGGGCTTCAATGATAGCTGAAAGCAGCAAAGAGTCAACTAAACGATTTGGTTCGCCGTGACGAACCTGAGATTTTAATTTAGTAAAATAAGGAGGAGAATTTAATGGTGCCAGGGGAATCTGGCGTTTTTCTAACCATTGATTCACCTGTTCAAAATGCTCTAATTCTTCTTTGGCGATCGCTGTTAGCTGGCGTACTAGCTTATGATGGGAAGGATAGCGAAACATGAGGTTAATTGCCACTCCTGCTGCCTTTCGCTCACAGTGAGAATGATCTAATAAGACAGTATCCAAATTAGCGATCGCCTGTTCTATCCAAGCAGGATTGGATGGCTGCTGCAAGATTTTGATGGTTGTATTTGTCGTTAAAGCTACCCGATTTGTCATTGTCCTTCTATACTAAGTAACGTTTCTTTTAATAATTAGTCGATATTAGACTTGAGATATAGTTATTATCGGCAGCTAATAGGGAATACTTACTAATAAGTTAACAATTTACTTCTATTATTTGAAGAATCATCGAGTAGTAAAAAGAATTGTTAATATGCACATCGTCAAATCATCCAACATGAGTCAAAATCGTCGAATTGTCATAGGTGACGTACACGGACACTATGACACTTTAGTTGCATTATTAGATTCGATTTCACCCACTACTAACGATGAAGTTTACTTTTTAGGTGATTTAATAGATCGAGGTCCTAAAAGCGCGCAGGTAGTTGATTTGGTAATGCGGAATCAATTCAAATGCCTTCGTGGTAATCATGAAGAGATGATGCTCGATGTGGTTGGAGGCCCAGAAGTATCTATTGAACTTTATCAGGGCTGGCTATATAGCGGTGGTCATGCCACTGTAGCGAGCTATGATAGCAAAATTCCCCAAGAACATATTGACTGGATGAAAAATTTACCCTTGTATGTAGATCTGGGTGATTATTGGTTAGTTCATGCGGGAGTTAATCCTAATATTCCTCTACAGCAACAGGGTGCAGATCAATTCTGTTGGATTAGAGAAGATTTCCACAGTAGCAATCAGGCTTTTTTCCAAGATAAATTAATTATTACAGGACATACCATTACTTTCACCCTCCCAGGAGTAGAACCAGGGAAAATCGCGGCAGGGAAAGGATGGTTAGATATTGAAACGGGCGCATATCATCACAATAGCGGTTGGATGACTGCTCTAGACCTCAATCAACAAAAAGTTTATCAAGCAAATACTTTTGATGGTCGTATTCGTATTTTACCCTTAAAAAAAGCGATCGCTAAAGTTGATTCTTCTAAAATCATGTCTCGCAGAATACGCAAAAGAGCTTAATAAAAGGAAGAGGAATGAGGAACTAAGAAGTTTTAGCTATGTAGCTCTCCCGTCCCACAGTCTTCTAGTCCCCTATCCTCCCAGTCAGATTTATAAATACTTCCCTTCGGTATCGGGACTTTCCATGCGTGGTAAGCCCATACTATAGTTGCGGACTCTTGCACCTAAGTTGTAGTTAATTTCTCCTTCAAGCAATAGAGAGCGAATAAAGTGTTCCAAATCTGAACCGACACGGCGCAAATTGTATTCGCTCAAGTCTTCGCCGTTATTCTCTTCTACCAGTTCGTCAAACTTACGATATACCTTTTGTAGAGCGTCTTCGCTCCAGTTAAACTCGTTGTCGGGATCGATATCTAAAGTTAGGACATTATCACTGGGAATTAATTCGTTGTCTTTTACTTCTGCACTGTATATACGAACGTGACGGGTGGTAGATTTTACAAGCATATTGGCAATTTTTAAATATTATTATATAAGGTTATCAAAGCTCTTTGAGTTAAAGTAATAAGTAACAAATAATTAGTCATAAATTCAACCAGCCCGAATTTGATTTAAACGTTGATCAAGGTCGAGTAGCTATACTTAATTACCTATTACTTATTACTTGTCGCTTATTTATACGCTTTGATGCACTCTTCAACTAGAGGTTTAACTGCATCTATATCTTTCCAACCTAGAATTTCAGTTTCTTTCTTTTCTAAGTTTTTGTAAGTTCTGAAAAATTCAGCAATTTCTTCTAAACGATGAGGAGCAACGTCTTTAAGAGAATGGACTTCGTTGTAACGAGGATCTTCTGCGGGGACACAAAGAATCTTTTCATCGCGATCGCCACCATCAATCATTTCTAACATACCAATTGGTCTTGCGGCAATTACGCAACCAGGAAAAGTAGGTTCATCCATCATGACCATGCCATCTAAAGGATCTCCATCATCAGCTAGGGTATTGGGTACAAAACCATAATCAAAAGGATACTGTACTGAGGCAAATAGTACGCGATCTAAAGCGAAAGCGTTCATGTCTTTGTCAAATTCGTATTTGTTTTTACTTCCGCCTGGAATTTCGATTAAAACGTTAATCATGCCGTCTTTAGGCTGTGCTGGAATCAAGGATAAGTCCATGAATTTTCTCCTGATAGTAATAAGTTGACTAAAACAATAATTTTTATACCCAGAAGAATAATTTTTCTGAGATTTGGTGATTAATTAAAGTCCTATAAGACCTAATAGAACCGCCATGAAGCATTCTAACCGATCGAGAAACCAAATCTAGATCCAATTCGCTGCTCGATTAATTATCTTTAAATGCGATCGCGATTAGTCACAAAAAAATCGTTGTCAAAATTAGAATTGACAACGACTAACAAATTTATAGAATTCAGACTTCAATGATAGTAATTAAGAACTTAAATTACTTCTCCATCAAGAGGTAAGGCATAAAAAGCAATACCTTCGTTGTTGTAGTTATCTAGTTCATTATCTACCACATCTCTTTCCCCTTCATTAGGAGTATAGAAATGCACTCCAATAGTAGGCTCAAAGAAGCGATAGACAGGAATAGAACCATCTACCTCAGTCTCATAAGCACTATAGGCAGCACCTTCAAAGCTAAAGTCATCTAGGTTTTCGATGATGCTATCTCGCTCATTTTCATCGGTAGTGTATAGGTGAACTCCTGTGGTGGAATTGAAGAAACGATATACGTCTTCAGCTTCCCCAGAAAGAGGATCTACTGTGCGATAGGAAGGTCCTTCAAAGTCGTAGTTGTCGAGTTCGTTTTCGACGACATCTCTTTCAACTTCATCGTCAGTGTAGAAGTGGACACCTGCGGTTGGGTTAAAGAAACGATAGACAATATCATTTCCATCACCACCACCAGTGCCACCAGTGCCACCAGTACCACCACCAGTACCCCCAGGATTAGTCCTTGGATCAACAGGTGGAATTACAGGAGGTGGAATATCACTATCATCATCTTGGATAGTTAAAGAGCCAAAAGACGAACCTACATCTATATCATCTCTATTAAGACTTTGAAGACTTACAGAAAATGATTCGTTGTCTTCTGGAGTGGTGTCACCTTCGACATCAGCTACATTAAAGGTTGCTGATGTCTCGCCAGCAGCAATTGTGACATCCATATCATCAGAAGTATCATTCCCATTTCCTGATCTAGAAACAGTAAGAGGAACAACAAGCTCACTATCAATGGGATCGCTAAGATTTAGCGTAAAGCTGACAGAAGTTGTATCACCCTCATTACCTTCGGGAACAAATACACCTAAATCGGAAACAACGCTGAGGATAGGTCGATTAGGATCATCGTCATCAATTACCCTAGTCGTACCAGTAACTACTCCACCAAGTGATATGGGAACTTCCTCCTGAGTGGGGTTGCCACTATCATCGGCAAAGGAAACACTATTATAGGTTGCGGTGATTGTTCCATTAGGCTCAATATCGTTATCTCCTAATAGATCGTAAGTCAGTAGACCAGAAGATTGTCCTGCTGGAATTACAGTATTAACACTTTGGGCGGTAACTGTATTAGAATCTTCTCCTACTACTTCAGCAATATTAGCGTTGACTATGATATCTCTATCTAATGGCGTTCCTTCTAGATTGACGTTGAAGGTTACAGCAGTAGTCTGTCCTTCGTCACCTTCAGGAACGGATTCTCTAGTTTCACGAATAGAGAGAAGAGTATTATTAGCAGTATCGCCATCATCATCAATGACTGTGATAGTAGCTGAAGACTGAGAGTCTGAAATAGCAATTTCGCCTCCACCTCCATCAGCATAAGTGGCACTTTCAAGAGTTGAACTGGTAACTAAGTCTTCTTCTTCTAAAGTGTCTCCAGAAATATTTGTAGGATTGTAAGTGACAGATTGCTGTCCTGCGGGAATCGTAATTGTATCGGGAATAGAAGCAATTTGGAAGTACGATAATGATACTTGAACGTCGCGATCTAACACTTGATCAAGACTGATGATGTAGTTAATGGGAGTACTATCACCTTCATCACCTTCAGGAAACGAAGTGGGATCGGCACTGATGCTAACTGTAGGCGTATCCGTAGGTGGAGTAACATTGTCTCCATCATCATTGGTAATAGTACCAACGGCTTCTAAATCGGCGATTGAAACACCCAAAGCATTATTTAAGCCAAAGAAGAAAGTCTCATCTCCTTCCTCTACAGTATCGCCAATAATATCAACGCTAACAGTTTGGGAAGTTTCCCCTGGAGCAAAGACTAAGCCACCACTAGTAGCAAGATAGTCTTCTCCAGCCACGGCAGTATCATCGGAAGTGCTGTAGTTAACAGTGACTTGTTCGGTAACTGGTTGAGATAGAGAAACGGTAAATTCTAAGGCAGTGTTGCCATCATTACCCTCGACTATAGTAGCGTCGGCAACGGACATTTCTGAGGTAGTTGTCTCTTCACCAGGAGGAGGAGTTGTCTCTTCACCAGGAGGAGGAGTTGTCTCTTCACCAGGAGGAGGAGTTG
>ENA-ORXT01005400-ORXT01005400.1-marine-metagenome-genome-assembly--contig:-NODE-5400-length-12565-cov-3.512332_pt1 | contig 12565 bp, 8 predicted proteins | sample MGYA00237868_ERZ511482 | MGnify/ENA metagenome assembly ERZ511482 | reverse complement strand
TACAAATCGTGCATTTTTGCGCCAGCTTCTCCTAAAGACTGAACATGACCCAACAGGTTATCGAGGAAGCGACGTAGTCTTTCTTGGTCATCTTCTAAACGGTTACGTTTAACTACCAATTCTCCAATTAGGTTATTCAAGTCATCAAGTTTTCTGACCGAAACCCTCATGGTTTGATCGAAACCTTGAGCCTTGGCAGGAACTGGTTCGGCAGGTTTAGAAGTTTTTGGAGCTACTTTAGCTGCTGGCTGAGGGGTAAAGATTGGCGATGAACTGACTTTTGCGGGGGCAGTTGCGGCTGAATCTGCAAACAATGAATCTAAACTAGATAGCTCGGAACTAGAATTTAAGGAATCTTCCAAATCTCTCAAGTCCCCGTTCGATTCTAATACTAGCGAATCTAAAGAATCCGTTTGCGAATCTAAGTCGAGGAGACTATCAAGGTCATCACTATCTAAATTGTCTAATGCTTCTACTGTGAGTGATTCTAAGTCACCGTCCAAACTCATCTCGTCTAAGCCATCTAGTTCTAAACCAGAGTTGTCTAAGCTCATCTCGTCTAAACCATCTAGTTCTAAACCAGAGTTGTCTAAGCTCATCTCGTCTAAGCCATCTAGCTCAGAACTAGAGTTATCCAAGCTCATCTCGTCTAAACCATCTAGTTCTAGACTACCTTCTTGGGGTGCATTTTCTGTATGAGAAACTAAAGCTTCAAATTCACCCAGCTCATCTATTTCTGAATCAGCATCACCTGAAATTATTTCGTCTACACCGTCTTCTTGGGGTTCATCTTCTGTGTGAGAAACCAAAGCTTCAAATTCACCCAGCTCATCTTCTGAATCAGCATCACCTGAAATTATTTCGTCTACACTGTCTTGAGAATTACCAGGACTATCTGTAGAAAAGTCAAGCTCAAACTCAGGCTCGGAATCGCTATCAGCATCTACTGCCAGAGCATCGCGAAAATCCCAATTGTCAAAATCTAACTCGGAAATTTCTTTTTTCTTGGCAGGTTTTTCAAGAGCTTCTGGAGCTTTAATCTCTGTATTATCTGTATTCTCTATGTCGTCAACATTATAGTTGGCATCCGCAGCATTGATAAATTCGGTTGCGGACTCTGGATCTTCCTCTTGTGTCCACAGATCTCCTGAATTATCTTCATTTTGATTTGTTAGATTAGAATTTTCTAATGATTCGTCTAGATTGTCATTAGGTTCTAAAGGCTTATCTTGGTTGTTCATAATGGTTATAATTTTGACTGAATATTGCTTTTGTTGCTCAACCTTAAAATGAAGAAAAAGTGAATTAAATAGTTAATAGGGGACTTTTGCGTTTAGATTTTTGTGTATGTATAAATATGGGATGAGATTAAGATTCTGGTAGCGAAACATAGAGAATTTAAATATAGTTATTTGAATTATATAGCTGAGAACATGATTTTAGTTTTCCCAAAACTTGGGTATCAAATTGAACCTACTGAAAAAAAGTTTTATGTATTTAAACTTATTGACTATTTGGTACTTGATTCTAAAAATTCCCATTTTAATATTGGTAATGTTTATAAAACGTGACTCATTTTAATTTTATGATTGAGCCTACTGCAACCCTGCTAATTTCTTGTCCTGATAGCCCAGGACTAGTGGCAAAAATCGCTAATTTTATTTATGCCAACGGCGGCAATATCATTCACGCCGATCAGTACACTGATTGCGCTACAAGTTTATTCCTGATTCGCCTAGAATGGCAACTTGAAGGATTTAATTTACCCCGTAATGCGATCGCCACATCCTTTAGCGCAATCGCCAAACCCCTTGGTGCGACTTGGCAACTCTACTTTTCAGATACTTTACCTAAAATTGCGGTGTGGGTGACAAAACAAGACCATTGTTTGGTGGATCTCCTTTGGCGCAACCAGGCTAAAGAGTTACCAGGAAATATTGCCTTAATTATTAGCAATCATCCTAATTTAAAAGCGATCGCCGAACAGTTTAGTATTGATTTTTACCATATACCTATTACCAAAGATAATAAAGCCGAGCAAGAAGTCAAACAATTAGAGTTATTACATCAATATCAAATAGATTTGGTAGTTTTGGCTAAATACATGCAAATTCTTAGTCCTAAACTAGTCGAACAGTTTCCTCATATAATTAATATTCATCATTCTTTTTTACCTGCTTTTTCTGGGGCGAAACCATACCACCGCGCTCATAAAAGAGGAGTAAAGATTATTGGTGCAACGGCTCATTATGTGACGGAAGATTTGGATGAGGGTCCAATTATCGAGCAGGAAGTTTCTCGCGTAAATCATCATGATACGGTGGCAGATCTGATTCGCAAAGGGAAGGATTTAGAACGCTTAGTATTATCCCGCGCTGTTCGGCTACATCTACAGCATCGGGTGTTGGTCTACGGTAATAAAACGGTGGTTTTTAGCTAATATTTCTCTTTTTCCCTTTGACCACCCTCAATAAACCAACAAGTAGACAACACTAGTTACCTAAGTTGGTAGACTAAAGTTGAGAATAAGAAAGATGCTATAAATCAATATGTCTTCTGTAAATAAAGTTAAGGATGTTCAGGTATTCCCTGTTGCTGCTAATACTCGCGTATTGCGATCGCGTACTTGGGATCGACTCAAGTTTGAAATTGAATATGCTTTGCAAAAAGGAACAACCGCTAATTCTTATTTGATAGAGGGAGATAAAACAGCTTTATTCGATCCGCCAGGGGAATCTTTTACAGAGATTTTCCTCAATGCTTTAGTTGAAAGAGTCGATACTAAGAGTATTGACTACCTTATCTTGGGACACATCAATCCCAATCGGGCAAAAACAATTGAAGCCTTACTCAAAATTGCCCCTCAAGTGACGATTATTTGCACCAACCCAGGGGCAATCTCCTTAAGAAAAATTTTGTCAGAAGCAGAATTAAAAATTCAGGTAATCAAAGGAGAAGAAAGCTTGGATTTGGGACAGGGACACATATTAGAATTTATTCCTACCCAAAATCCTCGCTACCCCGATCACCTCTGTACTTACGATCCTAAAACCGCTGTACTATACACTGATAAACTATTTGGCTGTCATGTATGTGGCGATCGCGTTTTTGACGAGGGTTGGACAATCGATTTAGAAGATCGTCGCTACTATTTTGACTGTTTGATGGCACCCCATGCCCGTCAAATTATTAATAGTTTGGATAAGCTCGCCGATAAGCCCGCCCGTGTCTATGGGACAGCCCACGGTTCTTTAGTTAGATATAGTTTAATTGAATTAACTGCCGATTATCGCAACTGGGCAAAACAGCAGAGCGATCGCGATACTACGGTAGCTTTAATCTACGCTTCTGCTTATGGTAACACTGCCACCATTGCTCAGGCGATCGCCAGGGGCATCACCAAAGCTGGAGTAGCCGTAGAATCGATCAATGCTGAATCAGCTAAATCAGAAGAAATTGAAAATGCGATTGAAAAATCGGCGGGGTTCATCATGGGTTCGCCCACCCTGGGAGGACACGCTCCTACGCAGATACAGGCAGCTTTAGGGATTGTTTTAGCTAATGCACCCAAAACTCAGTTATCGGGGGTATTTGGTTCATTTGGTTGGAGTGGCGAAGCAGTAGACTTATTGGAAAACAAGTTCCGCAATGCTGGCTATAAAATGGGCTTTGAACCGATTCGAGTTAAGTTTACTCCCACCGATGCAGTACTAAAAACCTGTGAAGAAGCAGGAACAGATTTTGCTCAAGAGTTGAAGAAGGCAAAGCGTAAAACGAAGAAAGTCAGACAAGCTCAGGGAATCACTTCCGATGTAGATCGCACGGCACAGGCTGTCGGTAGACTGGTAGGTTCGATGTGTATTGTCACCACTAAAAAAGAAGAAGTATCGGGGGCGATGTTAGCCTCTTGGGTGTCTCAAGCAACCTTTAATCCTCCTGGCTTGACTGTGGCAGTAGCTAAAGAAAGAGCAATCGAATCTTTGCTATACAAAGGCAATAGCTTTGTTTTAAATGTTTTACCTGAAGGCAATCATATTCCCTTGATGAAGCATTTTCTAAAACCTTTTGCCCCAGGAGAAGACCGTTTTGAAGGGGTAGCTACCGAAGAAGCAGAAAATGGCTGTCCTATTCTGGCAGAGTCTTTGGCTTATGTAGAATGCCAGATAGCTAACCGAATGGAATGTGGCGATCACTGGTTATTATATGCCACTGCCGAACAAGGAAAAGTACTTGAACCTGATGCCGTCACAGCCATCCATCACCGTAAATCGGGAACGCATTATTAAACAGTTATCAGTCATTCCTTATCCTTCATCCCTTTAAAGCTGGCTGCTGCTGCGATCGCTTCGGCTAAAATACTAATTAAACGATATAGTGCGACTGCTGCGATTTCGGCAGGAAACAGGGAGTCATCTAGTAAACTATAGGCAGTAACTTCAAATACTCCTAAGCCGCCTGGTGCGCCAGGAACAACTAAACCCAACAGCCAGGCAAAACTAAAGGCACTAATTAATGGTGGTATTTGCGGCAGGGAAACAGGCTGAAATGCGAGAAAGGTAAAGAAGAAACCCCACCCTCGTAAGAGAACAAAGCCGATCTCGCCGATGAAGGGTTTTAAAGGATATTGTTTGAGTTCAACAATTTTAGCGATCGCATTTCCTTGGTTCTTACTACGGCTAAGACGGTGCATTAGTGGATTGAGAACGCGGGGATGTATACCAATCAAGACAGCAGCTAAACTGAATATCTGTAGCAAAACGATCGCTAGATTAAAATCTGTTTCTAGCCAACCCAATCCACTCCCTATCAGACCAATTAGGAGTGCTGCTGATGCCATTAGTAGAGGCTCTAACAATACGCTCAAGGTTGCTGCGCCTTTTGAACCTCCAGCGCGAGAGACAGCAGTTATTCTGCCATAAAAGTGCCAAATATTACCAGGAGAATATTTAGCGATATTGGTAAGCAGATAAACTTGAATACCTTCTCTGACTCCCAAGGGTTGTTTAAACAGCCTTAAAATCCACGTCCACACCCAACCAGACCAAATGTGAGCGCAAATGGTAAGCAAAAGTGCGATCGCCAGCATCAGCCAGCCTCGACTGTCTATAGTAATGGCTGCTATTTCTCCCCAGCGATCTTTAATAGTTTTGACTAAAAAAAAAGCAACTCCTCCCCAAATAAACCAGCGTAAATAAGGTTTGATTTGAGCAAGAATTTGTTTCATTGTTGTTGGCTAGGGATTGAATATTTCTAGTGCAGTCTTATTATTATCCTCAGATGCAGCCCAAAATTTCGTAAGTTTGGATAAGTCTCTAGTATTAATCTGTAAATCTTCGGTGGGAAAAGAATACATTGCCTCAATAATAGTCCAGCCATCAGAATTGTTTGGTTTGTCCGCAGCTTCAATCAAAGCCGAACGAATTGCATATAGCCCATTTTGCTTTGGATGAGTTTTAATAGCAGTACCCAAGTCGGTTAAGAATTTCTCTCCTTCAGGACTATTGGCAAACCGATAAACCTCTACGCGATCGCTTTCAAAACGATTGTTCAACCAAAAACGCAGTTGAGTCAAAGTCTCGTGATCAACAAATTTGGAATATAAGCTAAACTCACGAGTCATTTCTCCAGTTGCAGCATATTTCTCTAGAGACTCGACTGAAATTTTGCCATTAAATGGGCCATAAATCAATTTAACTTTTTCTGCGCCAATAGCAGCTTGAGGCTTATAAGTAAGGATAGATAATCCTAAGCTAACGGTAATAAAACCTTGTAAAACAAACAAAGGCTGAATTTTAGATATAGTTTTCATTTTTATCGATTAGTTAATATAGTTAAATTTTATTTTTAACTAATCGCAACAGTCTGTGATCCAAGTGTTGTTTACTATGTATATAATTCCTGGCAAAATTTTTAAAACTTCTAAAATATACAATGAACGAGTCTAATAAATCTCTTAAAACCCTAGCTATTGATATTGGTGGTAGCGGTATCAAAGTCATGGTGTTAGATAATGAGGGAAATCCTTTAAGCGATCGCGAACGTCTTAAAACGCCTCATCCAGCTAAACCAGAAGAAGTGATTGAGACTATTCTCACCCTGGCAAAAGGCAAAGAATTCGATCGCGCATCGGCAGGCTTTCCTGGAGTAGTACTAAATGGTTTGATCAAAACTGCAGTTAATCTCGATGAAGATTGGCTTAATTACGATTTGGCTACCAGTTTGACTCAATTGCTATCTAAACCTGTAAAGGTTGCCAATGATGCAGATATTCAAGGATTTGGAGCAATTAAAGGTAAGGGAGTAGAGCTTGTTATCACCTTGGGTACGGGATTTGGTTCGGCTTTATTTGTTGATGGAAAGCTCGTACCCAACGTAGAAATGGGACATCATCCTTTCCGCAAGGGAGAAACCTATGAAGAACAGCTGGGTAGGGCGGCAATGGACAAAGAAGGTAAAAAGAAATGGAATGTTCGTTTAGAAAAAGCGATCGCTCATCTTGACCATTTATTTAACTACAATATTCTTTATATCGGTGGAGGAGAAACCAAACATATTAAGTTTGATTTACCTGACAATGCCCAAGTCATTCCCAATGTATCAGGATTATTAGGGGGAATTAAACTTTGGGAAGGATGAAGCACAAAAACTGACTAATCTGGTGTAGCAATACTTACTACTAAATCTTCTATGTTTTTAATATTGCTATCACCAGCCAAGTAGCTAATTCCTCTATGCAGGTGGAGCGTAAATTGCTGTTTGAGGGTATCTGCATCTGTACCTAATCCATCTTGGTGACACCTTTGCTTGAGAGCGATTAGCAATGTATCTCCTATCTCTCCACCAAAAACACTCCAGGCTATTTCTACTTTACTATCTGTTTTAATTGATACGGGAGAGGGGACATTAGGTTCTGCTAGAGAGCGGCAAAAAGCCCAACGACACAAGGTATTCCAATGCTTGATTTTGGTAATGCGCTTAAGCTTGACTAATTGATCTTCCGCCCCTTGAGAAATGCGGACTCGTTCTACAGGGTTGTCCATTGTATCTTACTAACCTTCAAGTATGGCAACTCTATATAGTATCAGCTTCTTGTCTTGCAAATTATGAGTAATAAGTCTAAGGTGTGCAATCGCTTTTATTGGAGAGAGCAAATGCGATCGTGATTAAAATAATGTTGAAACCATAGATAAATTATTACTTTAAATGTTTGTTTTAACTTCAGTATATTCTTTTAAATTGGCATCATCGTATCTACTTTTATCTAGGCACTTTTATCTAGGCACTTCTAATAGTTTTGTCTTCAACACGTTAACATTGCTGATTACAAATTACTAAGCTATAAACGACATAATACTATCTCTTTTTGATCTATAAGTACTATGTTGAAGTATCGTTTATGGCGTATTAAAAAAAGCTTTACATCACAGACAGAGTCAGCTCTGCAATATCGCAGACTTAATATTGAAATTGAACAACGTTCTACTAAAATAGTTAATTTAGTAGGCTACGTAATTTTACTTTTAGTTTTATTAGATTACGCCTTTCTTCTATTTCCTCCCAACTTCTTCAACCCCACTTGGGCATATAATACTGCTGGTAATTTTATCGAAAGCGTTTGGGGCCTTTTATTAGGATTATTACTAATTTTCTATCGTCGCGATCAAGATATTGTTAAACCCAAAGAGTCTTTTGTTTTAAAGATTATATCTTGGTCAACTCTTCTTATTAGCATCACTTATTTTTTGATTGCCCCTCTAATTCTTACTAATAGTTTTCGTATTCACCGCGACAACAAGGCTCAGATAACGAATCAGATCGACTACTCGACTACTCAGGTTGAACAGTATTCGCAACAGCTAAATGGTGCTAGTAAAGAGCAATTAGGTGGTTTATTACAAAACTATCAGCAAAATTCTCCAGAGGTTGAAATTAATTCACCTCAGGAACTAAAAAATAAATTAATCGCAGAAGCAAAACAAAAGCAGCAAACATCTCAAAAAGAGGTAAAAACCAAATTTAGCCAGCAAAAGAAAACTCTTTTTAAAACAACTGTTAAATGGTTAATTGGTGCAGTTGTTTCAGGAATGTGCTTCATTATGATTTGGAAACATACTCAGTGGGCAAGAATTAGATAATAAGTGATGCAGGTATTTTCAAAAATAGGTTTAGTCAAATACCCTTGTTTTTATTAGTTGTTAGTTGTAAGAGATAAGACATACCTTGTCTTTGTAGTTGTTAGCTGTTATTTATTAACTTCTTTGTTAATAATCAATCTTATATTCAATTTACCAAAAAAGGCTATTAGCTTTTAGCTCTAAAGACTACTTGAATAAATAGCAAGCGAGCTGACAGCTATAGGGCGGGCGGAAGCTTGAATGCATTCAAGCTGTCCGCTGCCCGCTGCATTCCGCAGTTTAATGCCCCCACTAAAGTATTTTAGTGGTCTTCGTTCAGGAGAGGTACAAAGCCTTTTCTGAACGGCTAAGAGCTAAGAGCTAAGAGCTAATAGCTAGGGCGAAGCCCTTTACTATTAAAAAGTATTAATTTTCGCCGTTTACCAATCTAAAAATTGATTCCAAAAATCTTCTCATTTTTGCTGAGGAATTACTAGGCTAATTAATTTTATTAAGATCAAAAATGGTAATACTGCTATTAAAGAATTACTGTAGTCATTTTTCAGCACATTGCTGTAATGCTAGCTCTACTTTTTCAGCTAACACTTGAACTAGAGGTTCTTGAAGAATCTCTAAATGATCGCCATCAAGATCGATAATAGCTAAGTTGCCCAAAGCAAATCGCTGCCAATTTAATTTTGGATCGGTGTCTTTAATAGCCCGAAAGAGAGTAATATTACCCTCGTAGGGCTGCATGACGTAGTTTTTATTCACTTCGTAATGTTCCCTTCTTAGCTTGCTATATTTAGCCTGGGCAAATTCTCTTTTTGTATCGTCAATTAAATATTTTCTAATCCAGCTAATATTGTAGAGATTACAGCGCAGTTCATCTCTGGTTACTGTCCAGCGTCTTTTAGCTTTGTCTACAACATAAGAGATTCCTTTGGTTTTTAAATTGGTAAAATGATCGGCAACACGTTCCTCACAAGAAGGAATTTGATAGATTGAATTTCCATCTGGACAACGAGAATCTAATAAGCCGAGAAATCTAACTTCATGTCCTTGAGATACAAGTATTTTAGCCATTTCATAAGCAACAACTCCACCAAAAGATACCCCCATCAGATAATAGACACCATTTGGCTGAAATTGCTGTAGATCGCGGACATAGTATGAGGCTAAACTTTCAATATCTCTAGGATGAGGCGCATTAGGATCGTCGGTAAAATCTACAGATAAACCATACAGAGTAATGTCTGCATTGAGATGTTTGACTAGAGGACGATAGTATTCCAAACCAAAGCCTAAATAATGAATACAGTAAACTGTAGGTTGGGAATCACCTAGTTTAATCGGGACAAAAGTTTTGGGGTAAATTACCTGTTCTTCTTTACGGACAACACCTGCTAAAGCTTCTGGAGTAGGTGCTTGAAAGACTCTAGAGATAGGAATTGTCTGGTTATATTTATTGGCTATTTCTGTAACTAGACGCGCAGCGAGTAAAGAATTACCTCCCAGCTCAATAAAATTATCCCGAACGCTAATAGTTTTGATGCCTAAAATGTTCTGTAGCATCTGCACGATTTCTGCCTCAGTGCGATCGCGCGGAGCAATAATTGTTGATAATTCTTCAATATCTAAAGCAGCCAAAGCACGGCGATCTACTTTCCCGCTGGTAGTTAAAGGAAAGGTATCAATAAAGAGAAATGTATTCGGAATCATATAGGCTGGTAGTTTTTGCTCTAGATAACTCCGCAGCATTTCTACCGTAGGCTGTCCCTTACTCGGCACTATATAAGCAGCCAGAGTCTCACCTAAGTTATTTTCGCGCACGATTACCGCAGCTTCAACTACTAATTCGCTTTGGGACAGTACAGCCTCTATTTCCCCCAGTTCAATGCGTAATCCTTGAATATTAACCTGACGATCTACTCGTCCCAAAAACTGTACCGTGCCGCTGGATAGATAACGCCCCAAATCCCCTGTTTTATATAGTTGGGCCCCTTCTATATAAGGATTTGGGACAAACTTCTGGGCAGTAAGTTCGGGTCGATTGAGATAGCCTTGGGCTACTCCCGCACCGCTAATATGAATCTCGGCTGTAACTCCAATAGGTACTGGCTGTAGATGTTCGTCTAATAAATAGACTCTCATGTTAGGAATAGGATTACCCACAGGAAGAGATTTAAAACTTTGATCGATATCTTCAGGAATTTGATATACGGTAACTACCCCTGTACCTTCAGTTTGACCATAGATATTCGCTAGCTGAACATCAGACTTGAAAGTCTCGCGCCAACACTGATAAATTTCTGGCGTTACCTGTTCGCCTCCTGCTGCAACCAAACGCACCTGATTATCTAGTAATGCCTCGCGCTTATTATTTTCTTGCCGATTCAAAATCCCCCAAAAGTTACGCCAAAAAGAAGGAACATGATCGACAATAGTTACTCCATGACGTTTGATTAGTTCAAAAAATTCTATCGGGTTTCTAGTTTCTTTGGTAGTTACAATCAACGCAGTTGCACCTTGGGCTAGAGGCATCAATAGCTGTCTTGCTGAAACGATTAGGGCAATTGAACCACGATGAAGATATACATCGACAGGAGTGATGTTAAAAGCTTGCTGTAGAGATTGGGCATAATGACTCAGATTGCCATGAGTTAGCATTACTCCTTTAGGCTTTCCAGTAGAACCTGATGTATAGACAATATGAGCTAAATCTAAAATGGTTATATTTAGATTTAGGTTATCGTTAGAACAGTCGGCAATTAAGTCACGATCGCGATCGCAACACACAGTCTGTTTAATTTCTGCTGGTAAGTTATTTAGTAAACTTTCTTGAGTGAGCAGTACTTTTACATCAGCATCTTCCAAGATAAAAGCTATCCTCGCAGGAGGATTACTAATATCCAAGGGTACATAAGCACCTCCTGCCTTGAGAATTGCCAGCACGCCAACTACCATAGCCAGCGATCTCTTTATACATAAGCCGACTAAAGATCCTGGGGTGACTCCCTTTGTTTGCAGATAATGAGCTAGCTGATTAGCCTGTTGATTTAATTCACCGTAAGTTAACTGTTGTTCGCCACAAATAATTGCTACGGCTTCGGGATTTTGCTCGACTCTAGCCTCAAATAGCTGATGAATACATTGAGACGCAGATTCAGCTTTAGTTTGATGGCGGGGGACGCTGCTTCGCAAGCAGCTTGTCCAACCGCCATGTTGATTCGACTCAAATAGAACCTGCTGTTTTTCTTCTGTAGAGATTAGAGATAGAGAATCAATAGTCGTGTGAGGATTGGCAACAATTGAGCCTAGCAATACCTGATAGTTATTGCTAATGCGTTGAATAGTTTCGGCATTGAACAAAGAAAAATCGTATTCAAGTCTACAAAGCAGATCTTGAGATGTTTGGCTGACTTCCAACAGCAATTCTTGTCCAAAGGTTTTTTCACTCAACTCTGGTTGAGAGCATTTATCTAAGCCGTTAAATTTAAACAGTATTTGAGATACGGAATTAACCGAAATAGCATCTTCTGCTGTCAAAGCTTTAGTTAAACCAGCCAGATCTATATCTGTGTAGTTACTAGCTTCTAAGATTTGATCTTCTACCAGCTTTAGTAAATCAGAAAAATTTTGTTTGTCTGCAACTGCTGTCCTCACAGGTAATATCTCTAGCTTGGCGCAGGGGCGATTATCATCCCAATCTAAATAACCGACAATCGCTTCTTGATGAGTATAGCGATATAGCAACACCTGCCAAGCGGTAAGCAAAACAGTTGAAAGAGAAACACTTTGCTGGTTGGCAAATTCTTTTAGAGATTGGCTTGTTGCTTGAGAAACTGTGGCTAGATTCTGTTCCGTTTCACCTAAAGATTTGCTTTCTGCTGAATAGATATTAGTAGATCTAGCTCTATCTGTAGGAAAATCCAACAACGGCGAAATTTCTTTTAGTTTGTTTTGCCAATACCCACCATCGCGATCAATGTTTGTTAATAAATTTTTGCTTTGGCTAACCATAGATACTTAATTTTTCCAACGAATAAGTAAATGATAAGAAACGCTAAACAGAAATTCTATATCGTTAGTTATAAATGGTTCAACATGCGAGATAGCTGGTTTACCCTTTTAAAACTACTAGCATCTAAAATCTGAAGCAATATACTCAAGCTACAGAAATTAGATTTTGAATTCAGCCTAAAAAGTTGATTCCCAATTTATGAGTTAGCAACATAATTTTACTGAGAATAGCTATAGTTTTCAACTTTTTTATTGCTAAGACAAAGTTCTGCTATTTCTCCCATGTTAAGCGACTGCATTTTGTTTTGAGAGTTTAGTTGTTGATATGTTTGCAGAATTTTAGCTAAGAAGTCTAGGTTTTCTGATAGATTAACTCCAAAATTGTGAGGATGCCACCATAAATGATAAACAAGATTACTCTCGGCGGC
>ENA-ORXT01005399-ORXT01005399.1-marine-metagenome-genome-assembly--contig:-NODE-5399-length-12565-cov-6.790359_pt1 | contig 12565 bp, 14 predicted proteins | sample MGYA00237868_ERZ511482 | MGnify/ENA metagenome assembly ERZ511482 | reverse complement strand
CGGTATCGCAGAAATTCCGTGTTTTGTGCTTCATGATGAAACGCGGGTGCTTGCGCGCGCCGCGTTCGTTCGCGCTATCGGCAGGAAGGGCAAGGTGAAGGGTGGGCGGGAATACGATGGAGAATTCCAAACGCCAGTGTTCCTAAGCGCATCGAACCTAAAACCCTTCATTACCAAGGAGATGGAAGAGAATTCAAAGCCGATCATTTTCCGTTGGAATGGGGTTGAGATGATCGGCTACAAAGCCGAGCTTCTTCCCGACGTTTGCGACGTCTATCAGGACGCAGAACGGGCAGGCGTCCTTCGATCCTCACAAAACCATATTGCTGAGGCATCCCGTATCCTTGGTCGCGGGCTTACTCGCGTGGGGATCATCGGTCTCGTAGACGAGGCTACGGGCTATCAGCGGTATCGTGCCGTAGACGCACTTGCGCAGATACTTGAGAAATTTATTGCAAAAGAGTTGCAGCCTTGGGTGCCAACTTTTCCCGATGAGTACTATTCAGAACTGTACAGGCTGAGAGGGCTTGATTTTCCACCTGAGAGCGTCAAACGTCAGCTTATTTCGGACATTTGACCAATGATATTGTCTATAAGCGCCTAGCTCCTGGTGTTTTGAAGGAGCTTAAAGAAAAAACGCCGAAAGGTTCAACCGGACGGCACAAGCAGCAGCTTCACCGACGCCTCACTGGAAAGGTTGGGCATCCAAAACTTGTCTCTCACCTTGATTCTGTTGTGACAGTAATGAAACTAGCCGACGATGGCGATTACGATGGCTTCATCAAGATGCTGGACCCGCGACGGGCAGGAAGGAACGACGCGCCGAAGCGGCCCCCTTCCGAGCGCGGTCCCCTGATCGAACGCGTAGAGGCCGCGCTCGCACGTGGCGGACCCGAGCGCGAAGCGCCGAAGAAGGCTACGCCCGAAAAGGCAGAAGCGGAGCGGGGCGAACCGAAGCGCGCCGAGGCCGAGAGGCCCGGGACCGAACGCGTCGTTCCGGTGCAGGCCACCGCCAAGCGGATCGTGCGCACCGCGCCCGTGCGGGCCGCGCCCGTGCAGGCCGCGCCCCCCCGACCCGCGCCGGTCAGGCCGCGCCGAAACGAGGAGCCGGACGAGACGATCTTCGCCATGCCGACACCGCGACCCAAGCCCGCGACACTCGCAAAGCCGGCCGCCTCCGCCTCTACTCCGGCCCCCGAAGACGAGGACGCGGCCATCGACGCGCTGCGCGAGGCGGTCCTGTCGCGCCTCGCCCTCGGGGTCGAACAGGGCCGCATCACCATGGCCGCCGACGATGGCGCGCGGCGGCAATACGTGCCTGCCGGATGCCCCGACGAGGCCGCGCTCGACCTCAAGCGCCTGACCGGGTCCGACGATTTCCGCGCGGCCCTGCCCACGCTGCGCGCCGACGTCTACGACGAGATGAAGCAGGTCAACCCCGCCGCCGTGCGCGCTCTTGCCCGGCACTTCATCGCCTTCGGCCTCGGCGAGGAGGCGCGCAACGTGATCGCCGCGTTCGCAGGCGAAGGCGCCGGGGACGGCGCCGCCGAAAAGCTGATCGTCGAGATGGCGACCGTTCTGGAAGGCGACGGCGCGACCATGTCTTCGAGCATGCTCATCAAGCCCGAATGCGGCCCCCGCGCCGCCGTGTGGCGCGCGATGGTGGCGGCGCAGAGCGAGACGGGCACGGTGCGGGGCATCTACGACGAGGCACGTAATACCGTCCTCGACATGCCCGACCCGCTGCGCAAGATCATCGGCGCGCGCATCGCGCTGGGCCTGATCGACGAGGGCGACCGCGAATCGGCGATGCGGCTGTGGCGCAATCTCCAGATTGCCGCCGGCCCGGACACGCCCGAACTGGACATGCTCGAAGCCCATACCGACGAGGCGAGCCAGCTCGCGAACCTGCTCGCCATCGCCCGGTCGCGCTCGCCCCTCGCGGGCGAGGCGGCGCAGCGCGCGGCGGCCATGCTGTTGCAGGACGAGGACCGGGCGCAGGCAGAGCGTCTGGGGGCGACCCTCGAAGACCTGATCTTCATCCATCGCGATACCGACGCGGAAACCGACCTGAGCTTCGCCCTCGCACAGCTTCAGGCCCGCTACGGCAATCTCGCCTCGGCCCTGACGGCGCTGGCCAGGAAGGCGGACGACCAGCCCGAGCGCGCCGAGCACTGGCGCAGCATCGCGCGCGAGACGATCCGCGTGGCGACCGAAGGAGCCGATCCCGTCGCCCGGCCCCACGACTTCGACACCATCCTCGCCTCGCTCCAGTATCTCGACGATTCCCCTGCCTCAGACGGTGCGAAGTTCTCGCTGGTGCGCAAGCTGATGGATGTGGGAGGCGCGCATATCGTCGAAAGCGTGCTGACGAAGAGGATACAGGACCGCTCGCCCGAAGCCCGTCGCCTGCTCGCCGAGGCCCGCCTCCTGATGGGCGACGCGGCGGGCGCGCGCGCGCTGCTCGCCGGGCTGAAGGGCGAGGACAGCGAGACCTTGCAGGCCCGCGCCGCTTTGCAGGGCGCGAGCGGCAGCGCCGATACGACGCGGGACCGCTTCGGCCCCGTGGGCACGGCCCCGCGCGAGGCGAGCATCTCGGGCGCGCGCGAACTGATGGAAAAGACCGAGGAAGACCTTTCGATCATCGAGGAGTTGCTGGCCGATGGATAATGCCGGATACGTATCGCTGACCCGCCAGACCGGGTTGCTCTCCGAACTGGGCACCCTCGCCCAGAACGTCGCCAACGCCAGCACCGTCGGCTATCGCCGCGAGGCGGTGGTCTTCTCCGAATACGTCAAGGAGACGGGGGGCGAGAGCCTGTCGATGGCCCGGGCGGGCGCGCATTACGTCGACCAGCAGCAGGGCGCGCTCAAGCGCACGGGCGGCACCTTCGACATGGCGGTCGAGGGCGACGGGTTCTTCCGCATCGAAACCGACGACGGCGAGCGCCTGACCCGCGCGGGCAACTTCTCGCTCAGCGATATCGGTGAGCTGGTCACGATGGAGGGTCAGCGCGTGCTGGACGATGGCGGCGGGGCCATCGCGATCCCCGAAGGCATGGGCCCGGTCGCCGTCTCGACCGACGGCACGATCTCGGCGGATGGCGAGATCCTGGGCCGGGTCGGCATCTCGACCGCTAATTCCAAGGACCTGATCCGCGAGGGCAACAACCTGTTCCGCGCGACGAACGGGGCGGTACCGGCGGAGAACTACAAGGTCGCCCAGGGCTTCCTCGAACAGTCCAACGTGAACACCGTCTCCGAAATCTCCCGCCTGATCGAGGTGCAGCGCGCCTACGAACTCGGGCAGGGCCTGATGGAGCGCGAGCACAACCGCATGACCTCGATGATCCAGACGATCGGACGCTCGGTCTGATGCCCATGAAGTAGACGTCCCTGCCCCGGACCCGATCCGGGGCCTGTCCCGGCGGAGAGAGGCTCCGGATCGGGTCCGGGGCAGGCAAGAAACAGTTGGCGATCCACTCCGCTCTTCCGAGATCGCAGATCCTACCAGAAGGAACCACGCCCATGAGAGCCCTCCAGATCGCCGCCACCGGCATGGACGCCCAGCAGACCCGTGTCGAGGTCATCTCCCACAACATCGCGAACATGAGCACGACCGGCTACAAGGCCCGCCGCGCCGATTTCGCGGACCTGCACTACCAGCAGACGGCCTCCCCCGGCGCCCTCTCCTCGCGCACGGGCACGACGCTGGCCACGGGGGTACAGCTCGGTCTGGGCGTGCGCGCGGCCTCGGTCTCGATCCTGCTCGAACAGGGGTCGATCAAGAGCACGGGCCAGGATTTCGACTTCGCGCTGGAAGGCAAGGGCTTCTTCCAGATCGAGCTGCCCTCGGGCGATGTCGGCTACACCCGCGACGGCTCCTTCAAGCTCGACGCAGAGGGGACGATGGTCACGGCGGAGGGCTATCCGCTCGCCGACCAGATCACGGTGCCGCAGGACGCGCGCAAGGTGACGGGCAATGCCGATGGCGAGATCTACGCCTATTTCGACGGCGAACCCGCCGGTCAGCTCATCGGTTCCCTCACCATCGCGGGCTTCGTCAACGAGAAGGGGCTGGAGGCGATCGGCGACAACCTGTTCCTCGAAACGGGCGCGTCGGGCGCGGCGCTCATCGGCGAGCCGGGGCAGGACGGCCTCGCCCGGGTGCGGCAGGGGTATCTCGAACAATCGACCGTCGATGTCGTGACCGAGATCGCGGAACTGATCGAGGCGCAGCGCGGCTACGAGATGAACTCCAAGGTCATCAGCGCGTCGGACCAGATGCTCGGCTCGACGGTGCAGATCCGATGATGAAATTTCTCATGCAGGCCGCGCTCGCGGTCCTCGTGCTCGTGCCCGCAAGCGCCGCCCTCGCCGGAACGGTCGAGGCGACGCGCACCCTGCGCTCGGGCACGATCATCTATCCCGCCGACGTGCGACAGGCGCCCGGCGAGCCGCATCGCCGCGAGATCGAGGACGTGGAGCAGGCCATCGGCATGCAGGTCCGCTCCTCGATCCGCGAGGGACGGCGCATCCGCCTGACGGACCTGCGCCACCCGATCCTGATCAAGCGCAACCAGCTGGTCGATATCGTCTACCGGCGCGGCACGCTGGTCATCCGGGGAGAGGGCCGCGCCCTGCGCGACGGCGGCAGGGGCGAGGCGATCCGCGTGATGAACCTCGATTCGCGCGTGATCGTGACGGGGCGCGTCGGCGACGCAGGGCAAGTGGAGGTATCGCGATGATCCACCGGATGATGGACCGCAAGACCGGGCTTCTGGCCCTCATGCTCGGCGTCACGGCGCTGGGCGCCTGCGGCAGGCTCGACCATCTGGGGCGGGAGCCGAGCTTTACCGAACTGTCCCGGCATCCCACCCTGCCTCCCCTGAACCCGAGGACGGAGCAGCAGCGCCCCGCCCCGATCGCGGATGGCAGCTATGGCAATACGATGCGGCACGCCCGCGCCCGGCAATACGGCAACGACGCGCTGCCGCAGGGTCTGGCCCCGGCCAGCCATGCGTCGCGGCACTACGATGCGCCCGCACCCCTGTCGATGTACGGCGGCAGCGGTCCTCCGGTCTCGCGCGGCTCGCTGTGGAGTTCGGGGCCGAAATCGCTGTTCGGCGACCGGCGGGCCAAGAAGGTCGGCGATATCCTGACCGTGATGATCGAGATCGACGATCAGGCACAGCTGTCCAACACCACCTCGCGCCAGCGCGCGGGCGACGAGGACGCGAGCGCGACCGCGCTCTTCGGACTGGAAAGCATCGTCAACAAGGTCCTGCCCGGCGGCGGCCTCGACACGGGCGCCTCGCTCAACTCCTCGTCCAGCGCATCGGGCAAGGGCCAGGTAAAACGCAACGAAGCCATTTCGCTAAAAATTGCGGCAAGAGTCATAGAAGTACTGCCTACGGGCCACCTGATGATAACGGGAAGACAAGAGGTGCGTGTTAATTTCGAATTACGCGATCTTCAGATCGTCGGGTTGATCAGACCCGAAGATGTGACGCGTAACAACGACATTACGTATGACAAGATGGCGGAGGCGCGAATATCTTACGGAGGCCGGGGGCATCTGACCGATGTGCAGCAAGCCCGGTACGGTCAGCAGGTCTTCGACATGCTCTCGCCGTTCTAGAACACGGGCACCATGTGCCCGCCGTTCCGACTCCCTAGACGTTCCAGCTTTCGTCGTCGGCCTTGGGGGAGGCACCGATGAAGAAATTCGTACCGATCATAATCGCCGTCGTGGGACTTGCAGGGGGCCTCGTCGGCGGCTCGTTCATGAAGCCGGACGCGATGGCGGGCGACGCGCATGCCGTGGCGGGGGAAGACGGCCACGGCAAGCCCGCCAAGTCCGACCACGGGGGCGGGCACGACGATCATGCGAAGGACGGCACGAAATCCGGCACCATCTATGTCGGGCTGAAGAAGCCCTTCTTCGCGCCGGTCATGGGCAGCAACAACAGGCATGCGCTCGTGCGCCTCGACATCCATCTCGAAGTCCCCGCCGACCTGGAGGACGAGATCGAGAAGCACGAACCCAAGCTGCGCGACGGCTTCCTGCGCGCGGTGATGAACTTCGCCCACGAGGGCGGGTTCTCCCGGGTCCACGGCTCCGACGGGTTCGAGACCCTGAGCGACGACCTCCTCCTGAGCGCCCGCAGCGTCGTGGGCGACACGGTGAAGAAGGTCCTGATCGGCGAGATCCTGACCCGCGAAGGCTGATGGCGAGGCGGGGACCGGATCGTCCGGCACCCCGCCCATCGCCCAAGAAAGACGGCACCCGGTGTCCCGGGCGCCGTCTTTCCGTTCATATGGCCGGGAGGCTACGCGGCGGCGTCGGACGCTTCCGGCTCGTCGGCGAGGCGCAGCACCTCGATATCGCTCGGCCTGACCCGCATGCCGTTGTCGAGCAGCAGGAGCGGGCCGTCCTCGTCGATCCGCGCTTCGGTCACGCGGCCTGAAGCGGCGGGGTCGATGCGGGTCGGCTCGCCGTTCTCGAAGGTATAGGCAAAGGCGATGCCGTACTGCCCCGGCGAGGCAAGCTGGCCGCTGGTCTTCTCGCCCGACCAGGTGAAGGGCGCCGACGGGTCCTCGACGAGCACCTTCGCGACCGTCTCGCCGTCCGAATCGACGACGATGGCCTCGACGGTGAGAGCGCCCGCCTGCGACGGCACGTCGACGGTGATGCCGTCCGTACCGAGGGTATAGCTGCCCTGACGCGCATCGACCGTCTGGCCGATCCAGCTGCTGAGCTGGCCGATCTCCTGCGCCTGCCCCTGCGCGACGAGGCGCGAGAGCTTCTCGTTGGTGCCGACCTGCTGCTCGACGGCGGAGAAGCTGGCGAGCTGCTCGACGAACTGCGTCGAATCGAGCGGGGCCTGCGGGTCCTGATTCTTGAGCTGCGCCGTCAGCAGGGTCAGGAAATCGTTGAAGTCCGAGACCGATTTCTCGCGCGCCTCCGCGATCTCGCTCTCCAGCTTCGAGGATGCCGCCGCCGTCGTGGCGGGAGACGGGGTCGTGGCGGCGGTGATGGACGTGCTCATCGGTGCGCTCCTTGTTCGGGATTGGATTAGAGTGAAACGCGATCAAGTCGGGTCAGGAATTGCGCCAAGAGTGCACATTTCCTGACGCTCTTTGGCTCAACCTGATCTAGATACGGATGTCGACGCGGTCGCGCGCCGGTTCGAGGCGCAGGGCGGACTGGACCGCACCGTCCTCGGCGCCCTCGCCCGCTCCGTCGACGGCAAAGGAGCGGAGAGCCTGCTCCCGGCCCCGCTCGCCCGCCTGATCGCGCGAGAAACTCAGCGTGTCGAGGTCCAGCCCCGCCTGTCGCAGCATGCGGCCCAGTTCGTCGGACGACCGGCGCATGAGGTCGAGCGCATCCTCGCGCTCGCCGCGCACCGTGATCGAGACGCGGTCGTCGACGAAGCTCAGCTCGATGTCGATCTTGCCCAGTTCGCTGGGGTCGAGTCGCAGTTCGATGGTTGTCGGTCCCTTGGTGACGACGGCGGCGCGCACGATTTCCTGCACCGCGTCGGCGCCGCTCAGGGTGACGGGGCGCGAGGGCGATGACGACGGGCGCATATCCGTGGAGGTCTCGCCGCGCATCGTCGCCCCGAGCGGCAGGTCGTCGCCGACCATGCCCTCGGGAACGGATTTCGACGACGCTTCGGGAAGCATCGCGGGGACCGCCATGGCCGTCGGTGAAGCGGATGCAGTCGAGGCGGCCTGCGTCGACGCGGCGGACGCGGGCGTCTGCGAGGCGGCGGCGGCGGCGAGCGTCTGCGCGGCTTCGGCAGAGGAAACCGGCTCGTTCATCGTAGCGGTGATCGAATAGGGGTCCGCGCGTTCCGTCCGGGGCGCCGTCGGTTCGTCGCGCGAGGCGGTTCCGGAGGTCGGCGTGGCCGCGGGACGGGTATCGCCCGCCTGCCGGGCATCGGCCTTTGACAATGACAACGCGGTTTCCGCGTCGCCGGATGCCTCGTCCTCGATACGATCTTCGACGGATGCGGAAGTTTCCGCCCGAACGGCCCCCGGCTCCCGTTCGTCGGTGAAACCGAAAGGCACGTCGGGAAGCGGTCGATCCTCTCGGACCATCGGCGTATCGGGCTGCGCGATGGCAGGTGTTTCCTCGCTCGTGACGGGAGCCTCCTGCGTCTCGGTAGCGGGCGCGGTCATCCGGAGATCGGGCCGCTTCGGCTTCGCGATCACCGGCACGAGGGGACCGTGCTCCTCGCCGCCGGGCGCGACACGGGTGTCGCCCCGTTCCATCGGTCCGGCCTCGCCCCCGGCGGACGGGACCGGCGCGGCTACGGGGGCGGAGGGCGGTCCCGGGCGCGCGCCGCGTTCCGGCACGACCCGTCCCTCCTCGACCACGTCCCCGAAGGCGGGACCCGGTGCGGGGATCGCGCGCCCCTCGCCCTGCCCCCCGGACGCCTTCGGATCGAGGCTTCTGACATCGAACGGTCCTGGAATCATGCTTCTCGCTCCGTCGCTTCGGTGAACGCGGTCGCACCGGGAGAAGGGGCGCCGTGGCGGAGTAAAACGCGATTCAGTTACCAAATTTTTACGGCGCATCGCGTCTATTCAGATTTCGCCTACCAATCCGGAAAGATACCCATGCCCCTTCTTCCGACCGTCGGCCCGACCCCGCCCTCCCCGATGCCCGACCGTCGCCCGAGCGGCGGGGCGGCGGACGTATCCGCCCGGGAGCGCACGGCCCGCGACTTCGAGGCCGCGTTTCTCGCGGAAGCGCTGAGCCACATGGGTTTCGATGCGTCGAACGGCGTCGAGGGCGCCGCGCCCTTCGCCAGCTTCGTCAACCGCGCCTATGCGGAACAACTCGCCGACCGGGGCGGGATCGGCCTCGCGGAAAGCATCGTCCGTTCCCTCGCCCAGCACGACACCCCAGAATAAGGACGATTGCCGTGATCTCCAGCAAGAAGACCGTCAGCCCCGCGACCCTGCGCAGCGTCGACGCGCTCGCCCGCTTCGGCATCGACCTGTTGCAGCAGGAGCGCAAGGTCATCCTGTCCGGCGCGTTCGACAACCTCGCCGATCTGGGCGAGCGCAAGGGCGCGTTGCTCGACGAGATCGAGAGCCGCGCGGAGGCCATCGCATCCGGTCAGGCGACGTCCGAGCAACAGGAACTGCGCAAGTCGCTCCTCGGCGTCGCGACCATCCTGTCTCGCCGCGCGACCGAGAACCAGAATCTTCTCACCTCCTCGCTCAACGGCGCGCAGAAGGCCAGGGACATGATCGACCGGCTCGCCACGGGCGGCTCCGCAGGCTTCTACGGCGCGTCGGGACAGCGCATTCCCGCATCCGGCGCCGGAACGCAGTCGATCGTGAAGCTGTGACCGCGCGATACCGGCTTCTCGTTCCGCAATACAAGAGAGCAAGTACGGTAAATAACGCATTCACCAGTTAATCAATATTACTTCGGTTTACTATAAATCAGAGCATTCATTTCACGCTGTATTAATTACCCGACGCTATTGTCAATTCATCGGGTCGCAACGCCCGGCAGGCCGACAGGCCGCTTCTTTCATCCACGAACCGGCCGGGCGAAGCCCGCACCCGGTTCACGGCATCGCATGTGCCATCAACCTTTGGGGAATTCCAATATGTCCAGCATCAATACGAACAACGGCGCCATGGTTGCACTGCAGACCCTGCAGAGCGTCAACAAGAACCTCGGCGAAGTCCAGGGCCAGATCTCGACCGGTCTCAAGGTCGGCTCGGCCAAGGACAACTCCGCCGTCTTCGCCATCAGCCAGGTGATGAAATCCGACGTGTCGGGCTTCAAGGCCGTCTCCGACTCGCTCTCGCTCGGCGCATCGACCCTCGCCGTCGCATCCGCAGCGACGGATTCGATCAGCGACACGCTGAACGAGATCAAGACGAAGATCGTCTCCGCCAACGAAAGCAACGTCGACCGCGGCAAGCTCGACGACGAGATCAACTCGCTGGTCGAGCAGGTCAAGAGCGTCGTCGGTGCGGCTCAGTTCAACGGCCTGAACCTGATCGATGGAGGGGGCGATCTCGACATCATGTCGTCGCTCGACCGTAGCGGCGCTGGCGTTTCCACGGGCAAGATCACCGTTTCCGCCACCGACCTGTCGGTTGGCACGGGCACCGCGATTGCCGGTTTTGCCGGTTCGGATGGCGAGAGCACGTCCGGGGACTCTTTCTCGGCATCGCTCAACGGTGGTGAAACCACGGATGTGACGTTCGCCGCTATCGCCGATGGCAACGAGTACTCGATCACCGTCGGCGACACGGAGTTCAGCTACACGGCCAAAGCGGGCGACGATGCGTATGATGCTTCCTACGACCTGCGCAGCCAGATCGCCGATAGCGGCCTGGAAGTGTCGGCCAGCGTCGACAGCGGCACCGGCGTCCTGACCATCACGAACGATTCCACGGACAGCCTCATGGTATCCGGTGAGTCCTTCAGCTCCGGTGGTGGTGGTGGTGGCCTGTCCGCCCTCAACGACATCGATGTGAACTCTGCGTCTGGTGCGGCGGAAGCCCTGACCGCCATCGAGACGATGATCGGCACCGTGATCGACGCGGCGGCCTCCTTCGGCACCGCCGAGAAGCGCGTCGAGATGCAGGGCGAGTTCATGTCCAAGCTGACCGACAGCTTCACGTCGGGCATCGGTTCGCTGGTCGATGCGGACATGGAAGCCGCTTCGGCCCGTCTTCAGGCCCTTCAGGTCCAGCAGCAGCTGGGCACGCAGGCCCTGTCGATCGCCAACCAGGCACCGCAGCAGCTCGTGTCGCTGTTCCGGTAACGTGACCACGGGAGGGGGCGGGTCGACCGCCCCCTCTCTTCCCTTCCGGTAGCGCACGAACGAAGCGCCGTCGGGCCGGTCCACGGCCCGGTCGCCCTTCGCTCGGACCCTTCATCGATATCGACTTTCCCGGAGAACCTGGATGTACGCATCGAATGCCGCCGCCGCCTACGCCACCGTCACCCACAACATCCTCGGGCCGCGCGACATCGAGCAGCGCATCTTCCAGCAGACCAACGGACAGCTCATGGCCGTGCGCGACGATCCGGCGGTCCATTTCTCCGAGATCGCGGAGGCCGTCCACGTCAATACGCAGCTCTGGACGATGCTGGCGGTCGACGTCTTCTCCGACGAGAATACCCTGCCGCTGACCCTGCGCAGTCAGATCGCGTCGCTCGCGCTCTTCTCGCAGAAGACGGGGCGCGCGGTGCTGCGCGGCGAGGCGAAGATCGACGACCTGATCGAGGTGAACCGCGCCATGATCGGCGGGCTGGAAGGCGTGCCCGCGCCCATCGCCAAGGGTGTGCAGTGATGGGCGGCCTCGTCCTCAAGCTCGCGCCGCACGAGCGTATCCTGCTCAACGGCCTGATGATCGAGAACGGGCCGAAGAAGGCGCGCATGACGCTGCACAGCGACGGCGCGCACGTCCTGCGCCTGCGCGACGCGCTGCACCCCGAAGAGGTGAGCGGACCGGTCAGCGTGGCCTATCACGTCGCGCAACTGGCCGTGGCCGGGCAGAGCGACCCCGACGAAGCCATGGACGACCTGCGCGAACGCCTCGCCGATATCGCCGTCGCGCTGGAGGGGACCCGTGCAAGCGATGCCGTCGCCGCCGCGCAGGAAGCCCTCGGCGACCGCAATTTCTACAAGACGATGCGAGAACTCGGCCCGGTCCTCGGGTTCGAGCGCGAGTTGCTGGGAGGGACGGTGCAATGAGCTTCACGCCCGCAGTCCCGCTGTCCGGGCTGGCCGGTTATCGGTTTCTGGAGAATACCAAGGAAACCCAGATCGCGACCCTGACCAACTCGCCCGAGATCAAGCGCAATATCGAATACTTCAAGGAAAACATCGGCAACGTGACCTCCGCCGAGGACCTCGTCGCCGATCGCCAGTTGCTGACGGTCGTGATGGCGTCCTACGGGCTGGCCGACGAGACCTACAAGACCGCGTTCATCCGCCGGATCCTCGACGAGGGTGTCGAGGACCGGGATTCGCTCGGCTTCCGGCTGAACAACAAAGACTACAAGGAAATGGCCACCGACCTGAAGCTCGATACGGACAACCCGCGCACGGGCTGGCTGACGGTGCAGGACAAGATCGTCTCGAACTATATCGAGCAGACCTACGAAACCGCCGTCGGGGATCAGGATATCTCGCTGCGCCAGGCGCTCGACTTCAAGCGGCAGGCCGCCGAGACCAGCGAGAGCGGCGGCGGATGGTTCTCCTTCATGGGCGACGCCTCGATGCGCGACGTGTTGCAGACGGCGCTGAACCTGCCCTCCGACATCGCGTCTCTCGACATCGACAAGCAGAACGAGATGTTCGAGACGCGCGCCCTGAGCATCCTCGGCTCGAAGGATTCCAGCGTCTTGTCCGACCCCGCCGTCATCGACAAGGTCGTGTCGCGCTACCTGCTCATCAATCAGGCCCGGAGCGGGGCGAGCAGCTTCAACCCCGCCCTCGTTCTGCTCGGCAACATCTCCTCCGGCTTCGGCCCTTCGGCGTCGCAGTCGCTGTTCAACTCGTCATTCTAGGAT
>ENA-ORXT01005398-ORXT01005398.1-marine-metagenome-genome-assembly--contig:-NODE-5398-length-12565-cov-7.595692_pt1 | contig 12565 bp, 6 predicted proteins | sample MGYA00237868_ERZ511482 | MGnify/ENA metagenome assembly ERZ511482 | reverse complement strand
CGCCGCCCGCGTCGCTGCCGCGGACGAGGAGGTGGCGGCGGCAGAGGCGGCGGCCGCCGCCGCCGCCGCCGCCGCCGCCGCCCGCTCGTCGGTGGCGGAGCAGGATGCGTCGCGGGCGTACCCCCTCGCGGGCATTGTCGGGCAGGATGCGGTGAAGCTCGCCCTCCTCTTGTGCGCGGTCAACCCCCGCATCGGCGGGGTGTGCCTGTCGGGCCGCCGCGGGACGGCCAAGAGCATCATGGCGCGGGCGTTGCACGCGTTGCTGCCCCCAATTGAGGTTGTTGCGGGCTCCCCGTACAACATTGAGCCCCCACCCCTGGCGCCGGGCGCGGAGGAGGGGTCGGACGGCGTCGAGCGGGAGGTGATCCCCACCCCCTTTGTGCAGGTGCCCCTCAACGTGACGGAGGACCGGCTCATTGGGTCGGTCGACGTGGAGGCGTCTGTCAAGGAGGGCGCAACCGTCTTCCAGCCGGGGCTGCTCGCGCGCGCCCACCGGGGGGTGCTGTACATTGACGAAATCAACTTGTTGGATGACGGCCTCGCCAACGTGCTCCTCGAGGTCATCTCGGGGGGGGTCGTCCGCATCGAGCGGGAGGGCATCTCCTTTAACCACCCGTGCGTACCGTTGGTCATTGCCACGTACAACCCCGAGGAGGGGGACATGCGGCTGCACCTCCTCGATCGGATGGCCGTCAACCTGTCTGTCGACGCGGCGCCGCTGTCGATGGAGCAGCGGCTCGAGGCGGTCGGCGCGGCAACGTCCTACTCGGACGACCCGGAAACGTTTGTGTCGTCGGTGGCCGACGCAACGTCTGAAATGTCGACCAACATTGTGCTCGCGCGCGAGTACCTGACGGACGTCCGCCTGACGCAGGAGCAGCTCAAGTACCTCGCCACCGAGGCGGTGCGGGCGCAGGTGCAGGGGCACCGCGCGGAGCTGTTTGCGGCGGAGCTGGCCCGCGCGTCGGCGGCGTTGGAAGCGCGCGACGCGGTGTCCGCGGCGGACTTGAAGCTCGCCGTCCAGCTGGCCATCCTCCCCCGCTCCATGGTGCGGCCGAATGACCCCGACCAGCCGGACCAGCAACAACCCCCGCCGCCGCCGCCGCCACAACAGCAGCAGGACGACGATGAGGACGAGGAGGATGAGGAGGATCCGGAAGACGAGGAGGAGGACGATGCGGAGGAGGATGAGCCCGAGGAGCCAGAAGAGGCCCCGCAGATCCCAGAAGAGTTCATGTTTGACCCGGAGGGTGTCATCCTCGACCCGGACCTCCTCGCGTTTAGCAAGTCCCAGTCGGCGGGCGCCGCCGGCGGGCGGGGCCTGGTCTTCTCCCAAGACCGCGGGCGGTACATCAAGGCGATGCTCCCCCGCGGTGGCACGCAGCGGCTGGCCGTCGACGCCACCCTCCGGTCGGCGGCGCCGTACCAAAAGGCCCGCCGCGAGCGCGCGCCGCCCGGCTCTACCCGCAAGGTGTTTGTCGAGCAAGGGGACATGCGGGTCAAGCGGCTCGCCCGCAAGGCCGGTGCCCTCATCATCTTTCTCGTCGACGCGTCGGGGAGTATGGCCCTCAACCGGATGAACGCGGCCAAGGGCGCCGCCATCCGCCTGTTGACCGAGGCGTACCAGACGCGGGACAAGATTTGCCTCATTCCCTTCCAGGGCGACAAGGCGGACGTGCTGCTGCCGCCCACCAAGAGTATCGCCATGGCCAAGCGGCGGCTCGAGACGATGCCTTGTGGCGGCGGCTCGCCGCTCGCCCACGGCCTCTCCCTGGCGGTGCGGACGGGCCTCAACGCGGTCAAGTCTGGGGACGTTGGCAAGGTCATGGTCGTCTGCATCACAGACGGGCGGGCCAATGTGGAGCTGGCCAAGGCCGCCGGCGGCGGCGGCGGCATGATCATTGAGGGGGACGAAGCGGACAAGATGAGCAAGCAGGACCTCAAGGACGAGGTCATTGCGCTCGCCAAGCAGATGCGCGCCATCCAGGGCTTTGAGCTGCTTTGCGTCGACACGGAGAATAAGTTTGTGTCGACGGGCTTTGCCAAGGAGGTGGCCGCTGCCGCGGGCGGCACGTACCACTACCTGCCAAAGGCGACCGAGGCGGCGGTGGCGGACGTGGCGGGGGGGGCGATTGCGGCCATGAGAGCAATGTAGGGGGGACGTTTTGGTGGCGCGCGCCCGACTGGCCAATGTGAGTCGGGGAGCGGGATCGTAGGGTTGGTCCATCGCCAGGCGGCCCGGCGGGGGTGTGATGGCAAAGCGCTGCGGCACACCAGCGGGCTTTACTGTACTCGTCTTTGCGCGGCGATGGGCGGGGGCATGGTGACAGAGCCGTCCTCCCAGCCGCCGGTGCACTCCGAATCCTCTCCGAAACCCACTCTCGCGGCAGGGAGCTGGGGCAGCACCGCCGCGGTACTGGCAACCCGCATGCGGCTGTCGTGTTGAAGAGTGGATGTAGAGGCGGCCTGGAAACGCGACTTGCAGCGGAAAAAAACGCTTCCGTGACTCCGTTCTGTTTTGGGTTGGTTGCGTCGCGCATGTGCATCTTCCTTCTCCTCCCCGCCCCACACGACGCGCTAGTCCTCTTCAAAGCCCCCCCCACCGACGCCGTCACCTGACCCTTTGGGCTTGCTCAGCCCGGACACGATATCGTCAATGCGCAGGAGCATCGCCGCCGCCTCCACCGCCGTCTTCATCGTCTGCGTCTTGACGATCAGCGGCTCCCACACGCCGAGCGTGCGCATGTCCACAACCACCCCCGACCGGCCGTCAATGCCCCAAAACACAGCATCCTCCCCGCCCCCGCCAGCGTGCTTGGCCCGCAGGGCGGTCAAGACGCGGATGACCTTGGCGCCGCAGTTCTCCGCGAGCGTCCGCGGCACCACCTCGAGGGCAGAGGCGACCGCCCGGTAGGGCGCCGCGGACACGTCCGTCAGCGTTTTGGATTTGGCAGTCAAGTGGGCGGCGACGGCCATCTCAATGGCGCCCCCGCCCGGCACCATCTTGGGGTGGAGGAGGATATTACGGGCAACGCAAAGAGCGTCTTGGAGGTTGCGCTCGACCTCATTGAGCACGTCCTTGCTACCGCCACGCAGCAGCACGGTGCACGCGCGGGGGTTGTCGCACCCGGTGATGAAGGTGAAGTAGTCGTCGCCAATTTTGGTCACCTCAAAGAGGCCCGCGCCGGTACCAACGTCCGCATCGACAATCTCGGACGTTCGCGACACGATGGTTGCGCCGACCGCCCGCGCGACGCGGTTGTTATCCGTCTTGCGCACCCGCCGGATGACCGACACGTTGGCTTTGGCGAGGAGGTGAAGCGCGAGGTCGGACACCCCCTTTTCTGTGATGAGGAGGTCGGGCTTGTGGGCGAGCAGGTCACCGACAATCCGCGTCACGTAGTCTTCCTCGGCAGCGAGGAGGGCGCGGAAGTCCGAATCCTTGGTCAGCTCCACGTTGGTCGCCGACTCGGCCTTGCGGTATTCGAGCGGGCAATCGACCAGGAGCACCCGCGGCTTTTCAATTCGCCGCCGCATATTGGCCGCCGTCACGTCCTTGGCGAGCATCACGCCGTCGAGGACGCGCGAATCCTCCAACTCACCACCCGGCAACTTCTCCACCTTGACGTACGTCTTGGTGTCAATGACAATGCGGCCGTCAACCTCATCCCGCACGGTCTTGACTGCCGACAGCGCGATGCGGACGAGCATGTCTGAGTGGCGGTGCATGTACTTGGTGCCGATGCACGACGCCACAATCGCCTCCATCTTCTCCGTATCGTCGGCGTTGAGGGCGACCGCAATCTTCTCCGCGTGCTGCACCGCTTCGTCGAGCGCCGCGAAGTAGGCGCGCACGACCACCGTCGGGTGCATGTTGGCCTTGAGAAAAGGCTCCGCCACGGAGAGCAGCTCACCAGCCATGACCGCGACGGTGGTCGTGCCATCGCCAACCTCTTCGTCTTGCGTGCGGGACAGCTCGATGATACTCTTCGCGGCAGGGTGGGACACGTCGACCTCGCGGAGGATGGCATTGCCGTCATTGGTCAGCGTCAGACTGCCAGACGCGTCGAGGATCATTTTCAGCATGGCACGGGGGCCGAGCGTGGTCCGGATGATATCCGAGACGGCTTTGCCGGCCGCAATGTTGGTGAGCTGGGCCCGCCGGCCAGACTCCCGCTTTGCATTGGTATCTGTGGCGGCAGGGCAATGGACAAAAGAGTAAGCACCAGAAAGACCAAGCACAAGCATGGCCAGGTCGAGACACCATGAAAGTCAGGAACTGCTCTCGGCAGTCTGTGGGATCCAACAAGCAACCTGCCACACTGGGTCCGGCACAATCCGCACAATCGCAGAAACAGCAAGAGAGGCTCTGCCCCAGCAGACAAGCCAAAAAATACGTACTGAGTACAACAACCGGAGCCTGCATGATGGCGGTACGGGTGGGCCGGGGTGGCCACGAGCGAGGACTTGGTGGCGGTCAAGGCTGCTGCGAGGCGGGACGCCGACGGTGACGCGCGGCGCCACAACACGGCGCGGGCGACCGAAACTGACATTGCTGTTGGACTGTCGTGCGCTGATCCGGGTCAATATATTAGTAATTATGGGCAATTCACCACCTTCACACTTTCAGTTAGAAAAGTTATTTTGCTGCAAGGAGTAGAAGTGCAGAGCAGTACGACCCACTTTCTCTGTTCCTTGCGCACGACTGGACCAGCACAAATAGCGAAACGAGCTTCAAGGAAAAAGAGCCACAGCTCAATCAAGTGCCAGGCGTCCCCAACACCACTCTGCTCAGCAAGAAAGGGAAAGGTACGCACATTGCGATCGCACACAGCAAGAAAGAAAAAAAAGAACAACCAACATCGCCTAACCCGACGCCAGGCGAGGAAGCAATCGCTATCCGCCGAGTCCTGCACCCGCTCCGCGCCGCTTTTCCCTCCAGCGCCACCCGCACGGGCACCGCCACGCTGCCGGAAAACAGCACAAGGGCCACCCACACACGGCGCCGCGGCGTCACCTCTAGACGACCGCGTCCGACACGACCGTCTCGTCGCCACCACCCCGGCTAAGGCGCAGGTGGCGCACCTCCCCGCCACGCTCCTCCACGCGGAGTAGCCCCGCTACTGACCCCGTCGTCTCGCCGCCCGGCGTCCCACCTGCGGCGGGCATGCCACCCTCCACCCAGCAGGTCGTCGGCAGCGCCTCCCCGGCCGTGTGGGGGTAGAGCAGGACGATAAAGTGGGTTTCCTTGGACGGGTCGCCGCGGCTGCCACTGCCGTTGCCGCCGGCACCCGTGCCGTGACGTGCAGCGCCATTGCCGCCGCTGCTGCCATCGCCAATGGCAGCGTCATTGGCGATACTTTGGGCACCCACCTCACTACTCCCACCGATGCTCGCATCCTTCCGCGGCACGAGTGTGCGCGACACGACCAGCCGCTTGGCCGGGTGCGGCCCCCCCCCACCGAGGTCGCTCGCGTACGAGTCGAGGCGGGCATCGAGCCCCGCCATTGGGGCGGCAGCAAGCGCCGCCGCCCCCACGGGCGTCGACAGGAAGCGGACGAGCAGGCGGCGCGTGCCCTCCCCCTCCTCCCCGAGCAGCACGTCCCCCCCCACCGGGACGCCCAGTAGCTTCACGTCTGGGGCGAGCGCCAGCCGCCAGCTCACGACATGGCCGGTGCCGTCGTCGGGCGGCGCCGCGGCGCCGCCAACCGCCACCGCATCAACGAGAAAGGCATAGGCGCGGGACGCCAGCGGCGCGCCGCCGGCGGGCCGCACCAGCGCCGCCGTGCGGGTGACGCGAGCGAGGCGGTTGCGCCCAATGACGGTGTCCATGTCGACGCCGGCCGACGGGCCCGCGGCGAGCCCATCCGACGTGATGCCGTCGACGGGTGCCCAACCGCCGCCGATGCGGCGGCGCCACTGGTAGAGGCCCTCAAACGCTACATCCGGGTGACCAAAGAGGGAATTTGGTAGCCACGATGGCGGCGTGACGCCAAGTGGCAAGAAGTCAACGGGCGCCGACACGTCCGGCTCCCAGCCAACGCCTGGCGACGCCGCGCCCGCCCACTGCGTCCACGTCCAGTTGTGGGCGTACGTCAAGTCCACGGCACCATACGTCAGCGTCGGCGTATCGCCCGCCGACACCCACCGCCCCGGCGGGGCCTTGGCGACTTGCCCGACGCCGTCCAGCGCCATCCCTGAAAAGTCAGAGTGCTCATGGAAATGGCGCCACTCATTGTGGACGACCCACGAGCGGCCGGCAGCCGAGAAGGTAATCGCTCCGCGGTCAGGCGTGTCGTGGCCAATGAGGTACGCCTCGGGGCGGGCGTCGAGGATGAGCAGCGTCGGCGACGGCGCCGCCCACGAGCAGCGGGTGACGAGCTTTCCCCGCTGCGGGTCGTACCACGTGGGCGGGAGTGTCACGCCCGCCGGCAGCGGCGGCAGCACGCCGACCGACGAGGGCGGCGCCGACGCGGCCTCGCGCGCGTCGACACCCGCGCCATCCACAAACACCGAGCCGCCGAGCAGTGCCACCTCCGCCCGCACCTGCCACTTGGAGTTGAGGCGCGGGTATGCCACCGTCGCCCCAGCGGGCGCCTTGCCCCTTGCCTTGGGGTCGACCGGCGCCGCCCCCGACAGCACCCCATACAGCCAGTCGATCAGGGGCTCCTGGGGCATTGCCCACTTGGCAACAACAATCGACGTCAGGTATTGCCACGCGTTACCCGAGCTACCGCCCAGGAGCTTGACCTCCCCCCCGGGGCGCGCTTCCAACAGGTGCGGCAGCACCGACTTCCACAGCGCTTGGTATTTCGGGTGGCGGAACAGGTTGGCGCCCCGCCGCGCAAGCGCCAGCAACGCCAGGCTCCCCTCCCGGAACCCGAGGTTGAGCGCGTAAGCATCCTCAATGGGGTGCCCGCTATCGTGTAGCGCATACTCCACATAGTTCTCGGTCAGTTGCGAAAAGAGCGCGTGAACGGTCGGGTCGAGCGCGTCGCCCGTCGCGGTGGAGCCCTCCCCCTCGATCGCCGCGCAGTAGAGCGCCAGATGCCCGTGGTACAGGGCCCAGTTGGACTGAATTCTAGGCCCCGCAAAGCCCATCCCCCACGCACGGCGCCCTTGAGTGCCGGCCACCATGGCCGACCGTACCACCCGCGCCTGGTCGTCCGACAGGCGGTGGTAGAGCCAATCGTACAGAAGCGGTGTCGCCATGCCGCCGAGTGCCCACCCCCACCCGAGATCCCACTTGGTCGTCCGCCAGAGGCTCAGCGGCTTCTCTAGGGCGCCCCCGAAGGGGGCGGCGGCGGCCAAAGCGGCCGCGCCCAGCGTCAGCCGCGCATATAGCACCAGCACCTCTACGAGCAGCTTGAGCGTCGCCTCGTCCCCAGCGGCCAGCGCGGCCAGCGCCGCCAGCGTCAGCGTGCTCGCCCGCCGCTCGTCGGCGGTCCACCACGCGCGCACCGCCGGCGGCGGCGGGTGCTCACGGTCGGCCGGGGGAATCGCGCCGAGCAGGCGCGCCGCGTACGCGCGGAACTCGGCGGTTGCCGACGCCAGGATGGGCGCCGACACCGACGCCCCATACGGCGACTTGGTGATGGCGGCGAGGAAGGCCGGCACCTCAGACGCGGTGCACAGGACGCGTGGGTGCACGCCGGGGGGGGGGGGGGGGGGGAACACCGGCACGCCAAGGTGGTCGACGGGCACAGAGGCGGCATACCAGGGGAGAGGCGGCGCAGGCGCTGCGCCGTTGCGGCGGTCGGCCGCCGTCGGCTTGGCGGCTGCCGCCTTGACCGCCGCGGCGTGCGCAGCGGCGGCTGCCTCCACGCCTTGGACGGCGCCCATAGCGGGGGGCGGAGCAGCAGGAGCGCAAAGAAGCGATGAAAACAAAAGTGGGGACGGGGGCTCCAAGCGGCACTGCTCACGCGACCTTTATGGTGGTCCGTGGCTCGACCTCGTCGGGGAGCACCACAGACGGACGGGGGTGGGCTGCCGGCCACCGGCGGTTGGGGACCGCCGTATCAATGTGGCTTCCCCGGGGATGTGCGGCGGGCGGCGGCCACGGCCACACGCGGGCACAGCGGTGCGGCGGCACGAGCTGCAGACGGCGGCGGGAGCCGCGCCGCGTCGCGGCGACACGAGCGCCGCGCGGCCGGCGTCGAGCCCATTGGTGCCCTGCGCCGTGCGCCCGCGCGGCACCCCCCCCACAAGCTTGTCGGGCAACGACCAGTCGCCCCCAGCGGGGGGCGTGCGCCGCGCAGGGGCGGGGGGAGGCACGGCAGCCGGCCCCGCAGCCGGCCTGCACGGCGGCTGACCAGGAGAGGGGCCGGCGCGGGCGGCCACGCAGCCGCCCACCCCGCCTCTCCGAAAGAGACCGACCGACGTTCAGCACCAAACACGCAGGGAGCCGCCGCAGACCGTCAGAGGAGGCGAGGCGGGGGCCCACCCCCGCGCCGCTAGCCAACCGGCGGGGTGGACGGCAGAGGGAGCACCGGGCGGGGGCGCCAGGTACCCGGATGAGTACGGGAGGCGATGAACAGCCATGGCGGCCTCTGCTGTTAGCGTTGGTCGACAGAGAGGCCCGCGAGACCAGGAAAAAATGCGCAGCTTTTTATCCCTCAAGCGCGCAGGCGCCGGTGCGGCTGCTCGCGCACTCGATTCCTACAAGGGAGACCAAGACAGGAAGCGGACGAGGCGGAGCAAATTGATTGGCGCGTCATCCGAGGATGACGCCAAATTATTGCGGTAAAATATAATGCGCGGAATCCACTCTAAACGTGGGGATGTCGGTGATCTGACGCCATGATCCGGGCGAGATCTGCGCCATCCCCACGTTTGGCGGAGCCGTCCGGCGGAATCATGAACTCGAAACATGAAAGGAGCCCAAAAATACCGAAGACGTTTGCTTTCCATCGTGCCACGACACGTGAATGTTCGACGTGAGCTGTCCGCGCTTGCCATCATGGTGGCGGCCAACGGACCACATCATGTTGGCCGCCACCACGCCTCTTTTCCGTCCACGACTGTGGCAACTTGCTCCCTGATCGATCTGCTGGAGGGCCGTTTCTGTGACTCCCCCGTGGCCTCCGCCGCCGCCCACCCCCAGCTCGTGTCGCTCCGCGTGGCGCGTCCTTTGGTGGCGGGCCGCCCGTGCGGTGGCGGCAGCCTGCCAATGGCCATTGGCGGCGCTGGTGCCACCGGCTCCAGCCGGCGGGTGGCCGCGGGGGCGTCGCAGCGGGTGCGGGATGGATGGGGGCGACCGTGAGTGCGTTGAAGGGCGGCCGTGTTGCGAAGGGGGGGGGGGCGACCCGGTGGTGTGAGGCGGTCGGGTGTGTGCCCGTGGGCGGGGTGCCAGCGGGGAGCGTCCCGCCCGCGGGCGGGGCGGAGGCGGACGGGGCGGCAGGTGGTGCGGCGGCGGGCGGCACCGTGGCGGGAGGCGAGGCGGTAGAGGGCGAGGCGGCGGAAGGTGGGGCGGCTGTTGGAGCGGAGCCCTGCCCAGGGAGGGGCCCGTGATTTTTTGCCCCCTCCCCCTGACACGGCCAGACACTCCCGTGCGATGCCGGAATCGACAGGCGCCGTGCCTGCCCGTGTCTAGGGCCGACAGGAGGTGTCGGGCGGGTGCTTTCCCTCTGAGGAATTGCTCCTGCCCGCAAGCGGCCAGGCGTGGGAAGGAGGACTGGCAAGGAGGGGAGAGGGGTTTCGCCGGGCAGGCCTCTGACGGTATGGGCCGCGTGGCGGCAACTGCGCACGCGGCATACCAGCGAGGTGGTGGTGCTTGGTTGCGGGAGGGAGGGACAGTGCGGCCGCAGGTGTGTACGCGTGAGACGAGGGGCGCCTGGCGGCGTATACGTGGTTCCGGGTCCGCGCTTTCTCCCCGGGCGTGGGCTGGAAGGGGACCGACTCTTCATCTCTACGACTCACCCCCGTGTGGGGAAGCGCGCGGGGCCGAGGGCACGCGCGGACTTGAGGACGGTTCCACCAACAGCGGCGGCGGGGTCCGCGGCTGCAAGCGGAGAAAGTGCCGACATCATGGCCGTGATTGCCGGCGGTGAACCTGTACGCGCCGCTGCCAGCGGTGAGCCTGCGCGTGCTGCTTCCGGGGCGGCGCCCGCGCCGGCGGGCCCCCCCTTTCGGCGTCGCAAGCGCTCCAGGCCGCTGACCTTGACGGACCTGCCGCTGCACCTGCTCAGCGCCATTGCGTTGCGCGTCGCCGCATCGCGGCTGCATGTGGCGCCCCTGCCGTCTCCCGGCTTGACCCATGGCGAGGAGCACCACACGTTTCTCGGCGACGCGTTGACGTGCCTCCCCACCGCCGTCTTGCCGCTGTGGAAGCAGTGGCTCGTCGACCCGTCGGGGGCACTCCTCAAAAACTACGCACAAAACAACCGCATCGGCCTGCCATCCTCCCACCTGTCGCCGCGGGCGTGGAAGCGCATGGCGCCGCTCCTGCGCACGTGCCGGTCCCTGCGGCAGGCCGCCCTGCAAGCGGTCCTTGGCGTCGACGTTGGCGAGGAGGTGGCCTCCATCTCCGTCGTTGACGGGCTGCTGCAACTGCCCGCCCTCCGCACGCTCCTAGCCGTTGGTGGCAGCGTGTGCAACACGGCCGGCTGCTGCCGCTACGTCCCCAACATGGCCTCGGAGCCTAACGATCACTGCACCGCCGCGTCGGCGGCACGCGACCGGTTTTTGGTTCACGTGGTACTCCGCCGGTTGGCCATCAACGCGGTCGGCTACCGGGGGCAGGTGCTCCCGGCGGCGCTCTTGCACTCGCTGGCGGCGGGGGGCGCCACGCCGCTGCGGCGGTTGGCGCTCGAGTCGGAAGACGGCGCCGCCCCAGGCCTCGGCCGGTGCCTGCGGTTCCACGCGGGCACGCTCGAGGAGTTGTCGTTGCTCCTACCCCTCGGCGCCCGCTTTTTCCAGGGGGCGCTCGCCCCCCGGCACGCGAACAAGGCGTCGATTGTGCTCTTCCCGGCGCTCCGCTTCCTCAGCCTTCTCCGGTTGCACCCGCTCGACGCGGCGAAGCTTGTGGCGGCGTGTCCGGCGCTGACCACCGCCCGCTTTACCCGCCGCATCCCCATCACGCAACCGTGGGGGCAGGGGAGCCCTGGCACCCACGTCTACCCGAGCGACTGCGGCACGGGCGGGGTCTACCTTGAGGACCCCGAGTGCCACGACCTCTCCCTCGCCTTGGCGCCCGCGGTCGGTCGTGGCTCGCTGACGACCCTTGAGGCTGACGCCGACTGCTTTGGCGGCCTTGTCGAGTCTACCGCAGGCCTCCTCGCCTCGTCCGAACTGCTCCGCTGCCTCGCCGACCACGCGCAGACGCTGAAGCGCGTTTCCGCGTCGGTCGCCATCCAGGATGACGCGTGGCTCCACGGTCCGGGCCTCGCGCCCGTCTTCCCCCGCCTCTGCTCGCTCTCCCTGACCATGCTAGGGGACATCACGGAGCGCGCGGACGACCTGCTCGACGCGCTGTGCGCGTCGGCCGACCGCTTCCCGGCGCTGGTGGAAATGCGCATCGCGCTGGTGGACACTTTTCGGACGCTCCTCTCCCTGCCCCGCCCCGAGGCGAGCCGCCGCGCCGCCGCCCGCGACCGACTCCGGTGGACGGTCGCGCCGCGGGCGCTGCGGCGGCTGCACCTGACCGTGCCGCCGGCGGTGGTGCCGCAGCTCCTGTCGGAAATCGAGTCGCGGAGCCTCGAGGTGCTCGCCCTGTCGGCGGATGTGGCCGAGGAGGACGACCGGGCGTTTGTGCCGACGATGGCAGCAACGACGCTAACGAGTCGCTGCCCGTCCCTCCGGGGGCTGCGGTTGGAGCGCATCGCCGCCGACCCGGCGCTGCCACAGCTGCTCGCACTCGTCGGCGTGCGCACCCACTTTCGGAATGCGGACAAGGCCACCAAGCCCAAGGGGCGGGATGCGGACCGGACTGCGGCAACGCAGTTTTTTCACTACGCGTCCGTGCGGTGAGGGGGGTGCGGCGGGGGGGGGGGGGGGGGGGGGGGGGGGGGGGGCTGGCATCTAGGCTTGGACGGGCACAAGGGTTGATGTGGGTGGATGGGCAGAGCGCACATTGCTTCGCGTGTGCTCAACAGAGTCCGCACCTCTGGTCGTGTCGCTTGTTTTGCCGACGAGGTGCCTGTCCGCTACCGCACCCAGCCGCATGGCCGCAGTGCTTCGACGGCCACCAGAGTGACCATGGCCACCTCCAGAATGGACAAAGAGGCATGTCGCTGTGGCTTCTTGTTTGAGGAGGCGGCTGCCTGACGCAAGCCGGCGGTGGGCCACTATGGCCGTAGGCGGGTTGCCTCTTCCTCGGGGATGCGTCGTCTCCCTTTTTACTTACAGTCGGACGACACCCCCCTCCACGAACTGCTGGTGGCGATCACCCGGATCAACTGGCCGTGCAGCCCTCCGTGGCTCGTCGCGCCCCCGCGCCGCGCCCGCACTGCACGCGTTGCCGCCGCGCGCACCATGACCACCCGGGCCCGCCGTCGGCGCGGCGCCTCCCCTTCGACCCCTGTGTCTCCCTCCCAATCCGCCCCTGACGTGGCTGCCACGGTCCCCC
>ENA-ORXT01005397-ORXT01005397.1-marine-metagenome-genome-assembly--contig:-NODE-5397-length-12567-cov-10.137470_pt1 | contig 12567 bp, 16 predicted proteins | sample MGYA00237868_ERZ511482 | MGnify/ENA metagenome assembly ERZ511482 | reverse complement strand
ACCCGCGGCTTTTTTGCCACACGCTCTCTTAGCACACCATTAGTGGTACCTAATACACGATCCAACCCCAACTACACAATCCAACCCTACTAATCCACAATCCAACCCTGGCATTACCGGTACTCTGCGACGCGGCCCAATGCACGCGTCCTGCAGCTTTCGTCTCGTTATCCACAAGCTGTGCGCTTTGGCTTCTCTTCGTGTGGTACCCAATGCTCCATACACCGCATCCGACGCACGCTAGCCCCTATTGTTGTCCACATCTTCCTTTCCCAGTGCACACCCCCCTCGCAACCGCCTCCTGTTTGTCATGCAGCCGATCACGATGACGGGCTGAACCGCGTTTCGACGGACGACGGAGCGGTACATGCAATCGGACGGGAGCCCGGCCAACTACCATGCTGGATCACGTTCTGCCGCGGATGCGAGGCGGCGCACGATTGGTACAAGGCTGCTGTGGCGGCTTGTGGAGAGGATGCCGCCTTCATCGCTAAGATCACACATGCGTACGCTCCAGGCCGCGTCGGCGGTTCGGCGTTGCCGGTCCGGGGCAACCAGCGGAGCGCGGCGCGCTCTGCTCGGCAGTCCGTCGCGCTCAGCACATGCCAGGAACAGATCAACCAGTGTCTGGGCGGGTACCTGCTGGTGGGGGATGTCATTGCGCAATGAATGACGCTGGCGGTCTCCGCGTCGCCGCCACGGGGTCTGCACAGCGGGGGCACCAAATCTGGGGCGGCGAACGAGATTCGACAGCCGCCGATGAATATCACTGCGCCGGTTCCTGCCGCACCCCGTCCCCTCTCGCCGCGCGACTACTGTACCCTGTCCTCGGCCACTCCCTGCAGGGTCCATACGCAGAAGTCGGCAGCGGACGCCAACGGGGGGGGAGAGACTGCCATGCCGGGACGTGGCGGTGACGGTGGATCACGCTTGACTCGCGAGTGGGACAACGCGCGCCGGAACCAGCGGGGAAGCCATCTCGTCTGGGCCAATGCCCGTCGGGTGTTTTTGTCGATGACCACGTCTCTGGGGCACATGAGCGGGCGTGGTGGACTCAATCTGAGCCATCAAGACGCCGGACATCCAGTGGGATGAGACGTGCAGGGGGGCTTGGCCGGGGGGGGGAGGGGGAGGCGGCGGCCAAGCTCCAATCCCGCTTTCAGGGCCGTGGCACAGACGTGTCTCTAGACTGCCGCGCCTCTACTGGCCTCCGCGGACCCCGTCAGTACCCGCCATGGTCGGTCCACGCGCGTACAGATCCTCTCGGAGGAGGCCACCTGGAACCAACATGTGCCCGCCAGTACCAAGCCTCTGGGAAGCCAAACCGACTCCCCAGACAGTGCAAACCCCTTCCCCATGCACCCTGTTGGGAGGGGGGGGGACGACAGCATTGGGAACACGCAGCACCCCCAAATTCCAGTCACGTGTGCCATGCCCGGACCGCCAAGCCAAGGTGCCGCCACCCCGCACACGTGCGGCCGCACGTGTGCGCACGGGCGGCCGCGTGCGCACCCGCACGGCCTTCCCGCTGCAGGCGACTCTGGCGTGATGGCCAATCTCGCTGTGGGCGCCCCGCGGCCCTGTACCAGAGCGCCGCTGCTGTCGCCGGCGTACCGGCTGGGTACATAGAGCATGCTCCTCCCCCCCGCTGGTCTTTTTCAATGCACTGGCCAGCCAAGCACCACACTCGACCACCAACACATCCGCACTTCCACACGCCCAACTCCTACTCCTTCCCCCCCACACAATCCACCACCTCCGTGACTCCCCCTCCACCCTCGTGCCCCCGACCCACCACCCACCACCATGGACGCCGCCCTCAACGCCAGCGCTACGGACGTTGCCCTCATTCGCGTCGTCGATGCCGCCACCCTAGCGGCGGCCACCCTCCCCCCCCGCCCCCCCGTGGCGCTCGACAGCCTCGCGTCCCTCCACGCCTTCTACATGTCGTCCCACACCGAGGCCGTCAACTATGCCATCCACGCGGCGGCGGTGCCGGTGCTCAAGGTTAGCATCCTGCTGCTGCTGGCGGCGCTCACAGCCCGCCCCGTGACCACGAGTGGTGCGGCCGCGCCCGCGCGGCAGTGGCTCCGCACCGTGCTGGCGGTTGACGCTGGCCTTGTAGCGTCGACCGCCTTCGTTGCCTACTACGCGGCGCTCGAGCCGGCGGTCGGCGCGTTTGCGGCCGCCCTGTTCGGCACCGAGTGGCTTGCCGCGCGGGGCCTCCTCGCCGCCGCCGGCGGGCGGCCGGGCGTTGCCGTGGCTGTGGGGGTGGCGGGCATTGCCGCCACCCAAGTCGCCATGGTCGCCGGCCACGTGTGGGAGGGGGCCCCGCAGGCGATTGTGGCGGGGCCGGCGGCAGCCGTGGCCGCTGCACCCCTGTGCATGCAGCTGGACGTGGCGATGGCGGCGGGGTGGCTGCCGCGCGTGGCCGCGATCCTGGCGGGGGGGGCTTGAGGTGGCCGCCGGGAGCAACCACAGAGGGAACTGCGGGAGCGCGCTAACTTATTTATCCACAACTGGGGATGAACAACGAAAGAACCAATTATCAACATGTTTCCTTGCGTTCAGCCACTGCGCCAGAAGCACCTGCAAACAGTACGCGAGGCACAAGAGTCAAGACAGAGACAAGGAACCCTCTGCTCCCCTCATTGGGTAGACTGAAGCGAATACCATATGCAAGAGCTGTATGCCGCGCCCGCGACGAAGCACATTGTCGGACCACCTGTGCTGCCTACAGCCGTTCTCTCAAAAATCCCGCACTCCAGCTGTTGCAAAAGAGTTCTAAATCGACCTTGCGAAGACCGATTTGGAACACTTCCACAGCACTTGCAGTGCGGGACTTTTGAGAGAACGGCTAGAGAACCTTGCATGGCCCTGCTCACTGTCGACAGCCAGTCAATCCCGAGCGTCTGGTTGCAAGATCAAGTATCCTACCGGACGCAGTGCGGACCACCCCAAGGCAGCAAGCCTCACCCTCTTACTTAACCTAGGCATGGCGACCCATCTGCACCATGCGTGACCAGTAGTCACCTCTGGAAGAGGTGAGGAGCGAAGCTCCCTATTCATACCCCACGAGATGAACCTGGTGAACAGTCTACGATTACAGGCTATCGTCATCATCAATAATCTGAAAGGTGTCATGACTGGAAATCGCAGAAGTTGAGCTGCTGAGATGCCGATTCACACGTCCCGTGTCGCGGTGACGACCATGGCGTTTGGAGATAGGGGGTGGCAGGCGCGTCTACGACCCTCGCGTGTGGGACGAGGCGGTGGCGTCGCAAATTTCCCCGTCTCGGGGCGCATCGCCGCTCTCACGGTCCACCTCGCCGGCCGGAAATGGGCCTATTGAACCTGCAGGCACCACTCAGCATCAGGGAGGGGCACATTTTCGTCGACGGCGTCGCGTTGCGTCCGAGTCATTGTCATCGTGGGGCTAGTCCAGGACTAGCAAAGAGTCGCTTTTCTGCGTTGGATTGGCCCAGACAGCGATTTTTAGCGGTTCCTTGCTTCCACACAGGATCTTGGGTCAGAATCCGATGGTCACTCACCATGGGGATGTTGGACAGCCGTGCGTCTTGTTTGCTCAGCAGATTGCGAAATCGCTAGCTAACGTCTACATTGCTTAGTGGAATGTGTTTAAACCGCTTCAATATCCCCAATAGGGAAACCGACATGGCATTGAAACCGTCAGGCATTTACTAATTATCAAGTTGTGACTAACTGTGCTCAGCAGGCGACTGTCCGGTCGTAGCGGGTTCGCCCCAAGGTTCGTGAGGTGTGAGCCTGAAATGACAGCCGCAATCGTGCTGACTGGTCGCTTCCAGAGCATAAAGCGACCGGCATGGCATGCTCAAGCTCCGTTTCAAAGCAGTGGCCTGAAGACGCCTCCATGACTGTCGGCCTTGGCACCGTGGTGCAGTCCTGGTCAAAAGAGCGTACTCGGCACTCAATGGCCAGAGAAGTGGAACCTCTTTGAAAATAAGCACGACTGCAAAAACTACAGGTTTCTCTGAATGGTGCAATGCGCTGCGAACGCGAGGATTGGCCATAACCAGCATTCATTTAGTTTGTTTGTTCAAGAATCCATATTAGTTTTTTTGTATCAAACTGGTGAGCGGCTGTGCGTCCATGCGTCAGGTCGGCTTCTTGTGGCTATTCTCGACTCTGAATGGGCCCACGCGTCTAACGCAGGCAGCCAGCAGTTCTGCAGTCATCGGCGCTGCAGCGTAGCGGTCTTCACAGCAGCGGCCGTGCAGCGAAGGCCGCTGGGTTGTCAGAAGCAAGGGTCCGACAACAGAGCCCTCTGTCCCATAGGTCCTCTCATTTGGTCGAGCCCCATCGTCGTCTTTAGATGAATGCCCCATCGAGGCCAGGTTTCCATGGGGCCCGAACACCCCATCGAAAGTGGTCCTCGATACAGTCTTCATGCGGATCTCGATGACCGCTGGCCTCGATAACCTTGTTTCCCATCGAAGCAAAGGCTGGCACAACGAAAGTGTCCCGGGATATGTAGTCGTGTGGCTGCGTACGCAAACGGTCTACTAGCACGGGATGGCTTACACCTCTGACGGCTGCTTAATGGGAAGTTCATAACTTCTGTTCTAAGTAGTATTGAATCGTCGTGGAGGCACCGTCTCGTTCGTGGCTGCTGCGGCCGGCACCTTCGTTTCTGCCTGCCGATGAAGCAACGTCGACCGTGACCACTGGATAAGCAGTGCGTCCCGGTCCGAGCAGAAACGGAAGGCTGATCATCGTATCAATGACTGTGCAAGTGACAGTTTTTTTTCACTGTCAGAGTCCCATGTTTCACGCTTCTGCCTGGATTGCGTTGCACGAGTAGAATTTCCATCGTCTTTCACCATCAAGTCGGAACTGGGTGGTCGTGTGTCCCTACGCAGAAGACGACATGTCCAGGCGGTCGCCACGACGTCGGGTTCTTCAATTACCAGAACAACTTGCGAGAAAACTGCACGATGTCGTTCGATCTGGGCCTCTTGGTTTCAAGTCTATCACCCTCAATGAGACGAACGAGACGTGTTCAATCCATTGTATGCCATTGGTCGGCTTTAAGAAAAGGAGTGGTGACAGCCTCGTGGTTTGTCACTTGCGAGGTTTTGGTGATGTGCTGGCCCAATGAGATATTGCAAAAAGCAAGGTGTCAAAGAAGTCGGTCAGATGTAGCCCTTGATTTCATGCTCATCGAGTTGTTTCCTGCCCCGAGGACCCAAGCCCCATCGATAGTGGGTGTCGATGGGCCTGCTCGATGGGGTCGAAACCGCCCATCGAAAGCCCATCTCGATGGCCGATGGGGCTTGATGGGTCTCGATGAGCATTCTTCTAAAGCAGACGATTGGCGAGGCTGCACAGAACAGGTTTGGATGACAGAAAAGCCTTTATCCCTTCAGATTGGCCGTGGGAGGTTGTTATGAGACGTATCAGTGGCGGTTGCTGTGCGTCTCGAAGGCGGCGCCGCCCCATCCAGGCGCCAAACCGCTCCCTAATCATGGGATCGTCCTTGCCTCATCCAGCGGCCGTGTACACGGCACGCACGTGTGTGGTCAGGGTCCACCGTCCGCGGCAACGTGGCCCGGCACCGCGTGGGCCGCCTTTTGTGCTCGATGTCGTTGCGCGCTCTTGGGCGAGAGGCCTGGCGGTCGCTTTTGGTGTTGAAATATAGTAACACCAACCAAGCTAATTTTGACAACCGGCGGGCTGCGCAGTGGAGACTAACCGGGGGTGGGACACAAACGACTTTTTGCAATGTGAAACGGCGAGGTTGACTTGTGGGGATTCCGCAAGCCGCCAAAAACCACACACATTGACATAGTTTTGTGGTGGTTCTTGTGGGTTACAGTTCGTGAGTCGACCCACGGCCTATCAGCACATGGAATCTCCCCATGAACAGACAGGCCAACAGTACGAATCAGCCAATCAACGCTTTGCCTGTTAGTTGATGATGGCCAATGAGAGCTCGAAAATTTCCTTCTGACGTCGCGCCATGCTCTCCACTGGGCCATCATGGTGGGAGAGCACCCTCGTCTTGTCGCCTTACTGTTGGGAGATATCCCCATACGCATCAGGCCGCCCACAAAGCACCGGTCGCCGCCACATGCCTTTGTGGATGGACGCTACGGCTGTTCCACATGGCTTTGTGAAGCGCACTCCCTGTCCACTTGAGAGGCCAGACTCGGCGCAATGCTTTTCCTCTCGTCGAGACGCTTCTGGCGGTGTAAAGACATCCAACCCCAGAAGTCAGGAAGTATCATCCACAAAGGTTCGTGGGAAAAAACTGCGTGTGTGGCACAGGCCGATTCCGTGACCGAATGTGGGTCGACATGGCCTAAAATGGCATTTGTGTCCCACCCCCAGTTAGTCACTTTTGCGCTGGCCTCGCAGAGTGAATGCGTTGGGACACGGGGATGAGTTAACTTCCTGGTGACAGCTAGGACCGCCGCGCACTGCGCCCCCCACCGGCCGTACATCGCGTGGCGCATCGTCTGCGACGCAACGGTGCTGGCTTCCCTCCCCCGCTGTCACACGGCTGCTGCTGGGGGGTCAGTGGCGCGCGCTTCACAGGCACAGCCGCACCAGCCGCCAATCTTCGTCACCCCCGGCCGCCACCTCTCCTCAGAGTGCCACCACCACCGCCCCACGACGCGGCCCGCGCGCGCTCCCCACGGGCGAGCGGGCACCAACTGGATCGTCGCTCCTGTGCCCCCCCCTCCTCGGTCGCCCCCGGTAGCCCATCGTGGTTCCCACCCGCGGTTGCCGACGACGCTCCCCTGCAAGTCGCGACCTGCACACGGCGCGACGGCGGGGGGTGTCGCGGGGATTTCAGGTGAGCACGGCGTGCCGACTTCCGCGCACTCGACGGCCGCGCGCCGCTCGTGGTTTGTGTGTCGAGAGGCGGGTCGTGGCGGGAGTCGCGGTTCGTGGGCGCCGGTGGCCGCCGGCGGGGGTGGTGTCGCCGCTCCTTGCGTGGCTACCCGTGGGGTGCAGCCGCGTACGAGCCGGGGGGGCGTGACTGCCAGGCCGGCAGAGGGGGGGGGTAGTTGCCGCTGCGCTGACTCCCCTGTGAGGCGGAGAAGGGCGCAGGCGGGAGCGTAGGGGCCCCGCGGGACGCGGCGGGGGGCGCTCTCCCCCTGCGTTCCGAGCGCGCGCCGCCGTCGCGCTCTTTGTGACACGCGTGAACGGGTGTGAGCGGGCGAGGCACACCTTGCAGCGGCCCAGAGGGGCACTCACGCGCGCGCGCCGCCCACACCGTGGCCCGGCGCCGCCTCCACCCCGGCTATCCGTGCATCGCAGGTCGGCGTCGCCGGCGGGGCGCACGCGCACGGGCCGGCGCGGGGCTGCAGGAGGCGTGTGGGGAGGAGGCTCGACACTGCCGCCCGCCGCGCGTGTCGTGGCGGCGCCGGACGGTGACCGGCGGCGGGCGTACGTCAGGTGGTCGGTCGCTGCGGGCCGTTTCTTCCATCTCGCCGCGGGCCCGCTCGGCTGTCATCTCTTTGGGGGAACGAGTACGTGGGCGCGGTGGGTGGCCGGTGTGGCTGTTTGCCTGTTTCCGAGCACGACGCGTGCGTGCCGCGCATGCGCGGCGCCGCCGCTGCCGCCGAGGGCGACGCGGGCGACTGCCAAACGGCGGCGGCTGCTGGCGCGCCGTGATGGGCCGCAAGAAGATCCAGATTGCCCGCATTGCGGACGAGCGAAACCGGCAGGTAAGTAGTCACAGCGGCTTTGCCCTCTTCTACTCTCACCCATCCCTATGTCGGTGAAGCGCCTGCACAATGGTGGTGCGGCGAGAGGTGTTTCATTTTGAGGGGGGGGAAGCGCTATGCTCCTTGGGCAGTCATTCTTATCTCGTTGCATTGGTATGCATTCATCTCGCTTTTCCGCTGCCCCTGGTGCTGCGCCATCCCCCGTTGCACTTGAATGCAGGTGACGTTCACCAAGCGAAAGAATGGGTTGCTGAAGAAGGCCATGGAGCTGTCCGTCCTCTGTGCTGCCGATGTGGCGGTGGTGATTTTCAACAACAGCAACGGGAAGTTGTTTGAGTTTGCGTCGGACGGCATGCCGCCGGGCGGAGGCGGCGCGGCCGTGTCCAACTCCGCTGCTGCTAATGATACACCTGGGGGGATGGCCGCCACGCTGTTTCGCTACTCGCGCTACGAGGGGGTGGTGGAAGCGCGGAACATTGCGGATGTACGTTTGCTGGGAGCTCTGTGGGGTATGTGGGTGGGTGGAAGTGGTTTGCCGAGGTTGGTTGTGTCACGTCAACTATCGGCATGCAGAGTTCAGATCTCCTTTCTGGCCCTTTTCGCTTGTAGTGCAGCTGTGTCTGACACCTCGTCTACTACCCCGTTTGCTTCTCGCGTTTTCTCTGTATTGGCCCTGTACGTTTGCACTTTTCCCCTGTCACCTTGTACCCGGGCTGCTGCTGCGCGTCTCCTTCGGCAGTTTTTGAACCCTGTGCGCGAGTACCGTGGGCCAAACACAGAGGTCCGGCGTGCCGCCGCCGCAGCTGCCGCTACCGCTTCGTCGCGGCCGTCGTCATCGCCCATCTCGCTACCCAACGGGGAGGTTGTTAGCACCACGCCCTCTGTATCCGCGAGCGCGTCGGCCACCGTGTCTCCGACCGCCCGCACGTCCCGGCCATGCCCGTGGGCGTCCCACGAGAGTGGCGGCGGGGCGGCGTCTGCTGCGACGGGGTATGCCGCGGACGACCTCCGGCTGCGAGCGCCGGCGCTCGGCCGGCCGAGCGGTTCGGACAGAGACGCAGCGGATTGGCAAGTGGACCTTCCGCTGCCCCAACGTAGGAGAGAGGTGGCCCGATCATCGGAGAGGGGCTTGGCCGTTCGTGGTGATGGGCAGGAGGCTGCCCAATACAGGCGCCCACGGTCGGGGCAGTCTGTCGCTGAGCGAACTATGCAACAATACTCGGTGCAGCAGAGGCAACAGCAGCAGCGGCCACTTCCTCATCATGGTCAGCAGCGGCACTCGCAATCCCAGCGGCCGCAGCAGCCGCAGCAGCCGCAGCAGCCGCAGCAGCCGCAGCAGCCGCAGCAGCCGCAGCAGCCGCAGCAGCCGCAGCAGCCACCACGAGCTCAACGTCATCCGCATGCGCAACTCGCTCCACATAGACTGCGCAATGCCCGTCACCCAGAGCCACCTCTCCACCACCCGGCGGCCCCTGCAGATCGCGATGCTCCCCGGCTGCCGCCGGTGCATCGGTCTCACCCGGAGCCGCTGTTGGATCGCCATGCGTCGCAGCAGCAGCGACAGCAACACCACACGTACCAGCAACAGCAGCAACGGCACCACTCGGAACATGCATCACGGGTCGGCGGGCACATGCCGCACTATTCGACGGGGCATCATGGCGAGTCGGCTTCGGGGCATGTCGCACCCGACGTGCATTACGGGCGCGATGATCAGCCTGTAGGTGGCTCTGAGCAGTCGTACGTGGCGAAGCAGCACCACGCTGAGCAGCAGCGCCACCTACAACAACGGCGACAACAGCAACAACAACGGCACCACGACGAGCAGCATCATCACTACCAAGAACGGCAGCAACAGCAGCAGCAGCCGCAGCAGCATGGGCACCATCACGCAAACGTACACCACCACCACCCACACCACCACGCGCACCAACCGACGCGGTCATCATCTGCTGCACTGCCGCAGCGGAGCCCTGGCACCCCAATGGTGCCCGACCGGCAACACGAAGGGCATGCAGACACCCGCGCGCGCGGCCAGCCGGGCAGCTCGTGGCCTTCGTCGGGGTCGACAACCCCCCGAGGCTCGGGCGGTTCGGGCCATGGGGAACCGTCGGTGGGGTCGCGGCCACCCCTCGGTGTGAGCCCGTCCAGTGTGTTGAACGGCGCCGATGGCGGGATTGCCGCGGCTGGCGTGCCGCCGCGCCCCCAGCGGCGGCGGCCTCGGTCCGGCTCCCCCTTGAGCCCGGCGTCGGCGGCGCCACCGCCCCCACCGCACAAACGCCGGGCGGTGCAGTCGTCCTCTGGGGTGCACCCAGCGGCGGATGGGCTTGGCCATGTAGTGGTCAGCCTTGGGGTGGCCAACCACAGGGTGGTCGGCCACGAGGCGGTCGGCCACGAGGCAGTTGGCCACGGAGCGGTCGGCCACGGAGCGGTCGGCCACGGGGTGCTCCCGGCGCCGTATCCGTCACCCCGGGCGGCCCAGGGCGAGGTGGCGTCTCCGCCGCCTCCGGCGTCGCGAGGCAGTCTACCCCCAGTGTCTTCGTTTGCACCCGCTCCAGGCGGTTCACGCACGCCCCTGGGTGCCCCACTGCCCCTGTTGTCGCCAGTTGGTGCCAAACAAGCGCCGCACATGGGGGACGTGGTCCCCCCGAGCCGTTTGGTTGGTACACCGACTGGGACGTCGCACCCTCCTCTGTTGTCGCCGACGGCGATAGGCGCCTCGCCGTCGGCCGCCGCCTCTGCTGCGTCGCCCGCACCTGGGCGGTACAAGCGGCGGGACTTGACCGTGGTCATCCCCGGCGCCACGTCTGACGCCCCCGACTCTGCGGCTGTCCCCCGTGCGTGCGCGGTGCGGACGCCGAGCGGTGGCGGTGGCGGTAGCGATGGCGGCGCCGTAGGCGTCGGCAGTGGCGGTGATGGCACCGGCTCAGCCCGCATGCCGTCGGCGACGGGCCCCGGCGGACTTTCTTGGCACTTGCCTGCCTGGAGCCCCGCCCCGCTTTCTCGCATTGGCGCCAACGCTGTCGGTGTCAGCGGTGCCCTGCTGCCGTCGGCGTTGAGCGGCGCCCAACACGGCACGGCAATTGTCATTGGCAACGGCGGTGGCGCGCTGACGCCACTCCTGCCGTCTGGGTTTTCCGACCCGATGGCGACGCCACGCGGGGCCATTGGACCGGGCGGTGGCTTCTTGCCGCACCCGGCCGCACTTTTGGCGGGGGGAGGTGGGGGTGGGTTGTTGCCGAGTCCGCGCCCGCTGATCAGTGGGGGAGTCGGCCCGCTGTCGCGGTTGACTCCCCGGCGGCCGGCCTTGACGCCCCGGTCAGACGGGCCGTTTGAATCGACGTAGGTGCCACTTCTTTTTGTTGCCGGCGTCGTGTGGTTGTCACCCTCTCTTGGTCGGTTTCTGCAGTGTGCGTCATGTCACGATAGGATGTGCTGTCGACGGATATCAATCTTGTTGCTTACCAAGTTTTTTTTTTCTTTGTACCCAGGTTGGCATCTGGCGCATATGAAGGAGATGGCACCACCACCGCGGTGCCGTAGATGTTCGTGGCTGCTCCCTGCCCTCCTTGCCCGTTGACTGCTGCGCTGACGGCGAGTTCGGCCCACGCACGTGGTCTGGCACGACCGATCTGCACTCACTGTTTCCGCGGTGGCTCTCCCGGGCTCCCCTGGACAGCGGTGGCGCTCCTCCACACGACTCCTCTGATACATACTGCCCCGCCGGCCCCGTGGCACGTTGCCGCTTGCTCCTCGGCGTCCAATGACGCGTGTGTCGTGGAGGCGCGTGGCGCGTCGGTTGGTGCACAGCGGCTCGGAAACGACGCAGGAAGGGCGTCGCTGGGCCCCACCTCTGCGGCACGGTGGACCGCCGTGACGGCCGGCAGTCGGACGGTGGTTGCGGCCGCGTGCCTGTCGTTGCCGCCCAACACAGTGCCCGACACGCATGCGGCACACCCCCTCGGCCGGGGGACGCGGCGGTGCGGGCGCGCGTGGCAGGCTTCTCCGCCATGGACAGTGGGTGCCTCGGCGTGGTCGACAGTGAGGGCAGGGCCGCCACGCCGGAACACGGGGATGGAGCGTTGGAGGTGGTTGCGGCGGTGCGCCCAGGCGGGCACTGTCGGCAATGCCCTCGTGGACGGCCGCCGCCGTGCGTGCGGCTGGCGGGCTGCCGGGGCGGCGGTCCCTGTTGCGGCGCGCCGACGAGGGGGACTCCCGCTGACGAGTGCCTCGCCGTGCGGAACACGGTGGTGCGCGTCGACGCGCCGCGAGGTCGTCTTTGCGTCGTCTGCCGAGTTGCTTTCGTCCCTCCCCGCCCGGCGTCAACCGGCGGCCCGTGCTTCACACAACAACAGCGCAGTTCTCTCCGTCGTTGGGGCGGCCACGGCGAGCAGGTCGGCGCCGTCGCTGCGGCGGCGTGTGCCGCAGCCGCCGCTCTGCAACCGCAGAGCGACAAGGCGGGGGGGTTCCCAGCGGTCAACCACAAACAGAAAAAAAGAACATGCAGATTCCTTTTGAAAACATGACATCCAAGAACCACGTGATTGGGTGAAAACTGCACGTACTTGCACCTATTCGGTCATTGGCCCTACGGGTTGGACAGCGTGGCGGCTGTTCGGCCAAACGGCATGCCAACCAAGAACGTCGGTGGGGGGCCCTCCACCGCCACCGGCAAGCCGAGCGACCGACCCCCCCCCCCGATCCCCCACTTCCAGTGGCCCAACCGGCTCTGTGGCGCGGGCGGGGGGGGCCAAGCGCGGCCGCGCCGTCGACACCCCACACGCGCCGCCGGCGGGTGGTGCGCGCGCGCCCACCGGGGCGGGTGGCGGCGGGGCGGGTGGGTGCTCTG
>ENA-ORXT01005392-ORXT01005392.1-marine-metagenome-genome-assembly--contig:-NODE-5392-length-12576-cov-8.484279_pt1 | contig 12576 bp, 10 predicted proteins | sample MGYA00237868_ERZ511482 | MGnify/ENA metagenome assembly ERZ511482 | reverse complement strand
GCGGCGACCGACCGAGCCGTCGCCTCAGACCAGGGGCTGACGGGGATGACATCCCAACGGGGTCCGGGGGGGCCCGCCAACACCCCCCGGGACGAGGCGCGTCGGAGCGGCGTTTTCGCTCCGCCGAGGCGCCATGACACAGGGGCGACCCGTCTATCCCCAGCGTCCGACGCGCGCCGACGGGCGGACGTGGAGACGACGGGATTGGACACGACGGAGGCAGAGGAGACGTTCTCCGCATCGGCGGCGGCGCGCAACGCGCGTCGCCGCGGGGCCTTGCCGCCGACAGATGGCAGCGCGGCCCAGATGGGGACTCGCTCGGGGCGCCGTGGTGCTGCCACGCGTAGGTCCCATCGGTCGGGCGGGCACCTCCTCGAGCCGGTCGCCGATACGACCGAGTCGCAGTTGCTCATGGCCGAGATGCGACAAGATCTGGGGGAGCTGCTCCGCCTGCGGGACCAGATCGCCAAGACGGCCTCCTCGGCAGCCATGCCCGAGGCGCCGGACGTGCCTTCTCGCGTGGCCCCGCGCGCGGGACCGAGCGCATCCACACGGTCGGCGGCGCCTACGCCCGGATGGGCCACCTCTCGAGCGGGGGGCGTCCATGCTGGGGCCCACTCTTCCGACAGCGACGCGGATTCGGACGACACGGCGGAACCGGCGTCGTCAATTGCGGAATTCCGCGAGTCGATCGTGGGCGAGGCGGTCCGTCGCCTGCGGAGCGTCCAACGGTTAGAACTGGTCACGGACCCCCGGTTTGTGCCCCTGTTCAAGACGGACGCCTGTCGGTTGTACGACCGCACGCCCGGATTCTCGCGCACGCCGCGGGCGCAGCAGCACTTCAACCGGCGTGACCTCGAGGAGATGATGCTCGCGGAGGACCGGCGATGGGACGCCAAGGATCGGGTGAGCGTCATCAACTTCCTGCGGAAGCTGAAAACCTCCTGCGACGCCCTCGCTGTGGCCGAGGGAGCCGCGGTGTACCTGCTTCAGTGGCTGGTCTCCGAGGCCGTCATGGTGGTTATCCGCCGCGTGGTGCCGATGGGCAGCGATACGGCGGCGGTGGCCGCCCAGCCCAAATCTCAGCACATCGTCCGTGACCTGCTGGAGGAATTCCTGGACGAAGACGTCTTCTCTGATCGCCTGCGCGGGTTGCAGTACGACAAACAACACGCTTGGGAAACCGGCGGGCAGTTCGAGGACCGCATCGTGGCGTGAAACGCCGCCATCGGGGCCCTCCTGGACGGCAAATAGCTCAAGGCAGTGCTGGGACAAGGGGTCTCCGAATCCCCCCGGGCCGCGGCGCGGCAGTAAAACACGGCTGGGCGGTCGTTCACAAAGCTGAAGGCCCATCTTGATCGTGAAGGGAAGTCTTCCAGGGCCCTGCGCAAGGTGAAGTTGGCGCCGAAGCCGCCGGCCCGGAACCGGCTGTCGCTGACCCCGCGGAGCAAGGCTCCCGCGTCCAAGGCTCTCGGGGGATTCCCCGAGGGGGATGGCGACGTGGCCACGGTCGATGCCACTGCCGCGCCTTGGGATTGGCAGGCGGCGCAGGCCGCCCTGGCAGCGGCTCAGGCAGAGGGACCCGCGGCCCTTGTCGCCAGCTCCGGTTGGCCGCCCCCGTTGGGGTGGGGACCGAGCCCGGCCTCCCGACCGGGTTACCGCCGCACGACGGAATTCCCATCACCACTGACACGAGGCCCCAGTCCCGCAGATTCCGGAGCCGCCGAGTCCCGGCTGGGAACCGCGGTCCCCTTCCCAGGCCGCCCCAACGCGGCAGACAGCCACGCGGGGCGAGACCCCCCACATCCGCGCGGGTACCCCGCTGGCGGCCCCATGCAGCAGGAGCGCGCGCGCAACGCCCGCGAGGCGGTCCGGCGCGTGCGGTCGTCAGGGGGTGCCGCCACGGCCGCCGTGACAGCGCAGGCGGCCGTCACGGGCGTGCACGTCATCCACGAGGTGGAACGCAACCCGGAGGCCGAAGGGACCGACGACGGGACGACGACGGAGGAGGACTGGCGCCAGTTGACCCACGACAGGTCGCGCGGGGAAGCTGACGAGACGGCGGGCGACGCCGATGATGAGGCCCAGGGAGACGCCGAAGTGGCAGCCTCCTACGTGGGCTGCTCACTGATGCCGTCAGCCTCAAACCCGCACGCCGTCCGGCCTACATGACGGCGGCCCGGCAGCGGGCCGTGTGGCGCTGCGAACGAGGCGTCCGGCCGTTGCCAGCCTTTCGGCCTCGCATCCTGCCCCGCCCGCCCGGTTCAAGAGCGGAATCGGACGCGGCGGCGCGCAGCACGGAGGGACCCGCCCCGGTCACCACGGCCCCCGCCGCGCCGGCCCCCGCAACCAAGGACGCCGAGATCCTCCTCAGGACGCTGCACATCTACCGGATCACGGCATCCCTGGGACGGGAGGCGTCCAACATGGTCGCGAACTACGCGCGACGAAACGCAGTTGGCGCCTCTGTTGGCGACGATTGCCTGGGTGCGGACACCGTGGAAGGGCCTGGGGCAGATTTTCGGGACGTCCCGGCTGATGACCATGTACCGGGCGACGGTCGCCAACGGGGTCCACGAGACTCGGCCCGACATCGCCTTCCCGGTCGTGATCTCGAACTTCGGGGACTGCGAGGTGACCCTCCGCCCGAAGACGGCCGTCGGCCGCGTCGAGGTCCTCAATACCGGAGTCATCGCCTTATCCGCACGGCCGTCGGCCGGTGGCAGGGGGCCGATGCGGGTCGACGTGCCGGCCCGGGTCCCCTCCTTTTGTGGTGTCCACCCGGCCGACGCGGGGACCCCGGTGGTACCCACCCTGACTGCCGCCGCGCGTGGGAACCTGCTGATGGCAGAACCCCCCGCGGGGGCCGACCGCCCGAGGGGGACCCCCCCAAGGATGGACCCGAGCCCGCGGCACCGAGCCCCCCGCGCGTGCTGGACGCCCCGCTTCCCGAGGCTTTGCCTCATCTCCACGACCGGATCCGGGCGGTGCTCCGCCGGCACGAGGCGATGTGGTCGGGCCAAGCGCTGGGCGCGTTTAAGGCCACAAGGCACCACATGGAGCTCACCCCGGGGGCAAAGTCCGTACGCGTTCCAACCCGGCAAGCCGGACCAAAAGCTCTAGAGGCGGAGGCCGCAGAGGTTGAACTTCAGTTGGCGGCCGACGTCATCGAGCCGACCTCCTCCGAATGGGGCTTCCCCGTGGTCCTGGTCCCCAAGAAGGACGGCACACTCCGGTTCTGCGTGAACTACCGCCTGCTGATTGCGGTATGCAAGCGCGACTCCTACCCGCTGCCACGCATGGATGAGTGCATCGACAGCCTCGGGGAGGTCAGGGTCTATTCTATCCTGGACTACAACGCCGGATACTGGCAAGTCCTCATCGCCGACGGCGACCGGGAGAAGACGGCCTTCGTCTGCCACAAAGGGGCGTACCACTACAAGCGGATGCCGTTCGGGCTGACAAACACGCCCGCGACGTTCCAGCGGGCGCTGGACTTTATCCAGTCCGGCGTCAAGTGGCAAAGCTGCGTGGTTTACCTCGACGACGTCATCGTCTACTCCAAGACGCCAAAGGCGCATGTCAAGCATTTGGACGAGGTGCTAGTGCTTCTACGGGCCGCGGGGGTCACCCTCACACTTCCCAAGTGCCGCTGCTTCCGCACGACGGTGGAATACCTCGGCAACGAGATCACTTCCGGCCGCCTCGGCGTGTTGCAGGCCCATACCGAGGCCCTTCGGGAAGCGACGTTTCCGACGATGCGCACTCAAGTGTTGAGCTTTATTGCCATAAGCAACGTCTTCCGACGGTTCGTCCCGAACTTCACGCGGATCGCCACCCCCCTAACGGACCTCATGGGCTCGACTGCTCCGGTCACGGTGCCGCCTCCGACCGCGAAGCAGCTGTTCGGCTTCGAGGAGCTGAAGCGCGGGCTGCCGCAGCCCCCGTTGCACGCCCTCCCGCGCGCCGGCCACAAGTACATGTTGGACGTGGATGCGTGCGGCACACAAGTAGGCACAGCCCTGCTGCAGGAACAAAAAAAAAGGAGGGCGGGCTCCGGCCCGTTTCGTTTATCAGCTGCGTCCTCAAGGGGGCCGAGCGGACCTTCAACGTGACGTAGAAGAAGTGCCTCGCCGTCGTGTAGGCCTCCCTCATGTTGCGAGCCTACCTGGAGGGCGACCGGTTTTTGGTCCGGACGGACCACGACTGCCACCGCTGGCTCCTCAACATTGACAGGACGGCGCACGGACGCCTCGCACGCTCGCGCATGCGCCTGAATGAGCTCTACTTCGACATCGCGTACACACTTGGCCACACCCATTGGCTCGCAGACGGCATGTCCCAGCTCGTCACGTCGGGGGCCGACCGCTCGGCCGACGACATAGACCTCCCCGTCTTCGCCGGGACCAGGGCAGAGACGGCCCGGGGCCTGGAGACCGCCAAATACGTGTCGGGGCTGACCACGCGGGCCATTCACGAGGGAAAGGTGGCGACGGCACAAGTGGAGGATCCCCTATGCCGCAAGGTCGTAGAGGCGCTCAATGCCGGGCGGGCGGTGCCGTTCTTCGAGGACAGCGACGGCGTCGTGTGCCTGCACACCACCTACGATGAGGTGGCCCAAATCGTCGTGCCAGAGTCCCTACGGGAGCGTGCGCTGCGATTGGAGCACGATACCACGCTGACGGGACACTCGGGTACGTCTCTGATGTATTCCGCCATGCGGCGGTACTACTACTGGCCAGGCATGGCGGCGGACGTCGTCCTGCACGTCCAAAACTGCGCCAGCTGCGCCCGCGGCCGCTTCCGCTACCTTCCGGCGGCAGCCGCGTTGCAACTCTTCCCAGCCACGCTGCCCTTCCAGGACAGCGCCATGGACTTGTTCGAGCCGCTGGCCAAGACGGCCGCCGGCCACGAGTACATCATGGTCATCACTGACCGGTTCTACAAGCTGGTACGCGCGATCCCGATGGGTCAGACCCGCGCCGTGGACTGTGCCACCGTCCACGTGGACTACATCATCGGGCCTACGGCCCATCAGACCGAGTCCTGTCGGATGGCGGACCACAGTTCACCGCGCAGATTTGGCACCAGGTGTGTAACCTGTTGTCCATTGAGGCCAAGGTGACCACACCGTCGCGACCGCAGACCAACGGGCAAGCGGAGCGGTTCAACCGGACAATGGGCCGCACCCTCGATCACTACGTTGCGGAGCACCCCACCACGTGGGACCAGCTCCTACCGGCGCTGACGTTGGCCTACAACACACAGCCGCATGCGGCGACCAAGGTCGCCCCGTTGGAGCTCGTCAACTCATTGGGGGTAGCCAGCTGGTCCATCAAGGATCTAACGCGGAGGAGTCGGTATCTGGCGACGGCGCAGCGGGGCAATGATGCTGAAAATAAAGAGCAGGCCGCCTTCCTGACGCGGTTACTACGCCTGATACCCCGGATCCGGAGCCCCTCACGGCCGCGCAGCAGCGGTACAAGCGCAACCATGATGCACGCATCCGGCCCAAGCCGTCCGGACTTGAAAATGGCGGGTTTACCTTCAAGCGGCACCACGACTAAAAGGGCAGCCAGCTCGGCCATCGGGCCCAAGGCCTCTTCCGCGTCGTCCGCATCGAGGAACCAACCGCGGTGCTCGACGTCGCGGGGGAAATCCGCCGGGAGAACATCGTGCACCTCGTGTGCGCCCCGTCGGAGCCCGCGGCCGAGCCACCACTGCCTCTCGCCTTGGACGTGACGGTGCGGCGCCCTGGGCCTAACCCCGATGGGCACACGTACCATATCGACCAGATCCTGGACCACGACGACGGCGAAGAATGCCGCCTCTTGGTCAAGGTGACCTGGACCGGGTACGAGGACGCCACGTGGAAGGACGCCTCCGTTGCACACCACGAGACCCTGCGGATGTATCTGCGACGCGCGAGCCGCCGGAGGCTCTCTCACACGGCCGCGGACCGGCCCCCGGGTGTGACCGGGGACAACGCCGCAGCCGCCGCTGCCGATGCCGCGCTCGCACCATCGGTCGGGGGAGCGCCCGAGAACCCGGCGGCCACCGACGCGCAGTGCGGCTAGCACCTCTGAGGGCGTGTCTTCGGTGGGGCAACGCCCCTGGAGTGCTGGTGCACCGATCGTGGCGGAGGGCGCGTCGCCGGTAAGGCGACGCCCAAACGGTGCAAAGATCGTGTCGGAGGGCGCGTCGTCGGTGGGGCGACGCCCCCGCGGTGCTGGTTCACCGGTCGTGGCGGAAGGCGTGTCGCCGGGGGGGGCAACTCCCCCGCGGTGCTGGTGCATCGGTCCAAGCGAAGGGCGCGTCGCCGGTTGAGGACACCCCGGAGTCGGGGCCAGCCGCTTCGAGGTGGGCGTCTCGCTGGTGGGGCGACGGCCCCACGGTGCTGCCGCACCGATCGTGGCGAAGGGCGCATCACAAGTGAGGCGACGCCCGCGAAGTCCAGTTACACCTCTCCTGGCGGAGGGCGCGTCGCCCGTAGGGCGACGCCCGCGCGGTGCGGGTGCACCGGTCGGGGCGGAGAGTGCGTCGCCAGTGGTGCCACGCCCCTACGGCGCGGCGCACCTGTCGTGGCGGCGGGCGCGTCACCAGTGGGGCGACGGCCCCGCGGGGCGGTTACACCGGTCGGGGCGATAGGCGCCTCGCCGGTGAGGCACACCCCGGGGTCGGCGCCAACCGGTTTTGCAGAGGGCGTATCGCCGTTAAAGCGACGCCGCTGCGGCGCTGTTGCGCCGCGCGTGGCGGAGAGCGCATCGGAAGTGCGACACATCCCGGAATTGGCGCCGCCCGGTTCGACGTGGGCGTGTCGCCGGTGGGGCAACGCCCCCACGATGCTGTCGGGCCGGCCGTAACGGAAGGCGCAGCGCCGGTGGGGCGACGCCCCCACGGTGTTGTCGCACCGGCCGTAACGGAGGGCGCATCGCCCGTGGGGCGACGCCCCCGCGGTGCCGGTGCACCGGTCGTGGCGAACGGCGTGTCGCCGGTGGGGCGTCGGCCCCGCGGCGCTGCGGCGCCGGCCGTGGCGGAGGGCGCTTTGCCAACGGGGCAATGCCCCGACGTCGGCACGCCTCGGTCACGCCGGGGGCGTGCCGCAGGCGGGCCGACGCCCCCACGGCGTTGTCGCGCCGGCTCTGGCGGGGGTCGTGTCGCCATTGGTGCACGCCACCACGCGCCCACGGGCGGATCGGCCGTGCGGCAACGCCACCGCGATGCGGTCGCGCCGGTCGTCAGGACGGGCGGATCGCCGGTGGGGCGGTGCCTCGGGTTCCTGCGCCACAAACGCCCGGAGGGCCTATCCGGCTTGACTGCCTGCTCGCCACGTTGGCACTTCCTACGAGTCGACATAGGCGGGATCCACAAAGGGGAACCCGCCCTTCCGCAGCTGAGCGTGCACCGCCTGGTTCAGGCGTGCCGCGTGCCACGTCGGGCTCCCGGCCGACGGGCCACCCACCTGACGCGCGGCCCAGCCGTACTCCAGGAGCGCCAGCCCCAGCATCGTATCCGTCACCTGACCCAAGTTCACCACCGGGTCGTCATCCCACTCGGCCTACACGCCCCTACGGAGGTCACTCGGTCTGGGCGGCTCCGCCTGCGCGGTATTGGCCGCCCCCATCTGGTAGAACGCCGACACGTTGGCGTCCTGGCCGCCCGGCCCGCGGTTCTCCCGCTCTGCGACCACGTCCCGCGCGCTGGTCCGTGCCGCGACCTGCCGCCCAGCAGGGTCGTCGTCCCCGCGCCGCCGAGCCCTGACGGCCGCCGCTGCCACCTCTTCAACCGCGGCGTTGCCGCTCCCGCCGTCGGGACCCGGCATCGTCTCGGCCGGGGGGGGGGGTAGGTCCGGGGGCGTCCCGCCCGGGAACGCCGCGGGGGGGGTCCCCCGTCAGTGGGGCACCCGACGTGGCCACACGCGGCGTGTGATTGGACGCCCCAGCCGGCACCACGGGGGCGACTTCCACAGAGACGACAGCCGCCGTCCCCGGCGTGGCCGGCGGCGCGGCGGGCGCTAGCAGCATCGCCGCCTGAGCGACGGTGGGCCCCGCTGCGTCGCTCGCCATCTCGGGCGCTGGCGCCAACGGCGGCGGGGGGGACTGCCAAGACACCGGGGCGAGCCCCGCCCGTGACGTGGCAGGGCGCGCGGCAAACGCAACCGCCGAACGCGGGCGCGGGAACGGGGCAGAAGCAGGCGCCGAAGCGTCCACAGCCGAAACCGGCGGCGCCGCGGGCGGCAACCCCGGGGATGAAAGGGTCGGCGACGTGGCGTTCCCGGCAGGAGCGGCGGACCGCCCCGACACCGGCAGCGCCGGCGGGGGCACAGCAGCTCCCCGCGGCGGGGAGCGCGGCGCCGCGACCGGCATCTCCGGAGGCGGCAGGGTCGGACACGCGGCGGCACCGGCAGGAGCGAGGGAACGTCCGGACACCGGCGGACCCCCCGCCGACAACACCGGCGGCGGCGCTGGCGGGGGTGCATCGGGCGCGGGCTCCCGGCGCGGGCGCACCGGCGACGCCGCGGGTGTGGGCTCTCGGCGCGGCGGCGTCAGCCGGGCCTCACCCCCGCCACGTCTCGGACACCCATGTCCGTCGCGGGGCGGCACCGAAGGTGGCGCCCAATGGCGGTGCCCACCGCCATGGCCCCGGCCGTACTCGGGACGGGGGTCATCACCCCGAGAGCCCTCGGCTCCGGGCGCGCCAGCACCTTCGCCCCATCAACCGGCCTGGCCTCCCCCGTTGTAGCCGCCGCCGAGTTGCTCGTCTCCGCGGGCGTCCCCGCCGTGGTAGCCACCGCCGGGGTACCCGTCGTACCCGCGGTCATCCGCTCCTCGGTATCCGCCGCCGTACCGGTCGTACCCGCGGTCGCCACCACCGCGGCACCCGCCGTCGCGGTATTCGCCGCCGCGGTCGCCAACGCTGTGATACTCGCCGCCGTCGTACCAGCCGGCGCGGCCGTCGCCACCGCGATATTCGCCGTCGTACTCGCCGCTGCGGTCGTCGCCGCCGCGGTACCCGCCACCGCGCTGGTCGTCGCGGCGGTCGTTCCCGCGGCCATCACCGCCGCGGTATCCGCCGTCGCGGCCCTCTCCGCCGCGGCCGCCGCCGCTGCAGTACTCGCCGCAACTGAAGCCGCCACCGCCGCGGTACTCGCCGACGCGGTCGACACTGCCGCGGTATCCGCCTTCGCCGTACCCGCTGCCGCGGCCGCTGGCGCTGTAGTAGCCGCTGCCCCCGCGGTACCCGCCGCCGTACTCGCCGCCGCCGTCGTCACTACCGGGCTGGCAGCCTCCGCCGTGGCGCGGGCCACTGGTACCGGCCCCCTCGCCGCCGGGCCGGGCCGCGCCACCGCCGGCCGGGTAGTCGCGACCCCCGCGGTCCCCAGCGTGCGCCGGTGGCTCCCACCCCGCAGCGGCCACACCGGCGGGGGGATACCGCTGGCCCCCGCCTGGGTCGGCCCCACCGCGGCCGCCCGCACGTCCTGCCCCGCCGCCAAGCGATGCGGCACCACCCGCGTCCGAAGAAGCGTCGGCGCTGCCTCCTTGGGGTTCGACCGCAAGGACCGCGGCGGACCAGCCTCGCTGGCCCCACGGGGCTCGGCGGACGCCGCCGGGTGCGGAGCACCGTACCCGTCCCCGCCGATTTCCACGCAGAGAAACCCCGGCGGCACGTCCGCCTCGAGGGCGGCCTCCGTGCACCCCAACCCGGTCGGCGAAGACGCGCAGGGCGCTACGCCCACCCAGTGGCGCTCAGCGCTCATCATCGTCGCCCAGTGGGCGTAGGGGATTGTTGGAGGTGCCTTCCCCGGAATGAAGTAAGAAAGGCGCTGGCGCACAAGGCGCCACGGGACGTGCGGCCACGCCGCCAGGGTGGGGCGCAGAGTTGTGTCCCGCCGAGTGTCCCCTTGGGCGAGGGCCAGCGCCCCAAAGCGGGTGAGCGCCCACGTTGCCAAGGCCTGGGGCCGGAACAAGCAGCGGTCCCGCTCGTACGCAGCAAGGACGGCGCTTACCATCGCACACGTCGCCGCGAGGCGCGCTACGCCAAGAAAGGCGTCCCTCGTCGCCGTAGCGAGGCGGTGCGCGTGATGGGTGAAGACCCGCGGCAAGAACCAAGGAAGCAGCCGCGGCGCGGCAAAAACGAAGTCCCAGTCGGAGGGAGCCGGCGGGAGGAGGAACGTCCGGTCGGCGGACTCACGCAGCGGCAGGCGCATTGCGCCATGACCCGCGTGGGCCACTGGCGCGAGCCGCCCCATCATGCGGGCGTCCCGCTCGTTGGCCTAGTCGTCCTCGGGGACCGGCACAAAGGTGAGTAGGGGCTCACGCCCCACCCAAAACTCCAACCCGACGCTCACGTCCCCGCACGTCGTCTCCCGCAGGGTCGGCAGCTGCCGCTGTAGCGCCGACAGTCACGCGAACCCCAAGGCGCCGTCGATGCAGAACATCTCGGTGAAGTCCGCCATCGGCTCCGGCAGGAGTACGGCGACCTCGTTTACCTGCAGAATGTGGCGGAAGTACTCGGCGGCGAGCGGGCGGTCGACGGCGGCCAACGACTTCAAGACGTTCGGCGCCGCGTCCGGGGCCGAGTGCCCGCCCGCCTCGCCCACGGTGAGCATACGGGTCCATGCCTCTTCGATGGCCGCCGTGTCGCCGGGTCTCGGCATGGCGCCCCCGGACGCGACGCGCACCGTCGGCCAAGGGCCCTCGCCGTCCACATAGCAGGCGTCCGCGACCTCAATCGGCACCCCGACGGGCAGCGGTGCCCGGGCCGCCGGCGGCTGGAGAACGACCGTGTTGGGGACTGGGTCCCGTAGTCCCAGCGGAAGCGTCCGAGGCGGCCGAGGCGTCTGTCGCAGATGGTCCCGGTCGGGCACCCGGGCCCATATCGCCTTTCGAACCAGATTCTCCGCGAGCTCCAAGCGCGACCGCCCTCCGGACGCCGCCGACGACGCTGCCGACGCACCCCGTCTCGCCGTCACGGGACGCCGCCCCACCGATCCGCCGCCCCCGCGGCCGGCGGCCCCCGCCGCCGCGGCCGACGCCTCGCCTCCGGGCGTACCTCCGGCAGCCGCCAACGCCGCGGCACCGCCCGGCACGGGAGGCGGGGTCGTCGAGCGCAGGCGTTGCGTCGCCATGCCCTAAGGACCCCGGGGCGCGGTGCCCGTCGTCTCCGCCGCTGCCGACGCCGCGGTGGTCCCCGGCGCTCGGCACCCGTCTGTGGCTGCGCCGGCCGACGCCGCCGACGCCGCGGCCGCCACTTGGGCGCGCCGCCCCGCTGCCGTCCGCGGCACGGGTCCTCCGGGTCGAGCCCACCCCGCCCTGCGCCGCCGAGGACGGCGGTCGCTTGGAAGGGGGTAATGTACCACCACGGGGCGTGAGTGGCTCTTGCAACCCCCAACGGGGGCCGGAGGGACGCGGCCCGCGGGTGGCAAGCAGCAGGATGCGCGGCACGGGCCACACGGCCACGTGGGGAGCGGCGGCGTGGACCCCGCGCCCCTTCCCCGCGCCGCGCGCCGTGGCGGTTATGGGGCCCACGCGCGCCTCCGCGCGGCCTCCCCAGGGGCTGCCACGTCAGGCGCGCCCCGGCAGCCGCGATTCTTCTCGTCTCTACTTATTGCATTGGGGGATTTGCCTCGTATTGTACTTAGTTGTCTTGGTTGGTCGGTGGCGGGGGCCAATTCCCATTAGGGGAATTGGGCCCCCGTAACGGTGGTCGCCCGATTGAGGACGAAGGGCGACGACGGAGGGTGGCACCGTCGTCGCCGGCAAGTAAACCGCGCCTGTTGTCTTGTACCTTTGGCGGCTCCTCTTCCCGGATCGGGTGATCCCAAAGGGGGCACGTTCTTTGGGCGGGCCGCGGTGGGTTGCTTCCCTCCCCGGGACCGTTGCTACGGGGTTGTGCTACAGTTTGCATGCAAAGATATATTCTGATCACACCCTGATCGTGCTCATTCAGGATTTGGCACGCACTGTGTGGCGCACCCCGAAAACGGGCAGTGACACGCCTCGGACGCGCCATTCAGCACGCTTCAGGCGTGCTGCACAACCGTCGTCGTCGGTAAAATGTCGCGGTACGTGCATACCATGAGTTGGCGCAGTTTGAAACTCTGTGCGGCTCCACGCGAAAGGAGGGCCAGGCAATCGTAGATCTGTTAAGCACGTGCGTGCAGAACGAAATTGATCCCCAGACTCCCCAGATGCTCGCTCTGCTGCCGCTTGGGCGCCATAACGTGCCGGCACAGGAGAGCTCGAGAAGAAAGAGAGGGGCCGTGGCCGAGGGTGCGAATGCGAAGCACGAGCAGTGTGAGCGAACTGTGCGGTAACGTTGTGGTGCGTGACCCTCATTGGGAACCCACAACAAATGAACGCCCAACATGAGCCCACAAATGCATGGCTTGACAGGCACTGATACGACACACAATTCACCTTGTTTTTTATTCATTTTATCAAACGCAGTTTAGTATCCAAGACGTCTAAGAATAAGAATAGGAGAGCTTTCCGGACAGCTATGGTGCTTTTCTATAAATTGCAACCTTAGATGTTGTCAACGTTTGCCCAAACCCGAAGTGGACCACTAAATCCC
>ENA-ORXT01005391-ORXT01005391.1-marine-metagenome-genome-assembly--contig:-NODE-5391-length-12579-cov-6.553271_pt1 | contig 12579 bp, 8 predicted proteins | sample MGYA00237868_ERZ511482 | MGnify/ENA metagenome assembly ERZ511482 | reverse complement strand
ACTCCGTTTTTCGCCTTGTTCAACGTGAAAATCTCATTAAAACCTACCCGACACTATTAACTTGATGAAGCACTAGATGGGCAAATTTAGAAAACTATAAGGGAATAAAAGTCTAGAATATGGGAGAAAAACGTCTATTTATAAGGGTTTTAGCGAAAAAATGGTTTATTCCTCTCATTTGGGTTTCAAACAAGCAGTGGTTTTATCTATTTTCACCATAATCAGAAGGGAGCATCATAAATTGCTCCTTAAAACATTTGCGGAAGTATTTGGGATCTTTAAATCCAACCATGTCTGCGACCTCAGAAACGTTTAATTTTTGTGTTTTTAGCAGTTGGGCTGCACGTTTTAATCGAATGGTTTTAATAAAATTATTAGGAGTTTGCCCAGTAAGTGCCTTAATTTTAGTAAACAACAAGGAGCGACTAACTGCCAAATCGAAAGCAAATTGAGCGACTTTATATTCGTAATTCCCCATTTGTTTTTCGACAATTTCCAGTGCTTTTTCTAAAAATAATTCATCGGCAGAAGTAATACTGATCTCTTTAGGGTCAAAGGTCATAACACGGGCAAACTTATCTCTCGCTTCTTTGCGTGCTTTGATGATGTTGCGAACACGCAAGCGTAATTCTTCTGGAATAAATGGTTTTGTTATATAATCGTCTGCCCCTGTTTTGAGTCCTTCTATTTTAAAAAGAGAGGCTGTTCGTGCTGTTAATAAAACGATGGGGATATGGCTAATTTCAAAATCAGTTTTTAATTTATGACAAAAGGTGATGCCATCCATTTCGGGCATCATTACATCGCTAATAATTAAGGTGGGTAATTCTTTTTTGGTTTTTTTCAATCCCTCTTTTCCATTGTTTGCTGTGGTGGTTCGATAATCGTCTTTGAAAATTTGTTGAATATAGGTTCTTACTTCAGGATTGTCTTCTACTATTAAAAGCAATTCCGAATTTTCTGAAATAGATTTTTGTTGTTCAACAACATTGTTTTCTTCGTCTCTTTGCGTAAGAATTACTGGACGGTAATCCGATATTTTTTCTACATTGGAAATCGTCTTTATGGTTGTTTGTTCGCCAAAATGTGATTTTCCTTTGGGAATTAATACCACAAATGTGGCTCCTTTGGGTATGGTGTTTTCTACAGATATTTTTCCGTGATGTAATTCTATCATTTGTTTTGAAATCGCTAATCCTATTCCAGTTCCTTTGATATTTGAATGTTTGGCAGCTGATTTTTCATAAAACCGTTTAAATATCTGATCTTGATCTCCTGTATCTACTCCTATCCCATTGTCCTTTACTTTTACTTCAATATATTGATTGTTTTGAGTAACAGTCATAGAAATAGCTTCTCCATCTGCTGTAAATTTAAAAGCATTAGAAAGTAAATTAAAAAACACTTTTTCCAATTTATCTTGGTCAAACCAGGCTTCTAATTCAGCAAAGGAGCTTTCAAAGGTATAATCGATGTTTCTACTATTTGCGGACTCTTGGAAAGGTAAAAATATTTCTTGTAAAAATTCAACAATGTTTCCATGAACAATATTCATCTGTCCATGGTCTGTCGCTAATTTTCGAAAAGTCAATACTTGATTGACTAAATTTAGTAACCGTTGTGTATTTCGTTCAATCAATGAAAGTTGTTTTTTCACATCAGTCGTATGTTCTTCTTTCGAGATCAACTCTTTCAATGGTCCCAATATCAGGGTCAATGGTGTTCTAAATTCGTGTGTGATGTTGGTAAAAAACCGTAATTTAACTTCGTGCAGTTCTTCTTGCTGCTGCTTTTCAATTTGCTCTAATTGTAACTTATGACGCAAGCGTATGAAGTGAACCAAGCCATAAACAAGCATTCCGATTGTTCCAATATATATTAAGTAAGCCCACCAAGTTTTCCAAGGCGGAGGAAGAACGATTATTTCCAGTTGTCGGTCTTTGGGATTCCAAATACCATCACTATTTCCGCCTTTCATCCGCAAAACATATTCTCCATCTTTTTGTATAGTATATGTTGCTTCTGTTTTCCCCGTGGAATAGTTCCAATCTTTGTCAATACCTTCTAACTTGAATGCGTAATGATTGTTTTCGGGGCTGAAAAAATCAAGAGCCGCAAAGCCAATGGAGAAGTTGGCTTCATTATAGTTAAAAGTAATGGAGGTTGTCTCGTTGATGCTTTTAGTCAACAATTGGGTATCATCTCCTACACTGATTACTTCATTGTTTTTACGCAATTCTGTAAAAATTACTGGAGGGATGAATTGATTCGCTTGAATCATCTTGGGGTTAAATTGCGTAAAGCCGTTGATGCCGCCAAAAAGCAAATCTCCGTCTTGGGTTTTGTAGTAAGCATTAAAATTATATTCAGAATTTTCTAGCCCGTTGGAATAGTTGTAATTGGTAAAAATTTCTTTTGCTGGATTAAATTTAGCAAGCCCATTATTGGTACTCAGCCAGAGTTCATTGCCTTCTTCGAGGATACCAAACACGGTATTACCTGGCAAGCCATCGGAGGTCGTAAAATGTTTAAATACATTGCTTTTAGGTTGAAAAAGATACATTCCATTAGAAAAGGTTCCAATCCAAATATTTTGCTGACTGTCTTCTTGTAAACTGTAAATTTTTTCATGTGCTAGGAAAACTTTAAAATTATCGGGAAGTCCATTTTCGTTCTTACTGACTTTGTTCAATCCTTTTTCTGTACCAATCCACAACTGTCCATTTTTAGTTTTTAAAATTACTCTGGTCAATTCTGAGCTGATACTATTGTCGTTCTCTGTTTGAGCGTTATAATGGTAAAATTTGTACGTGTTTAAATCCAATATATTCAATCCGCCTCCATAGGTCAGAATCCAAAGTAAATTGTCTTCTTTGTGCAGCCCATATACATTGTTTGAAGAAAGCGAATTGTTGTTATTTGGATTATTTTTAAAGTGCTGAAACACTTCCGTTTCAGTATCAAACAAATTTAAGCCTGCTTGAAAAGTACCAATCCACAATTGTTTTTCATCCAATAGCAACTGTTTTACATAATTGCCACTCAACGAATTTTTGTCATCAGATTGAAATTGATAGCTTTTAAACTGTTTGGTGGTTTTATTATAAAAATTCAATCCATCGCCTTCTGTACCTATCCAAAGATTGCCCTTTTTGTCTTCAGCAAAAGAACTGATTACATCACCACTCAAGACATTCCCAATAGGTGCGTGTTTAAAATTGGTAAAGCGGTTATAATTTTCATCCAAATAATTAATGCCTCCATAATAAGTGCCCAACCAAAGGCTTCCCCGCTTATCAATAAAAATAGAGCGAATAGAGTTATCTGATAAAACAGTCATTCCAGCATCTGATTTGGTAAATCTTTTAAATGAATTTGTATTTTTCTTTAGAAAGTTTAAACCACCAAAAGTACCAATCCATAAATCGTCGTTTTCATCCAAACACAATGAACGTATGGTATTGTGACTTAGCGAATTCGGATTGTTTTTTTCATTTTTATAGATTATTATGGTGTCCTGATTTTTATCCCAAAAATTAATTCCTCCTTCAAAAGTTCCCACCCAAAAGTTCCCTTCTTTATCTTCCAACATACTTTTAATATGTGTATCAGATAGTTTCCATTGTGGTTTCTTATCAATTCGTTTAAATGAAAATCCTTTATTGTTATCTTCTTTTAAAAGAAACAATCCATCAACGGTACCCAACCAAATTTTCCCGTTTTTATCCTCTAATACGACGTTTACATCTTGATTTTTTTTATTTTCAGCAGATTGATCATTAATATAAAATCTTTTAAATTGATTGGTTTTTTCATCTAAAATATTCAAACCAGCAGAAGTAGTTATCCACAAGCGTCCTTTAGAATCCCTAAATATTTGACGAATTTCATTATTAGAAATACTGTTCGTATCGGATTTTGAATGAATGAAGTTTACAAAGTCGTCACTGGTCGATTGGTATTTACTCAATCCAGCAATGGTTCCAATCCACAATTCTTTTTTGAGTGAATCAAAATATAAGGTACGAATGTCATTGGCGATTAGGCTGTTGCTGAACTGATTTTTTTTGTAGACTTTAAATTGATACCCATCGAATTTATTCAATCCATCTCTTGTACCAAACCACATAAAACCAGTACTGTCTTGTGCTATAGCAAAAACAGATGCTTGTGAGAGTCCATCTTTTTTGCTGAGATTCTTAAATACATAGGGAGTTTGTGCCACCAAGGAGTTGACAGTAAAAATAATTAAAATAAATAGTATGTATCTGAAATTGTTCCTCATTGTGCCATAGCAAGCCTAAATGAAATTGACGACTACCGTCAGGAGCTATCCGTCTAAAGTCGCCGAACTACTTCGTTGCATATACCCCTCGGCCGCTGCGGTCGAGGGGTGGTTAAAAAAATAATCAGCAACTTTAAATGGGTAGCCACATTCCCCTACTTCCCAAGCCTTAAATTTAATTGATAAATGTATAATGATGGTATGTCATCTAATGGCTGATTTATAAAGTCAATATAAGCATTCGGACCATATTCAACCTTGACTTCCTTGTTTCCATTAACACCTATGACGATTGCATTGGCACCATCTTTCATACCGTTTAACAGAATGGGATCAGCTGTGTCAAATTGACTTAAAAAGTGAACGTTGATGTTCCAAAACGTACTAAATGACCCATGTGAAGGCTTCCAATATCCTGCTCCGCCTCCAGCAAACAAAGGATATGATCCGTCTTGATTGGGGTTGACATACACCTTAATGTTATCAAAAAGATTTTGATGATTGGCACCAGAATGCTGATCTAGAATGGGCGTATTATATATCTCACAATTGGTATAAACACTTTTAGTCGCAAAGGTATTAAAACTTAGAGGATGGATTGCCAAGTTCTGGACAGATAAGTTTTTTACCAATACATTATGTACTCCACCAATCTGAACAGTATAATGCGCTTTTTTTTCACCAGTAGTCGTTACATCTTCAATACTTGTATTTGCAATCGATTCAGTTAAAATCCCACTATCGGCATTGTCGATGACTACGTCTTTTACCCAAGAATTAAAAACCCTTGTTAAGTAAATCGCATTATATCCTTGTTCTACATGATGGGCAATATAATTGGAGTTGGGAAAAGTAATTTTAAAGTGCTGAAAACCTACTTCTTCTATGTGAGTCCACTCAACCATTTGAACCTTGTATTCGGGTTTTATATTAATCAATAAAGGTGATTTAATCGTAACTTGCTTTCCTTCGATTTTTTCAATTTGAACCTGTTGTTTTACAATAGCAATATCTGGATAATTCCAATGATGAGATCCAATTTTAATATCATAGTTGCCATATAGCTCTGTGATAATCTGAGCATTTTCTCCCTCTTTATTGAACCACTGCATTTCTACAACATCGCCTATCGCTAGTTTGCTTGGATCATCTACCATAAATGACCGACTGCCTCGCTCTCCAACATTTATTTTTGCCAGAACGGGTGTTGGTGTATCATATTTCTTTAAGTATTTTTTCACCCTTGCACCAGGAGACCTTGTCCACAACATGCCACCCGACCATGCATATTGAGAGAATGGGATGTGTATGTTGTTTTTCTTCTCTTTCTGAATCTTATTAAGGTCTACCAAATACTCTCGCAATTCTTTTAAGTCTTCAGGATTTTCGAGATACATCATTGGTCTGGGAATGAATATTTCTGTTCCCAATTCACCACTACCAGCTCCACTAAATACCATATTACTGCGCTCAAAATAAAGAATACTACTAAGGATGATTCTCCCTGCGGGCAACTGTATTTTAACAGGACCATTTACCCCATGGGCTTTTTCTAGCGTTTCCAAAAGTGCTTTGGAATCATCTAGCTGATCATTAGGTATCACACCATAATCTATTGCATTGATGGTGGTTATATCTTTTGAAATAGGTATGCTTTTTTCTCCAAAATGATATCCTGCATAGCTAAAATCAGGTAAATACTTATCTGATTTCACTGTTAGGGCTGTAATGTCAGCAGCTGTTTGAGCGGTGATGCATATAAAGGAACTTTGGCAGACTATCAACAATAGTATAAAACCTATTTTATAGATGATATTGTTCATAATTTCTATTAAAAATGGTAGAAAGACTCAAATATATTAATAATTATACCAAGAAGAAAAATATCAGTACCCTCAATTGCGAGTAGGTATAAAATATATTGAAACCAAACTGTGTAAATTTATGAATATCAATCATAATCTGGCTACCCATCTAAGGAATCAGTAAAGAATAACTTTAATCATCATTTTATATAGAAATATAACATTTGGTTGGAGGTTGGAAGATGGAAAGTGGAAGGTGGAAGGTGGAAGGTGGAAGGTGGCTCTACTTCGAACGAAATACAGGCAAGGCGGAAAACGTGTGCACAGCATCGCTACATCTAAGCTTTCCAACGAAATATATAGCTGCCCAACTATTTAGTTGGACAGCTAAGTGTTGTCGCCAATCAGATTTGTAGAATCGGCCTCTTCCTACCTAATCTAGTGCTTCTTTAATATTTCTTATTATAGGGTATGTTGAGATGTTAAAGTTTACTATTGAAATATGAGTAAAACAATATTTTCACCCAATCAATAACTCTTAATTACATTCATCGGTTCCTGTATCAACCAAAACCCCACCTGTAATGGTATTATTGGTACCACAATCTTTAATTCTGAAATCAGGATTATTACCGACTACAACTGTATTGTTGTACGCTTCTGGCGCAGGAATTCCAAATCGCAAAGTCAAGGTGGTCAATTCCATATCGTAGGTACCGCTATTGGTTGCACTGTTGTTTTCGAGGCGATTATTGTGGGCACCGTCTATGACCAAATAACCTTCTCCAAAGCTATCGGAAACGCTGTTGTTTTGTACAACATATCCATTTGCTGGTTGTAGTGCTCCTGTTAGATTGCCCTGTGGTAAAGTCATATAATTTTGAGGAACATTGCAAAGGATATAACCAACAAAATTGTCTCTTGCCGTATTTCTTTCCATAATGCCATTTTCATCACAGCCCCAAATACCAAAAACAGAATTACTCACATCATTATCGGCTATATAAACATTTTTTCCATTGATAATGGTAATGGCATGTGCGTCAGTATAATTGGGATCATCTAACCATCTTCCCATCGTTTTAATGGTGTTTAGCATAAGGACCACATCGTCTGATTTTTCGACCAATATCCCAAACTGAAAATCGGTGATGGTACAATTGATAACTCCTGAATTGTTGGAGTTTTCTAATAAAATTGCTGTATTGCCTTCTGCTTGTACGGGTTGAATTTCAATATCTTGAATCAAAGAAGCACTGGAATTTAAGAAATGAAGCCCTGCCTGAATGATGAAATTACCATCGGTTCCTTCGGGAAACTCCAATGGTTTGGGTTCTCCTGGCAATTTTAAAATAGCACCTGGTTCTCCAATCAATTTAATAGATTTGGATATGGTAATTGGGCTGTTTTCGGTATGCATCCCTGCTGCTAAGTAGATGATGCCATCTTCACAAATACGAGAGACCGCATCTGCCAAAGCATCTGTAGAACCTCCTGCCAAAGTAATGGCGTCACAAGGGGCACATAGTTCAATATCTGAGAGTTTTTCCGCTACAGTGGCATTGTTGAAGACATGGGTTTCTGAGCATTCATCTTCGTCTTTATCGCAACCGACTGTTAAGATGCTGCAAAGGACAAATAAGAAAAGAGTTGTTTTGATTTGGTTTGTCATTTTTTGAAATTTTACTTTTTAATTATAAATAATTGGTTCAATGTATATAGACTCCTAATAATTTGAGTCAATAAAAATTTCATTTAATAATATCGCTTTATCCTACCATAAAATTAAGTCGTGACGAATAAATCTATAATATAGAGCTGACGAATGATACTTATCAAGCAATGATTGGTCGGTTTGGAGTGTTAAATGGTATAATGAAACCATCGACTAAAGATAAAGACATCAATAACCAATGACATTTTGAGCTATTACACAAAATGATGGGTCAAATATATAATCAAATAATGTTGAACACTTTAACTATTTAGTCTATGACTAGGAGTATTTAGTCAAAATCAAAAAAAATCATAGGACTATTCTTGCAAAATAGTATTTTGAAATAATGTAAGTAATTTAAAATTAATTATTTACGCAATTCGTTTGGAGAAATTCCGAATTCTTCTTTAAAGGCTCGGCTAAACCAGGATGGATCATTAAAGCCCACTTCGTAAGCTATTTGAGAGATTGGCTTATCAGTGTCACGTATTGTTTCTTCTGCTTTTTTTAATCGAATAGAACGAATAAATACAGCCGTCGATTTATCGGTGGTGGCTTTTAGTTTACGGTAAAGCTGTGATTCGCTAATATGTAGTCTTGAAGCAAGTTGAGCTGTATTAAAATCTGTTTGCTGAATGTTTTCGTGAATGACTTTTATCGCTTTTCTGACAAATTTGTTTTGTGAATTATTTGTTTTTTCTTTAAGAATTTTAGTGAAACCCTTCTGTTTCATTTTACGAAACATTTTTTGTCTTAGTAAAATTAATTGCTCCAAACGTGTAAGTAATTCTTCTTTTATAAAAGGTTTGGTCAAATAGGCATCCGCACCATAGGACAAACCAGCTAGCCGATCCTGAACTGTTGCTTTTGCAGTTAGCATAATAATGGGAATATGGTCTGTTAACTCGTTTGTTTTTAAAGTAGCGCAAACCTCAAAACCATCTTTTTCTGGCATCATTACATCGCTGATAATTATATCAGGAATTTTTTCTAATGCCATTTCTATCCCCATTACACCATTTTTGGCATGTATGGTTTGGTATTTTTCATTAAGGCAAATTTGTAAATAGTGAACGACATCTTGATTGTCTTCTATTATGAGCACCATTGGTAGGTCGGATGATGAATTTTGACTGAGGCTTATTTGCGTGATTTGCTCATCTACATAAACTTGGTTATCTAAGGTCTCTGGATTTTCTATTATTGGTGCATTGTTGCTAATAGGAATTTTAACGATAAAAGTACTGCCTTTTTCAATTTTACTACTGACTTCGATTGTCCCGTCCATCAGTTCCAGTAATTCTTTTACCAAGGTCAGACCAATGCCTGTTCCTTGTTGCTCTCGTGAAGTAGAACCATCTACTTGGTAAAAACGACTAAAAATATTTTGCTGATCTTTAAGATCAATTCCCACACCACTGTCTTTTATTTTTATTTGAAAAACGTTTGCTTCTCCATCTCTTATTTTAGTAAAATGAACCGTAACCGTTCCTTTTAAGGGCGTAAATTTTATAGCATTGGATAAAACATTAGCAAAAACAGATGCCATTTTATTTACATCAAAATCCATTAACACACTTTCAACTTCTGTATAAACCGTCAAATGAATTTCTCTTTCTGCTGCTAGAGCATAAAAGCTTTCACTTATATATTTGAGATACGCAATAATATCAGCTTGAATCAAATTTAATTTCATCGTACCACTTTCTAATTTGGCTAAATCAAGCATTGCGTTAACCAAATGTAACAGTTTTCGTCCATTGCGCTGAATCAGATCAAGAGCAGTATTGGCTTCCCCAAATTCTTTTTTCTCTATATTGGATTTTGTCGCCTCAGCCATTCCTCCGATCACAGTCAGGGGTGTTCTAAATTCGTGGGTGATATTGGTATAGAGGGTGTTCTTAAATTCATTTATTTCTTTGAGTCGATCTGCCTCTTGATGTTCAAACAACAACTGTTGATCAAGTAAAATCCTACGGGTTCTTACTTGATAAGTCTGATAAACAATCAGACCAATTAAAGCAGCGTACATAAGGTAAGCCCACCAAGTTTTCCACCAAGCTGGTTTTATGATAAAATCCAATGTTGTTGTTTCCTTATTCCACACACCAAAACTATTGGCGGATTTTACTTCAAATCGATAAGTTCCTGGATTTAGGTTGGGATATCTAGCAATTAGATTGCTTCCCGCATTGACCCATCTATCGTCTATGGGCGTGAGTTTGTATTGATGTTGGTTTTTAGGTGGATTGCTATAATGAAGTCCGGCATATTCAATACTATAGCAAGCCTAAATGAAAATAGAAAATTAAAATCAAAACCCTACATATAGCAACCCTAAATGATATTAGGAAAAAGCTCCAAAATTATTCATTTTTTCGAAATCAAATATATTACTAGATATATACTCTTCGAATATCTTTTTTACATCTGCAAAAGATATACAATTTTCAAACATACTTCTTACATGATTTTTACCTTTTAACCAGATTGTTTCTATAGGATTTTCCTCTGGTGCAGCTGTTGGTAATAAAGCTAAAGTGATTTTCCAATCCTTCTTGCTTAGTCCATTATTAATTTCTCTTAAATACTCTTTTACTAAATTACCTGTATGATAACTAGCTTTGTCCCATAAAAGAAACAAGCGATTATCTGGAAATTTATTCACTAAGTATTTTAAAAATTTTACGGTGTTTTCTGCATTGCCTGTTGGATATTTTTTTACAAATGCTTCTCCACTTTTTGCGTTTACACAACCAAAATAAGTTTGTCTGGTTTTTTCATTACTAATGGGAATTTCTGTTCGGGTTCCACATTTACTCCAAACATAACCCAATGCATCACCCCAACAAAAATGACATTCATCTTGGAAAAGAACCACCAAATCATTCGATTCTATTTCGTTTCGTCTCTTTCCTAACTTTATACGTATTGACGTTTTATCTTTTTTTACTTCGGCTTCGTCTTTTCTTGGGTTTTTTTTTGCGTCTTTTTCCAACTGAGATTTCCTAGCTTTAGTAAATCATAATATGACTGATCTGATTTGTACTTAACACCATAATTGTTCAGAAGGTAATTTTTAAATTCTAATAAAGTAATACTTGTTTGAGTATTTAGGTAATCTACAATCGCTGATTTTGATGATTCAGTTAAGTAAGAGCTACTTCCTTTATAGCTTAAAAGCAAGCTACTGGCTTCTTTCTTATTTGCTTCATAGTGAATACACCATCTACTTATATAGCTTACCAATACGTTCAATAGTTTGGATATTTCTTTACGTGGTATACCTGACTCATCCATTTTTATGACCAAAGCCCGTTTTAGCTCTCGAATATCACTGTCTTTATCATTTATTATATCATCTAGTGTCATTCCTCAATATACAACTTTTTTCCTAAATTCATTTAGGATTGCTATATATCCAAATAAAATGGCTTCGAACCAACTCTAAAAACACTTCTGCATGATGGTTATTCAAAGTATTTCTTCAAGACATTTCTTCAATATGAATCCAAAACATCTCCAAAAATCACTTTCCATAAACCACTATTCAGTATCAAAAATATTCAAAAACCACACTCAAAAAACTTCAATATTCATCAGATTATTTACTTCATAATACACTCACATTATCATAAAAACAAATTACAAAAAGCTTCTTTTCTAGTATATTTTCGGAACACCAATAACCAAAATTCTTATTAGGCATAACGACCAGCATACCAGTAGTGCGACCGTATGGGAGCATTAACTGGTCATGCATTGTTAGCGGTATTTTTCATTTTTCATAAGCGTTCTATTTCTTCTTGCGAAAGTCCTGTTGACTCAGAAATAATCTGAATATTAACTCCCAATCCTTTAAGCTTCTTTGCAGTTTCTTGAGCTTTTCTCTTTTCTGCTTTATTAACGATTTGTTCCCGTTCTTTTTCTTTAAGAATCTCAACTATAGAAGCATTTCTAGCCATCATTATTTCATAGTTCATTCTTTGATCAGGAGTCATTTTGCTCTTATCTAACTTTTCTATCGCCTGTTCTATCCAATCATCCGATAAGGTTTTGGGAAGTTCATCTAAGCCTTGTATTTGTTCTAGATTTTTCATAAGATATATCAATTTGTCTAAATCGGTTTTTAATTCATTTTCTGTCTTCTCAAATTTAGCTACTTCTACGATAACATGCGAGATTTGATTGTCCATTTCTTCTCCTTTTTGGTTCTTTAACCGTCCAAAATGGTAATATTCGCTTGATTTATGAAATATCGATTCAGCTAAAAAACCAATACAATAGATTGGAGTTAGGTTATCAAAACGATATTTGCCCTTCTCAACCATGGTATTGAACTTCTGAAATGCGTAGAATTTCGCTCTTTGAATAAAGTATTTGTAATGACCTAATTGCATTTCAACGATAAAGGTTCTCCCTTGCTCATCTTGACATATCAAATCATAAACTCCTCCTCTTGAACTTTCGGTTAAACCGACAAAATCTGTTCGTAAAAACTCAACTTTTTGTATGGGTGTCTTGGACTGAATTAAAGCTTGAAGAGCCTTTCTTAGAAACTTGGTATCTGACTCATCAGCAAAAACTGTTTTGAATCCGTAATCAGATAATAGCGATATAAAGTTTGATTCATCATTCATAAAGCAAATTTACGACTTTTCTTTTATAGAAAAACCATGTGATTTTTTTTACCGCTAACGACCAGCATACCAGTAGTGCCAGTCTGTAACATAACCTCCCTAATCAAATATGGAAGCTGGTTTTTGGGGGTG
>ENA-ORXT01005390-ORXT01005390.1-marine-metagenome-genome-assembly--contig:-NODE-5390-length-12579-cov-94.188210_pt1 | contig 12579 bp, 11 predicted proteins | sample MGYA00237868_ERZ511482 | MGnify/ENA metagenome assembly ERZ511482 | reverse complement strand
TTGTTAAAATGTAAAAAGCAAAAGTCCGCCAGCAAGTAACAGCAGCTAAAACACCATGCGAGTTCGCCAGGAAATTGGAACATTAAAACATCTAATTTATGTGTTCGGTTTGCCGGGTTTAATGCTTCGACAATCCGCACGGTGTTTAACCAAACCGTTATGGTTCATTAAAAAATATGGGACAATATTCAGACATATATGTAGCTGTTAAAACGAGATCTAAAAGAACCGCTACTGAATTTCTAAATCATTTTCTTCCTAATAGAGTAGAAGGTGCTGACGAATTTGAATTACCTCAATATTCAAATAGAACAGACTATCAATTTACAACCGCCAATAATTTGATGAGTTACTTGGAAATTAATGGGGCGACGGAGTATAATTTATACTGGAGAAATACTGATGAATCGAATCCAAACAAACACGGAATGCTTTTTTACACATATGACGATGCAATAATTTTCGGAATTTCACGTGATGCTGATATTGGAGGAGATTTAGATACTGATAATGAAGATGAATGCTTAAATTTGATGAAAGAATTCTTCAAGACCGAATTAGGCTATATAGCCTATGAAAATACGCCCTATAGAACATTTGAAGAATTTAATATGCGACTAAAATTGGATAAATAATGTCAACTACGTCAGAATGGAAGCCTATAGAAATTGAAGAATTAAATGTTCTCATTGAGAAAGCTATAAATAAAATGTCTGAAACTCAAAGACAATTCTGGACTAAAATTTCAATTGCTCCAATAAAATGGAAAGAAAAGGATTTTGGAGAGAAAGGAAATGGATTCTGGGCAATTGGAGTTTATGAAAACAAGATCATATGGTATAATGATATTGAAGAAGGATTCAATGTTTCAACTTTCAAAATTTCGGGAATAATAAATGAATACGGAACGGAACAAGACGAATTACAATGGGCAGTAAATAAAATAAAAAACGAACCATAACAAACCAGTATGACGATCAGACTCCCTTCGGTCGTCCGCCGCATACTGGAGGACGTTGTGCAACAGGCAAAAAAAACCGCAACAAAACAACTTTAAACACGAAAAATCAATTCAAATGTGATTTTTTCACTACATTTGCATAAATACAAACATAATTATGCTAATCAGGTTTACAGTTGAGAATTTTTTGTCATTTAAAGACCGAGAAGTATTTTCTCTTATTCCAGGAAGGGGAACTCTAAAATCACATCATAAATCGAAATCTATAAAAGGAACTTCCGCTCTTAAAACAGCAGTAGTCTATGGTGCAAATGCATCTGGAAAATCCAATTTAATTAAAGCTATCGAGTTTGGAAAAGAGTTGATTTTAAAAGGAAATAAGGCAGAGCAACCTATAAAGTTTAGTAGCTTCAAACTAGACAAAAATCTATTAAAACAAAACTCTAGAATTGAGTACGAGATTCAACATAAGAACAAAAATTATGCTTATGGATTTGTTTTCAATTCTAAGGAAATAATAGAAGAATGGCTTTATGAAATAACTAAAAAATCTGAAAAAGAGATTTTCACAAGAGATAAAAATAGACCAAAGGAATTTGACATAGACGCAATAATCAGCAAAAACAAAAAAAACGAAGAAAAACAATTTTTAGAATTCACCGCAAAAGGAACTCAAAATAATCAACTTTTTTTAGCTGAAATAAGAACACGAAAAGTTAAGGAAAATGTTTCAAATATTGACGACCTTATCAATGTTATCGATTGGTTTCAAAATGCATTAACAGTTATTTATCCGAATTCTAAAAATGTAGGTAAAAAGTTTGAACTACTAGAAGACACAGATTTAAACAAAGTATTTACTGAAATGCTTGGATATTTTGACACTGGTATTGATGGAATAGAATTCAAAGAAGTAGATATTGAGAAAATTGATATCCCAAGTGAAATCTTAAAAGATATCGAGGATGATTTGTTGGGAGATAAATCAGAAAAAACTAATGCATTTATTTCTAATATAAAAGATGACAAATACTATGTTATTTCTATACTTAATGACAGAACATTAAGGGCTCAACTTTTGAAAACTAAACATAAAATTGCCGGTGGTGGTTATGAACTATTCGATTTAAGAGATGAATCAGATGGGACTAGAAGAATAATGGATTTAATCCCACTAATAATTGATTTTTTTAAAGGAGATAACGTCTTCGTAATTGACGAAATGGAAAGAAGCTTGCATCCTAATTTGATATACGATTTATTTGATTTCTTTCTATCCAAGTGCAAAAATGTCAATAGTCAGTTTATTGTTGCCAGCCACGAATCAACACTTTTGACTCAAAAATTGCTAAGAAAAGATGAAATTTGGTTTGTTGTCAAAGATAAAATGGGAGCAAGTAGATTACATTCATTAGAAGATTACAGTATTAGATTTGATAAAGAAGTTAGACGAGACTATCTTTTAGGGAGATACAAAGGTGTTCCAAAATTTGGAAACAGAGAAAATTTGACTGTTATTCCTCAACTTAATTAAGTATGCCAAGAGAACCTATACCATTGATAAGAAAAGGAGGTTTTTTGGATGCTGAAAAGTTGTTCATTCTGTCTTATGAAGGCGAAAAAACTGAAGTAAAATATTTTAACAACTTTAGACAATCTGACTTTTTTAATGATTCTGGTATCATAGAAATTGTACCGTTAAAAAGAGAGGAAAACACAGGAACAGACCCGTTAAGTGTTAAAAGACTACTCAAAAAAGCTAAATCCAATTACCCATTCAAGAAAACAGATGAGTTTTGGCTTATTATAGATAGAGACCATTGGGAAACTATACATAAAATTGACTTCGACAAATTAGTAGCTGATTGCAATAAAGAAGATAATTTTTTCTTAGCTATGAGTAATCCTTGCTTTGAAATATGGCTAATAATGCACTTAAAGGATATTAACGAGTACACTAAGGCAGAAGTTGGTTTACTTTTAGAAAACGCATCAGTAAGCAGAAAGAAAAATCATATTGATGTTGTTCTTGGTGAGCTTCAAGGTATTGGATATAATAAAAACCCAAACCCAGAAACATTTTTACCATTAACTAAAACAGCAATTGAAAGAGCCAAAAAGTTGGATAATACAAATGAACCGTATCCAAAAATATTAGGCTCACACATATACAAATTAATTGAAAAGCTACTGAAAGACTAAGCCCGATTGCACAACAATGTATAAAAATAATAGCGGCTTTAGTGCTTAAACCAAAGTTAATCAATTTAATAAAGGTCACTAATAAGCAGAAAATTAGTGCGTAAAAATCCGCTACTATTCTTATACTAGAACGTTGTGAGTAATACCAAAAAAAATGAAATTCGATAACGAAATAGAAATATTCATAAGAGATTTTGTGAAAGATTTGAACGAAGGAACAGCTTCTATTTTTGCAGGTGCAGGGCTTTCAATTCCAGCGGGATATGTAAATTGGTCTGACCTGATGTCGGAAATCGCAGAAGATTTAGGACTTGATATTTCCACCGAAACTGACCTCGTGTCATTGGCGCAATTTCACGTAAATGAAAATCGGACACGTTCAAAAATCAATCGTAAGATTTTAGAAGAATTTGTTGAAGATGTAGAAGAAACAGAAAATCATAAACTTATTGCAAGACTGCCTGTTTCTTCAATTTGGACAACCAATTACGACAAATTGATTGAAAAGGCATTTCAAAACGAAAATAAGGTTGTTGATGTAAAATATAGTAATAATCAATTACTAACCACGAAACCAAAACGTGATATTGTTGTTTATAAAATGCACGGAGACGTAAATCATCCTTCAGAAGCGATTTTAACAAAAGAACAATATGAAGATTATCACAGAACTCACGAACCTTATATTAATGCGTTAACTGGAGAATTGACAACCAAGACTTTCCTTTTTATTGGGTTTAGTTTTACTGACCCAAATTTGGATTATGTTTTAAGCAGATTAAACTTTCGATATCGAGAAGAAAAAAGACAACACTATTGCTTTGTAAAAAAGCACGTTTTAAAAGACCATAATAATCCAGATAAAGCCACTTTGGATTATAATACCAAAAAGCAATCTTTAATTATTAACGATTTAAAACGCTACGGAATTAAGTCTTTAATTATCGAAGATTATAATATCATAACAGAAGTTTTAAAAGAAATTGAAAATCGTTTTAAAAAGAAAACAATCTTTATATCAGGTAGTGCAGAAGTTTATGAGCCAATAGAAAAAAATATGGCTTTAGGATTTGTTCACAAATTATCGAAAAAAATCATAGAACAAGATTTTAGAATTGTCAATGGTTTTGGTTGGGGAATTGGAAGTTCAATTATAAATGGAGCATTGGAAGCTATTTTCTCAAAGCCTTCAAAATATTCAGAAAGCCAATTAATACTAAAACCTTTTCCGCAGTTTGAATCTGGAAAAAAGAAGCTTCCTGAATTATGGGAAGAATATCGGCAAAAAATGATTTCGTTAAGTGGAATTTCTATTTTTATTTTCGGTAATAAAAAGGTCGATGATAAAATTGTCGAGGCAAATGGTGTTATAAGAGAATTTGAAATTTCACATAGTTTAGGAAATGTATGTATTCCAATAGCCTTTACAGAACACGCTTCAAAATCAATCTATGAGAAGATTTTAAAAACACCTGAAAAATATTATAATAATCCAAAGAAAGTATTACCATATCTGGAAAAATTGGCTGATAAAGACACATCCGTAGCTGAAAAAATAAATCAACTAATCGAATTACTTAAACAATTAAATCAATAAATAATGGCAAGAAAAGTATTTACAAGTTTTCACTATAAACCAGATAATTGGAGAGCTTCCCAAGTTCGTAATATTGGAAAAATAGAAGGTAATAGTCCAGCAACAGCTAATCGTTGGGAAGAAGTAACAAACGGTGGAGATACTGCCATAAAAAAATGGATTAGTGATAATATGTCTGGTAAGTCTTGTGTAGTTCTTCTTGTAGGAGAGAATACAGCAGGTCGAAAATGGATAAAACACGAAATTAAAAAAGCGTGGGACGATGGTCGTGGAATATTTGGAATACACATTCACAACTTAAAAGATAGTCAAGGTAATCAATCCGAAAAAGGTCGCAATCCTTTTGAAGACTTTGACATTGGAGATAAAAAGATGTCTTCGATTGTAAAATGTTACAATCCACCCTATTCCACAAGTAAATATGTTTACGAACATATTGAAGAAAATATTATTGATTGGATTGAGAAAGCAATAGAAATTAGGAATAACCAATAAAACTTGGGAGAAAGTACTACTCACAACAACGTATATAGCTCATAGCTAATTAGTTGCTTAATTCAAAGTTAAGGTATATTTGCAAGTCCGCCATTTTTTTTAATTAAACTTATTGAAGAAAAAGGTAATAAGAAAATTAAAAAAAATGGCTCGTGCTTAACCGAAAAGTAATCGTTAATTTACACGCTACGAGCCATATACAAGACCGTTATGTTTCATAAAAACCAAATTTAAATAGTTGCAAATAGACACACAAAGTGCATCTTTTAGATTCGCAAGACGACGAGGCAGTTAACACAATTTGACTTTATTTTCAATCATTACAAAAAATATTGACGAATAGAAATTCAATTCACTTAGATTTCAAAAGTATTTCTGTTGGCTTAAACGAGTACTTAAAACGACCAAGACGCTTAAAGATTGATTGATGAAATTCAACAACACTTTCACTGTAATTTGACGAGAACCCAAACGACTAAAACAAAATTGTTGACCAGATTATTTGACATCAAACCAATAAAAGTCTACCTTAGACTTTTGAATGAAACAAAACATAACAATGGCTAAAACGATCATTTGGGCGGCAGTTTATAATCCAAGCCGTTTGGGGGTTTTCATCCTTCTGTCCTTCGGACAGGTACGGACTTCAAACCCCAAACGCCGTTTAGCCTGCCGTTATGCACAAGCTAAGAAACAAACAGCATTATAACGAGACTAAGGAAGTCTTAAACTAAAATTTGAATCTAATGAAAAATTCCATTAAGTATTTGTTCATCTTTTTTTTCTTTACTAATCACAATTTGTTGGTTAATGAAAATGACTCATTCTCCATTATTATACTTCCTGATACACAGTATTATTCCTTAAAGGATGGTAAAAATGGTTTCCCAAATACTTACAGTATGCAAACACAATGGATAGCAGATAATGCAATTTCGGAGAATATTCAGTTTGTAATACATATGGGAGATATGACCAATAAAAATACTATTAATGAATGGAAGGTTGCTGATGATGCTCATAAGATTTTGGATGATGCGGATATAGCATATAGCGTTATTCCGGGTAATCACGATTACCCTGGAGACGGAAATGTAGATTCGGGTAATTCCGAACTTTATAACCAGTATTTCGGTCGAGCAAGATTTTCTGATAAAAGTTGGTACGGAGGATCATATAAAAATAGCAATGACAACAACTACTGCTTCTTTAATTATAAAAACATCAAATTTTTAATAATAAGTTTAGAATTTGCTCCAACTAAAAAGATATTATGCTGGGCAGATCAGTTAATTAGTTCTTATCCCGATCATAATATAATTCTTGCTACTCATTGTTATTCAAGAACTGATAATTCGCATAATGAAATTTGTAACACTTATTATGATGTAGTTGGTAGTAGCGGTGATGATATATGGAACGAATTAGCAAGAAGGCACAGTAATATTTTGTTTGTTCTTTCAGGACATGTACCCCGTGTTGGTTACAAAACACGAGCTGGAAATAATGGAAACTGTGTTCACGAAATTTTGACGGACTATCAATTTGAAGAATGGGAAGGTGAAAGATATGGTAATGGATGGATGCGAAAACTTGTTTTTAACCCTAATGAAGGAACTGTTAATGTTGAAAGTTTTACCGTTTTGCCAAATGTTAATGAATTTAATTACCAAGGTGGAACACATGGTTACAATTCAAATCCTGAACATAGTGACCACAAGTTTGTCATAGAAAACATATACCTAACTCCTTCATATAGTCGAACTCAATTATCGAATACATTTAATGATTTAACTGTAAATGTAGAATATACAGGTGATCAGCTTAAACCGGAAATTGCTTCTGCTTCAAGTGGTGACTTTGTTGTAGTATGGGAAGATGATAAGGACAATAATGGACATTATCAATTATATGCAAGAGGATTTTATGTGGACGGCTGCGAAAAATTTGCGCCAATTGTAGTTAATCAAATTCCAGATGGTCAACAATTAAAACCTCACATTGATATGGCACCTGATGGGAAATTTGTAGTTGTATGGGAAGACGATCAAGATCGAAATGGAAAATACCAAATATTGGCTGCTGGATTTAATGAGTACGGAAAACGGCGATTCAATGACGTAACTGTAAATGCTATTTCTGAAGGGCAGCAATATAAACCTCGGGTTGGTTTACAAAATAATGGGAACTTTATTGTAACTTGGGAAGACGACAAAGACGGAAATGGGAAATATCAAATTTTAGCAACAATTTTTGAGGTCAATGGAAAAACTAAAGTAGTAAATGATTTTACAGTTAACAAAATAGCTGATGGCCAACAGTTTAAGCCAGATGTCGCAGTAAGTTCCAACGGAAATTACATTATTACTTGGGAAGACGATCAAGATGGAAATGGGAAATACCAAATTTTAGCAACAGGTTTTTATCCAAATAGTAAAAACAAAATTTTTCAAGACATTACTGTTAATAAAGTTAGTACTGGTCAACAATACAGACCAAAAGTAGATATTGATCAAAATGGTTCTTTTACGGTGGTATGGGCAGATAACAATAACAATAATGCTTTTTATCAAATACTTGCAGCAAACTTTAATTCTTCTGGACAGAGGATAGGTAGTGACATTGTTGTTAAACCTGATTTTAATAAAAAACTCTTCGAACCAGATATTTCTAAAAGTAACTTAGGCTCATACATTATTACGTGGCAAGATGATGCTGACGGAAATGGAAAATATCAAATTAGAGCTAAGGGTTATAAATCTGACAATAGTATTTTGTTTAAAGAACGTACAATAAATGAAGATGAAAACGGGGATCAGTTAAAACCTGTAGTATCATTAGTAGATAAAAGAAGTTATATTATTAGTTGGGAAGATGACTTAGATAATAATGGGAAATGGCAAATTTTAGCAAATGGACACGATTTGGAAGCCAGTAGCCCACCTAATATAGATTGTTCTTTAGGCTGTGTTTCAGAACTTAATTTATCAGGTAGCCAAAGCGTTGATAGGTTATTTAAGGCCGAATCATATATTAATTCATCTGCTGTTTCGTCCGCCAATATCACTTATCAAGCGGGTGGTAGTGTTTCTTTGGATAATGGATTTACAACTATCCCAAACAAAGATTTCTTGGTAGAGATTGTTGAGTGTTCCCAATCAAGTGAAGGCAATAGTGCAATGTACAAGATTAATAATGATGGCAAGGTAGGTTCAGAAATTGATGAAAGAAATTGGCGGAAGACTTGGGAAGTAATTTTTCCATATAAGGTGAATGAAAATAATTATCTACTCTTTTATGATAATGGTTTAGCCACAATGTACAATATTAATAATGACGGCAAAGTAGGTTCAAAAATTGATGAAAGGAATTGGCGAGAAACTTGGGATATAATTTTCCCTTATGAAGTGAATGGAAATAGTTATCTAATGTTTTATGATAGTGGCTTAGCAGCAATGTATAGCATTAACAATGATGGTAAAGTAGGCTCAAAAATTGACGAAAGGAATTGGCGAGAAACTTGGGATATAATTTTCCCTTATAGTGTGAATGGTAAAAATTATCTATTCTTTTATGATAGTGGATGGGGGGCGATGTACGAGATTAATAATGATGGCAAAGTAGGTTTAAAAATTGATGAAAGAACGAACTGGAGAGAAAGTTGGTATATAATTTTTCCATACAACCTGAATGGGAAAAACTATATACTTTTTTATGATAGTGGTTTTGGCGCAATGTATGAAATTAATGATGATGGCAAAGTAGGTTTAAAAATTGATGAAAGAACGAATTGGAGAAAAACTTGGGATATGATTTTTCCATACAGCACAAATGCAAACGATTTTCTATTATTTTATGGCAATGAAATTATTTAAAGGAAGCCAGTGCATAACAATGGTTAAAACGGCCATGCGGGCTTCGCTCGGGTTTGGAAACTTTAAAGCATCACAACCACCAAAATTTTATTTTCGACAATTTGTGAGAAATAAATTAAATTGCAAAATAAAATTTTGGTTCAAGGCGGTGGGTCTGCCGAGGTTAAGGCTTCGAAACCCGCACGTCGTTTAGCCTAACCGTTATGCTTCAGCTAAAATAAATTCCAAAACAAATGTCTCTTAAAAAGGAAACTCTTATATTTGCTCGGACAAGTTAATGGAATACAGATTTAGGGTTGAGATTTTAGAAGAAGCAAAAGAATTTTTAGATGGTTTAGATTCAAAAACCAGACAAAAGGTAATTTACAACTTTTGGAAATCAAGAAGCATAATTGACAAAGAACTTTTTAAGAAATTGGAAAATGAAATTTGGGAATTTAGGACTTTGTATAACAAAATGTATTACAGATTGTTTGCGTTTTGGGACAAAACTAATAAAGAGGATACAATTGTTGTAGCAACGCATGGAATAGTTAAAAAGACTGATAAAACTTCTAAATCAGAGATTGAGAAAGCTGACCGCATACGCATAAAATATTTTGACAACAAAAAAGAGAAAAGATGAAATCATATTCACTCGAAAAATTAACTGATAAATATATTGGTAAAAAAAGTTCACCTCAACGTGACGAATTTGATAACGAATTACGTTTAGATATTTTGGCGACTAAAGTCAAACAATTAAGAGAAGGTCAAAACCTTACTCAATCGCAATTGGGAGAACTTGTTGGAGTTCAAAAAGCACAAATATCAAAAATTGAAAACAACTTGACTGACGCAAGATTCGGAACAATTTTGAAAGTATTCAAAGCATTAAATGCAAAATTAAAATTTGATATTGAACCAACAAAAGAACGAACTGTTGCAACATAAAAAGAAAAGCCGAAAGCATAACAAAAGCTAAAACACCATGCTGGCTCGCTCCGAAACTCAAATTTAAACACCTAATTTCTGGTAGCCGGTTAGCTGGGTTTCAAGCTTTGTAAACCCGCACGGTGTTTAGCCAAGCGTTAGTCACCATAAAATTTAAAAAATGAGAATAACAATCATTATAATTATTCTGACAATTCAAGTAAGTTGTAAAAACCGTAATGAGACGAATATTAAGTCTGAAAATTCTGCCATCACTAAATTAACGAAATGCAACCACAATAATGAAGCAATTACTAAATATCATATTCTAACTAATAAAGCTGAAATTGCAATTTGTGATGGTGATTTCGATAGAGCATCAAAAAATTACTCATTGGCATTTAAAGAAATCAAAAAACCTTTTGGTCCTGATGTCTATAATGCCGAACTTTCAAATCAACTCTCTAATAATTTAGATGAAAGAAATTTAAATCTTCAACTACTAATAAATAATTCTGATGATTTAAGTACGCTAAAGTCAATTTTTGTCAACACATATATAGATGAAAACCTCTGGAATTCTTTTATAGAGAAAAGAACGATTGAATATGACTCAAGATTAAGAAATGAATTCAAATCAATTTTTGAAAGAGATCAATTGATCAGATCAATGTACGATCCTGTTAATGATGATACTATTCAAGCTAATCGAATAATAAATATGAACAGGATACTTTTAATAACTGATTCTCTTGGCTTCCCTTCTCAGATAGAGCTCGGTTTTAGAAAATCCTTAAGAGGGCAAAATCATGATGTGGTTTTAGTTCATACATCTCAAAAAAGAAGCAACAATAAAAGCATAATTGATCTTGAACCAATTCTTTGTAAGGCAGTAAATGAGGGACGATTTGATCCTGAACAGGCAATCTCTTATCTGCATTTCCAAAATGATAAGGATAAAAGGGATTTTGGAGCTTACCCAACTTGGCAATATAAACATCACTTGTTGCCAGATTCTCTAAATAACAAAATATGGCTTCCAAATTTGAATAAGGAAAAATATGAGCGTGCTAATAAAATAAGAAAAAAATGGAACGCTGATCAATTAGATGACATTGCAACAAAATCTGATTTTATGTCAAGAAGCAACATACCGTTCATATTTACATCAGTTATGACATTTGTTGAAAATATGCCAACAGATTTTACTCTCGAAGAGGTTTTGGAACAATATAAAATGACTACTTCAGATAAAAAACCATTTAAAGAAAAGTAAAAAATACAGTGACTAACAATCCGTAAAACGTCAATATTCCGCATTCGCTTCATACTGCGTTTACGGGTGACGTTAGCAACAAGCTGAAAAAACATTGAGAATATGAAAAAAATTTTAGTCCGAATTGCTTCAAATTTATTTCCCAATCAAATTACATCTTTTGCATACAAACAATTAACGAATCCACAAGTTCGTAAACTTCGAGAAAACGAATTAGCAACATTAGAAAAAGCGGATAAAGAAAAATACAAATTCAAGAATTTTGATATTCAACTTTATACTTGGAAAGGTGGCGAGAAAAAAGTTCTTCTTATTCACGGTTGGGAAGGTCAAGCAGGAAATTTTTCAGACTTAATTGAAAGGCTGTTGGCAGACGGATTTACAATTTACTCTTTCGATGCGCCATCACACGGCTTTAGCAGTAAAAGAGAAACGAGTTTATTTGAATTTACGGAATTAGTTGGCGTTTTAATAAAAAAGTTTGATATAAAACTTTTAGTTAGTCATTCTTTTGGAGGTGTGGCTACAACTTACGCATTGTTTGAAAATCAAGATATTCAAATTGAGAAATACGTCTTGATTACTACACCAGATAAATTTATTGAGAGAATAGATGATGTTGCTGAAATGGTCGGAATTACTGACAAAGTAAAAAACCGACTGATTAACAGATTAGAAAAAGAAACGAATAATGATGTTAAAAATTTAAATGTCAGCGAATTTGTTAAGTCTATAAATGTAAATAAATCATTAATAATTCACGATATTAACGACAAAGTAATACCTATTTCTCGTTCAAAGAACGTTCATCATAATTGGGCTGTGTCTGAATTTATGGAAATTGAAGGAATAGGACATTTTCGAATTTTAAGAACAAAAGAAGTTATTAATAAAGTTATTGATTACTTAAATTGAAAATAAAGCCTGTCGCTAACACCGTATATAATTTATTGCTGGCTTCTTACCTACTTGCGAAAGTCCTCGCGGACTATCTTGGTCGTTAATTATTTACTAAATTAGTTGCTTGAAACACGCTACAAACCATATACAACAACGTTATCTATTATTTCAAAAATAAATCAAATAACTATTAAAAATTAGAACTAAAAATATTACTTCCAACAATATTCAACTCAATCAAAAGAATAAAAAACACCCGTTACTATAACGTGTCTTTTCCAACTAGGTCGATTCTTAAAATGAGTTATTCTTCTATAGTTAAATCTCATTTTAATGTTTCCTAATTTGTATTCAGTACCAG
>ENA-ORXT01005388-ORXT01005388.1-marine-metagenome-genome-assembly--contig:-NODE-5388-length-12583-cov-3.958500_pt1 | contig 12583 bp, 13 predicted proteins | sample MGYA00237868_ERZ511482 | MGnify/ENA metagenome assembly ERZ511482 | reverse complement strand
CCGACCTGGGTTGGTCGGCTTCATCAGAGAAAATGCCCCGCTTCGCCCGCTACGAGAATTGGTGTTGCAAGCGGCTACGTATGCGGGTGTTACGGTTGCTGCGGGATGGGGAAGGTTGACAAACGACGCTTCAATGACGACAACGCGCATATGCGTCGCTTCGAGATACTCGCCTACATCGACGCGAACAGCGGCCGGGGTCGTACCTTCAACCTGTACGTCAGTGACGTCGCAGAAGCCCTAGGTGCAGAGAAACAAACAGTGCGTGGCTATCTGCGGTGGCTCGAAAAGCACAAGTGGATCTTCTATCCAAAGGACCAGCGCCAGGTGCGCAAAGGGAACGCAGGTGGTAGGGCGCACTCTGTCGTGAGCGTCCGCTACGACCGCACGATTGGCGGGGTTTCAGTTGAAGATTGGCTGAGATGGAATCATGCCGAGTGGCTAGCGCCGGGACATTTGGTGTTGCAAGCGACGAGACGGCGTAACCATCGTGCCGTACTGCGGTTTGGCAAGAGGGAATGCACGGCGTGCGGACACCGGGATATCTTTCCGAAAAATGGCCGGTGCCCCGAATGCAAATATCGGCAAAAGAGCGCCTATCGGAGACGGCCAGAATCCTGGTGAGTCTGGTGCCACGGAGAGGCCATTTCAGGGGCCTCGATCCGTGACAATATTCAGTGCGATTTCGGGTCGGGACGTCACGTGACGAACCGGAATCTGTTGGTGGAAGTGTGGGCCGCATTACCGCTGGCCTGCCTCTCAATATTCGGATGTTCTACTGGTGTCGTTGGACGGCTATTGCCCAGGCGACTTACGTAACTATAAACAGGTACTGTGACAAAAACAATTACAAGGCCGAACAACTGTTTGCCAGCACGCCATCAGGTAGCCTCTGTGAGTGCCCGCACCGTCTGACAACGCCGACGAGATGAGGCAGCCGCGGTTGCACACGCTCAACGCTCGTTTGCTGCTGATCCTGCACGCTGTCGTAGAACCGCTCAGCTACTCAGTGCTAGCGGAGCGCCTTGATGTTCACCAGCGGTCAGTGAAAAGAGTGGCCGACGAGATGATCGACGCCGGATGGCTTACGGCCACCCGTCAACACCGATATCTCAAGCTCACAATCAACCCTGACATCAAGATCTCCGAAGGCGGCACCCTCGGCGACTGGCTCGAACGAAACACTCACAGCGAACCTGACGTAGGTGCAACATGACCGATACGCCGCGACAACACAACGGGCACGAATTTTCGGTCGGAGACCGAGTTGAGCGCGGCGACGGAGCGCTGGCAACGGTCACCAATATTGGCATGACCTGCCCCGATGTGACCCGAACAGACTGCATCGGAATTCAGATCGATGGCGGTGCCTGGATGGTCGTCGAGCAGCGCTTCGTGTCCCCGGTTCTCACATGAACGGCTGAACACCCGTCATACGCCACTGGCTACTTCGGTGCACGGCGGCCTTAGGAGGCACTAGAGGTTCTGGTCTGCTTTCAGGTCGAATCGGCGGCTAATAACGGGCTCTACGACAACCACGAGGAGCGTTGCCAATGCGCCGATCAGCGCTCCAAATGCACCGGTGCGCCAGAACGGCTCACGCTGAGGAATCGCTATGGGCTCAGACCGTTCATCATTGAGGCTCACCTCGAAGAAGTCGGCGTCGCCATCGCCGGTAACATCGATACGTAAGACGCCATGTCTGCCGGAAGGGCACACTGGGAGTCGGCCAGAGCCTGGTTGTTCGACAACGCCAACGCCACTCTCTTCGTCTCGTCCGAATTCAGGCTCGTTCGCATGGCATGTGAAGTCGAACGACGGTCGTCCATTGGTCACGACAGGGTCAGTAACGATCTCGGCGGACCGCTCCCCGGCGTCGGAAAGAATCGAGATGCCGACAACGACCATAAGCACGAGGCACAGCGACGTGAGGGGTCGCACCGTGTGGCCGGTGCGCACGTTTCTGATGGAAAGAACGATGAGTGGTCCAATGCCCAGAAACGCGACGATCGCCCCAACCCACACCATCGAGCCAGCCTATATGTGGTCGCCTGACGACAAGTCACTGAAGGGCTGCGGGCTGGGGCACCTCGAACCGATCAAGGCGCAGGTCGATTTGCATGACGTCTATCTGGTCCAGGGGCTTCGTCGCGGTCTTTCATTGGCGACGTTCGCTGCGAAATGATGTGTCAAGACCGTCGCTATCGGGTGGGGGTAGGTGTCGAGCTGCTTCGTTGATTTGTGTGAAGGTGTCGGCTCCCATTCGTTGGCGAATGGCGTCGGGTGGGCAGCCGTTTGATAGGCGGTCAATGATCCAGGTGCTGCGACCGCGCCCGCCGTTGAATGTTGCGTGGTCTTCCCAGTGCACTCGTTTGTTCAGGTCCGGTAGTAGTCGGGTTGTCCTCGGTCCGCGTATGACCCAGTTGTGTCGGCCAGCGTCTGGCGGGTTAGCGAGTAGTTCGCGGAGGCGGCAGGCCCAGGGTTCGGCGACGGGCACTGTCCGAGATTCCAGGCCGTGCCAGACGATGTCTACGGTCCCGTCGCCGTGGATGTTGATGTCGGTGAATCGCCAGAAACGTAGATCTGTGGCGTCGCCGCCCGCCCCGATTGTTGCGCACATCGCCGCCCGTGTTTCGAATCGCGTGCGGGCATCCTGTTGAGCGGTGAACAGTGACCAGAAGCTCTCTTGGTCCGACCGCGCATAGGGCACGTCGCTTCCGGTCTCTTCAGTGGGATCAGTTGGTGGCGGTGCTGCCTCGAAGCTGTGGGCGAACGCTCGGCACCTCGAAGCGAAGGTAGCGATCGACCTGTCGGATCTGTGTCCGGTTCGTAGTTGTCGCGCTGCCTGTTGAATGTTCGGTTCAGCGAACAGCGACACAAAGTCTCCTGGAGCGATCGACGGAGAATGAGCGCAAAGTTCAGCGAGCGAACCCAACAATGCGGGGGCGTCGGCCACGCTGAGCTTGCCCAATAGCCGGATTGCGCGGCGGCAATAGAACTCCCAATCGATGTATCCGGCAGCGACCAACGGGTCGTCAGGCTCGAACCCGTGCACAAGTTCCTTCCATGCATCCGAGTCGGGAATCAGGTAGGCCGACAGCCAGTACTCGCGGCCGTCGCTGGCCCCTAGGAACGACGGAGTGCGCCCTTCGTCGTCTCTACTCGGAATTGCCTGTGGCAAAGCGGCGTCCTCTCGGTGGGGGTGATGGGGGCGCGAGCAGGACTCGCATTAAGGGGCAGACCGGTCTGCGGTTCTTGGGCCAATTGGCAGCCAGGCGGCAAGGGCTACGGCACTCCTCAAACTCTCGAAGGAGCCTGCGGACCCGACCGACGCATAGGCGGCGCAGGGCAGCGTGCGGGGTTAGCCCAAGTCGATTGGGATTTCGATAGACGCGTCGCGGTAGTCGACGGGGTCTTCGCTGCTGCCGCCAGTGCGGGTGATGACTTCGCCTGGGGTGATGACGATTGTTGCGCCTGTGATTTGACCAGGTGTGACTTCCCAATACGGCATGGTGTTGAACAGAGTCATGTTGTTCCGGCTTGGTGGAGCGTCGGGAAGGGCGTATTGAGCCCCGATTTCAGTGCCGTCACCAAGAAGGAGGGTGGCTTGTTCGGGGCGTGTCAACGGTCCGGCGTAGAGGTTGTCGGAGATGCTGTTGTGGTCTGCGTCAGAGGTCGCGTCGAGTGTGAGGAGCAACAGGCCGGTCGACGCTGTGGCGAGCACCTTTTGTGTGTCGTCGTCGGTTTCGACGGCGATCTGCGATGTGAGCGTCAGCTGATTGATGGTGGCGAGCGTTTCGATTTCTCCGTACTCATAGCTGAAGAAGTCTCTGCCATCTGGGTCTAGTTTTTCCAACGGCAGAACATGTGTCGTCCCGACTGTCTGGGTGCGCCGGTTCGGGTCGATTGACCACAAAGCTGGCAGGCTGGCTGTGCCGGTTTGGCCTGTGATCGGGTTGAGCTGTTGCACGATTTCGCCATCTGCGATGGTGTCGGTGCGAAGTTCCAACACGGGTGTTTCGTCCTCAGGCACAGAAACAAGAACGGTCTCGTCACCGCTCGTTGTGACTGGTCGGCTGTAGAGGCTTCGGCCACCGCCGCTGATCGAAAGACTCGTCGTCTCACCTTCGTTGTAGGCCTGCGGGAACGCTTCGACTATGTAGTCGATGACGAAGAGTTTCTGACCCGCGATCGGGAACTGGGTCGGGCCACCAAGCGTCAACGCTGCTTCAGATGCTTCGGCCCAACCGGTGACTGTCAGGCGGCTACCGATATCGAACAAGGTGTAGTCAACCGTGGTGGTGTTGATGAGCCCGGACGCGATCCGTTCACCGGAACCGGCCGCTATTGCAGGGACAGGCGTAGGAGACGGGACCGGTGTAGAAGTAGGCACCGATGTCGACGTCGGTACAGGCGTGGGCGGCAGGGTCGCCGGGTCAATCGTCGGGTCCGGTACCTCAGGGCACAGATGCGTGTGAGCCGCAGATATGAACGCCCGGTCGCGTTCGGACCATGTCCGGTACTCCTCGAACGCGTCTGCGTGGGTGGTGCCCTGATTCAGCCGACAGAACGTCTCACCGTCAGCGATAATCGCAGCGACTGGGAGCTGGTCAGGCAGCGTCACAGACTCTCGCCTGCCGGTGTCATCAGCGATCGCAACGTCACGCAGGTACACCTCACCCACGAACGCCCGCTCTGGCCCAGTGAGCGCAGAATCAGATAGAAGATCGCCGAGGGCACTCGACTGATCACGGACCCAATTGTCTCCTCCGCATGATGCGGCGAACAGGGCAACGGAGAGGATTAGCAGCGCAGAGCGCCACAACGGCAAAAGAAACATGACCTGAGGTCCCTTGGTATTGATGAACCGGGGAGGGGAGCAGCCGCTAAGCGCCCCATTCCGCCTGGGCTCAGAAACCCAGGATCACAGTATGGCCCTGTTACGGCAAAATTCGCAACCAAAAGGGTAGCCGTTCCCCGCGGCCGAGGATCGGCTTAAAGGGCGTGCCGTCCGCTAAGCCAGCTTCAAAGAAATCGAAGAAATGGCAACGCGCATACGAACGCGACCTGCGACAGATAGGCGAAAGGGTCAGAGCCGCACGCAAGCATGTCGGTATTTCCCAGGTCACCCTGGCAGCACAGATGGGCGTTTCGCTCAACACGGTTTCCGCTATCGAACAGGGTGAACGGAACTTCTCCGTCGAGCAGTTACTGCTACTCGCGGCCCACCTCAAAGTCAGCCCACAAACGATTCTGACTGGCGCTCCAGATTTGGGCGACGGTCAAGCCTGATCCGGCCAACCGTGCGCTAGCTGCTCCCGAATTTCGAAGAACGGACCTCTGTTTCAGTCAATGGGTGGTATCGGTTGGACAGTGGAAGCCTTACGGTGACTTTGTGCCGTCTATGCCGTTAGCCAGATTCGCTGAACGGCTCGGTGCCGTGCCCGGTCCCGATCTGGTTCACGCAGCAACCCGTTGCAGCCTTGACGATCTGGCAGCGATCTGCGAAGAAGTGAATTCGTCGACCCACGCCGAGGTGGACGGCCCGTCGTCGGCCGGTGAACTCTGGCCGCTCCTAAATGCCCGGTCCAGCACGTTCGCTACCGGAGCAGGCACCTTCGCAAAAGCGGGAGGACCAGCAGGCGTGAACCTGTTCGCCGCTCTTGACGCCAACCAAGACATCGCTGCCGGGTTCCAAACCGGTGTGCTCCGGGCACTGCTGTACTGCCACGGCCTCGTCCTCGAAGACCCGCTCGGGTTGGCGGTAGACATGCTCGTCAACGCACCAGTCGACATGCGCGAAACCGCCCGTGTCCCAGTAGTAGCCGCTATCTCAACGATGTCGTCGATAGCCCCACTAATCGACGGTGGTGTCGTGTCGACCTACTTCACACCGACTGCCGAGGTAGTAGCCCCAGCGGAATATCGGATAGCTCTCGAATCAGCGCTCGATGACCCGAAATCCAACTTCGACCGCGACATCGTCTGGGATGCATTCGAAGGCATCTACATCGACAGCCTCACAGAGCCACTCCGCGATCTATGGGCCGACGTCAGAAAAGGGAACACAAGCCCGCCAATCGCACATATCGAAGCTGCCTTGGCCTCCGGTATGGACCCAGTTCACGTCGAAGTGTTCATTGACGCCGTCGCCCACCTCGACCCCAAGGGTGTGGTTTCAAATCTGATTGCCGCGACCGCTTCAGCGGCGAGGGACATATCGCTCAACGGCGGCCGTCACGACCTCTTCTGCTCAACCCGACTTGAAGCAGACCTGATCAACGCCGCCCCGATTGGATCTCTGCACGCACGAAGACTCGGAGACCTTGCCTCAATCGACGTGCCACGCCTCGATGACCTGGCGCTGACCGACGTCGTCCGAATCCGGAAAGAAGACGACGACTTTCACCAATTCAGGCTCGCAGTTGCAGAAGGGTTAGAACGCGCCCACAACCTCGTCGCCGAAGACCCATCGATCGACCCTGTAGCCATAGTCGCCGAAAGCGTCGCAGCAGCCCGATACAAACTCACCGAAGCCACACGCCGAAGCACCTTCATGAGCGACCGAATCAACGGTCTACTCGGATTCGCTGCCGGAGCGGTGGCTGGGGCAGCCGGAGCCGCCGCGGGGTCCGCCAGCGCCATCGCAATCGGAGCGGCCGGTGGACTCATCCCGCCGCTTGCAGCTGCGGTCGCACGTCGAAGCGACAACGGATTCCTGCAACGCCACTACCTGTTGTTCGAACCACGGCGCTAACCAGCTAACCCTCGATGCGCCTACCGGCGGTTACCCGACCGGAGGCCGCTCTTCCGTGAAACGGCTTCGGGAAACAAACCGCAGCGTCGATCTACTCGTTCAAGGGATTGGCTGCATATCGATGTTGGACACCAGCCGGGCCGCTCAAGTCCAAGACACTGGCGGGCACACGCAAAGGCTGGCGAGTCCGCTATTGCAGCGACGTTCAGCCAATCGTGAACGCGTGGCGCATCGACGTCAGTTCCTGGCAGACGGGAACCCGTTCAGTCGATTGACTGTTGATTGCCAGCGTTCAGTCCGACGCTGTTGACGGCTTTGCGCCATCCATCGAACAGTGCGCGGATTCGCTCAACGCCGGGAGCATCGGGGTTCATGGCCCGCCACGCGGTGTAGTCAACTATTCGTAGCCGGTCGGTATCGAGGTTCGCGGCTGCTGTAACTAGCGCGGTCTGAGCGCGACAGACCGCCGCTTCGCGTTCGTTACCGCGTACGCGTCGTGAGCGTCCAGGACCGAGGCCGGATCGTCGGAGCGCCTGGTAGACCGTGGTCGTACCAGTGATGCGTTTGATCTCTTCGACCTTCACGCCAGCCTCGTATAACTCAACGATTCGTGCGTCACGGGCAGGGTTGGCAGCCATCTCGTTCCAGTATCGCCGACCAGCAGACGTCAAACGAAGCTCTGTTTCCCAATGTGGGGATGGGAGCTACGGTGAGACGATGACGTTTCGGGGCGACGAGGGCGACGTGGTGACAGGTGGAAGCGACGCCGTGTACGCCCTTGTCTCGGCTGCATGTCTGATTGCGGCGGCGTGCGCGCTCGGGCAGATCTTCGGGCAGTTGATGATCAACAAGACGATGCCGCCGCTGACGCCCGTCTATGTTGTCGGTTTCGTTGGCTGCGGCGCTCTCAGCGGATGGGGATGGGGTCGCACGTCTTGGAGTCGCCGCTTCAGCCAGAATCGCTAGTTGTTGGTGCACAGCACCGTGCCGTCATCCAACATGTTGCGGAGGCCGCGGTTGCCGTCCATAGCGTCGCGTAGCGTCTCGGTGGCTGACACGAAGCAGCGCGGCTGAGGCTCTCCGGTGGGGATTACTACCTCACCAAAGTTCTCGGCGTCGCCGCTGTCGCATTGCCACCAGTCAAAGCTTGCCGGGAACGCAGCAACCGCCGACGTGACATCGTTGCCGTATAAGCCCGCGGTGTTCGTCAGGAAACTGATCGAGCCGGTTCGGGTGCACACTGATGCCAGCGTCGGGACCGACGCGCCTTGCGGCGTTTCGTCTGGACCGAGAGTCGGGACCGGGTCACCGTTTCTGTCAAGAATTACAGCAGGAGGGCGGGTGGCGGTCGGCTCAGGATCAGGGTTCAGCAAGGGCTCACTAACGCACCCCGCAAGCACAATGATCATCCCAACAAACAGTAGAGCCAATCGCGTTGCAGCTATCTGCAACACGCTGCTCAAGGTGCACGAAAACAGGCAGAGCGTGCGGGGAAGACGCCAGTCGTCTCGTTCGTCCTTCACGGCCATCACCCTATTCCGTTGACGCCTTTTGAGAGACTCAGATACGGCGGTGTCGGCAAGCAACCGGGTCCCGCTGCTTTGATGCGCGACCGCAAGGCCGAAGCTCCTTGTCGACGCGGCGTTCTAAGCTCGAAAGGGATGGGCGCATTCTCCGAACACGCCCCGGAACCTGTAACCGACAGATCGCTTCTACGGGGCCAGCTAAAGAACGCATGGCTTGTTGTGGCAGCCCCCGTCGCAGTAGCAATCATCATTGGTGCTGTCTCCGCATGGAAACCAGACTGGGCATTCTGGGCGACTGTCGGGCTAGCGGCGCTGGTCCACCTTAGCGACGGCCCCGACCGGGTGATCCAATCCCATGTCCAACACGCAGGGCGAGTGCTGTCTCGCCCACCGATTCTCTCAGCGCTAGCACTGCTGCTGGCTTCGGCGGTTGCCGGTTGGGTGTACTCCGAGCACATAATCGAGGAAGTCGCAACGATTCTCGAACCAAACCGGCGCTTCGGAGCAATATGCGCCAGCGGGAAACGCAGCACGGCGACCGGCCAGGGCGCGTGCAGCTGGAACGGCGGCGTCAGCCAATGGATCTACGGGCGAACCGTCATCGAAGAGGTCTTCCCGAACGGCCACGTCCGGTGGGGGCGCACACTCGCACAGGCAGCGACAGTCGCTGTAGGTCTCATCGTTAGCGTCGCCGCATTCGGTCCGATGTACCAGACTCGCCGAACAACAGTGAAACCGCCAACGCGCTCGCGAGCGACCTGCCCGCGATGCGACAGCAAACTCGTCCCACGCACAAACCGGACAACCGGTGGCCGATTCGTCGGCTGCTCCAGGTTCCCGACCTGCCGCTACACCCGATAGCCGCTAACCGAGAAGCGGCTCGCAACGCCATGTAGAGGCCTTCTAGCCGAGGGTTCCTATGCGGCCCGGTGTGAAGACTTTGAGCAGCTCCAAGCACGACACAGGGCTACGCGGCCCAGAGCGTCAAAGCGCGTAGCGCAGACGATTAATCGTTCCTGTCACACGTCACGGCGACAATGCTGTGCGACAATTCGGACTTCCCGACTAGGCGTCGAGGACTAAGGTTTGCCAGGGGGCGATGGTGTCATTAGGAGACGTTTCGACGATCGAGGCGATTGTCGATTGGATCATTGATCAGTCGGAGTCCACCACGGATCAGGGCAACCGGTTCGAACGGTTGATGCTTCAGTTCTTCCGCACGGCTCCGGTGTGGGTTGAACAGTTCGAACAGGTGTGGCTATGGAACGACTGGGCTGGCAACGAACGCAAGACAGATCATGGCATCGATCTGGTTGGCGAGAACCCTGACGGAACGTTCACAGCGATCCAAGCGAAGTGCTATGCCCGCCCCACGACGCTGAACAAACCAGAGGTTGATTCGTTTATTTCGGCGTCGGGCCGCGATCACTTCACTCGGCGGATTTTGGTGTCGACGACGTTCGATATTGGCTCTAAAGCTCAGTCTGAGATGGCGGGCCAAACCATTCCGGTACAGGTGCTCACGCTTGATGATCTCCGTGAGTCCGGTGTTGATTGGGCCGACTGGTCGCCGGAACGCTACGACGAGCTTCACCGGGCCGACCCAAAAACACCGATGGATCATCAGCAGGCAGCGCTCGAAGCCACAGTCGCGGGTTTCACTCAGGTGAATGATGCCGGATTGTTGGTTGATCGCGGGAAAGCCATCATGGCTTGCGGTACCGGCAAGACGTACACGGCCCAGCTCATCGCCGAAGAGCTGGTGGGTGCGGGTGGGCTCGCTTTGGTTATGGCCCCGTCCATTTCGTTGATCTCTCAGACGATCACGGCCTGGTATGCGGACAAGACCGTGCCGCTGTTCACAATCGGTGTTTGCTCAGACTCGAAAGCCGGGGCCGACTCCAACGACATTTCCCCATTCGATCTGGTTGTGCCTCCAACCACCGACCCGGCTGTCATAGCGGCGCGGATAGCGGCGGCTCCTGACACTCACATGAAGGTGATCTTCTCCACCTATCAGTCGTCGGCTCGGATCGCGGAGGCGCAGAAGGATCACGGCCTCGGCGAATTCGATCTTGTGGTATGTGACGAAGCCCACCGAACCACGGGTGTCGGATCAACGAAACAGGACGAGGTGCGGGCCTTCCAGTTGATCCACGACAACGAGAACATCGCTGCGAGACGCCGTCTGTACATGACTGCTACGCCGCGGGTGTACAAGCCGTCGCAGAAGATCAAAGCCGCCGAGAAAGATGTTGAACTCTCGTCGATGGACGACGTGTCGGTGTACGGCGAAACGTTCTACGAACTCGGGTTCCGCGAAGCCGTCGACCTTGACCTGCTCTGTGACTACAAGGTGCTGATCTTGACGGTGGAGGAAGGAGCGATTCACGAAGCGTTCCAGCGCCACTCCGCTGACCTGGGCGAAGTCGCTCTGCCTGACGCTGCACAGATGATTGGTTGCCTGAACGCGCTCGCTAAACGGGAACGGGTCCGGCAGGAAGATGACGTGAGGGCGTTCCGTGAAGGTGACATGATCCCGCTGCAACGCGCTGTTGCGTTCTCCAACACCATCAAAGCATCGGAGCATTTCGCTAGCGGTTTCGCTCGCATCGCGACCGAATATCAGCACGCGACCGGGGTGGGGGAGGGAGAGAACCTCGCTATCGAAACGGGCCATGTGGATGGTTCGCAGAACTCTCAGGTCCGTAAAGGGCACCTTGATTGGCTCCGCGACCAGCCGGGCGAACAGATCTGCCGGGTGCTCTCAAACGCCAAGTGCCTCACCGAAGGCATCGACGTGCCCACTCTCGACGCCGTGCTGTTCCTCGAACCACGCAAGTCGCAGGTTGACATTGTTCAAGCTGTCGGCCGGGTCATGCGCACCTCGCCCGGCAAAGAATTCGGTTACATCATCATCCCTGTTGCGGTGCCACCAAAGACCGATCCTGAAGCTGTGCTCAAAGAGGGGCGCTTCAAAGCCGTCTGGCAAGTCCTCGCAGCGTTGCGTTCCCACGATGAGCAACTGAACCGGGACGTCAACCAGATCCGGTTCGGCAAAAAGCCAGCGAACATCGCCATGGAACACGTCGGCGAAACCAGCGACCAAGAGATCGACGACAACGCCGACCCCGACCGGACCCCAGGCCCAACAGACGCCGAGAAAGCCGAAGCAACTCTCGAAGGACAACTGACCCTCAAGTTTGATGTCGAAGAATTCCAGAACCTCTGTTGGGCGACCATGGTCCAAAAAGTTGGCGATACCCAATATCTGAACAAGTGGGCAGCGAACGTAGCTGACATCGCTGCTGCGCTCGAAGAACGCATCGCAGGGCTCATCGACAAACGCGGAATGAAGGGCAAATTCCGCGAGTTCGTCAAAGGCTTGCAACGGAACCTCAACGACGCGATCAGCGAAGATGATGCTGTGGCGATGCTCGCCCAGCATCTCATCACCGAGCCTGTATTCGACGCTGTCTTCCCCGGCTATGCGTTGACCGCAGCGAACCCAGTCGCCCAAGCGATGCAAGTGATGGTTGATGCTCTCACCGGCAGCGACCTCGAAACCGAAACGGAACAACTCTCCGGCTTTTACACGTCAATCCGTCACCATATCGACGGCATCGACGACTCTCAAGCCCGCCAACAAATCCTCATCCAGCTATACGAAGACTTCTTCGAGAAGGCCTTTCCTAAACAAGCGGATGCTCTCGGCATCGTCTACACCCCAACAGAAGTCACTGACTTCATCATTCACGCAGCAAACGACGCACTCCGCATCCACTTCGACGGGGCCTCACTGACCGACGAAGGCGTACACATCCTCGACCCGTTCACAGGCACCGGCACCTTCATCGTGCAAATGCTGCGCTCCGGGCTCATCAAACCCCACGACCTCGCCCGCAAATTCGTCAACGAACTCCACGCCAACGAAATCCAGCTACTCGCTTACTACATCGCCACCGTCAACATCGAGTCCGCCTACCACGCCCTCACCGGCCAAACCGGCCCAATCCAAGCATTCCCCGGAATCGTCTACACCGACACCTTCCAACTAGGCGAAGACCCCAACGCCGACCACCTCTTCGACGTATTCCCCCGCAACCACGAACGCTCCGAAAAACAAAACGCCCTCGACATCCGAGTCATCGTCGGCAACCCTCCCTATTCAGTGGGTCAGGGAAACCAGAACGACAACAACGCAAACCTCAAATATCCGGTCCTCGATACTGCCATCGATGAGTCGTATGCAGAGGTCTCCGGAGCAACACTCAAATCGAAGCTGTATGACTCATACGTC
>ENA-ORXT01005386-ORXT01005386.1-marine-metagenome-genome-assembly--contig:-NODE-5386-length-12584-cov-19.864556_pt1 | contig 12584 bp, 17 predicted proteins | sample MGYA00237868_ERZ511482 | MGnify/ENA metagenome assembly ERZ511482 | reverse complement strand
CGCCGCCGCCGACGGCGGCGCCCGACTTGTCTGCGCTTCGCCACGGCGGGGGCGGGAGAGCCCCCCCCGCCGACGGCGCCATCGTCGTCGGCACAGGCAAGAATAATTCTCAACCGAAGCAGACGCAACGTTTGGAACCGGGAGGAGTGATAACCATTTAACGCATTCTCGTTGATTCGAACCCACTCGAATCCTCGACTACTGAGCGGGGCATTTCCCCACTAGTCCACGAGGACATGTGATGCACACACGCTCGATCTTGCCACATTCGTAGACCATATTTTGCATCGCGTGTCGGGTTCGAATCCTTCCACAAGATACACACGCTCTTCAAGCGGGGCGCCAAGCGGAAGGGCTGTCTGTAGCCATCTGCCATGCAGGCCGCCCCGTTTTTGTTGCGGGGCTGTCTGGCTGAGCATCCGCGTTCACAGTGCTCACTTGACAGAACCTCATCTAGTAAGGTACGCCAAAGAGACTCCGGTTCGGCTCGCGACGGGCGCGGGACACGTGCGCGGGATTTTTCACCCCCGTCATCATGTGGTTGAGCACCGTTGTCGAATACGTTGCCACGAGAGGCAGCCCTGACGCCACTGGGGTGTTTACCGCCCACAGGGATAGAAGGTTTGGGCTGCTGCGGGGAAGTAAGATTAAATAGTCGCACCGCGGCAGCCGGAACACATGCTGTGCGGCAGGAGTTTCTGATGTTGGCACTCGTGTCCGTGCAGCGACGGCAGCAGGAGTCGAGCGGTGCGTGTCGGCGTCGGGCGCACAGCGACCACCGGCGCTGGCAAGATGACAGTTGGTTGCTGTTAAGCAGCGGCCGCGCTTCTCCCTGGTGGCTTTCACGCAGCAAATAGGTGACCAGTGATATCATGAAGGGGGGTTGGACAAAGTACGGGCACATTTTCGTCTTCCCCGGGCACCCCCCGGCGGCATGAGTACGGTGATCGGGCAGGCGCGCCCAGCAGCGCGGTAGCCACGTTTTTGATGTTCTCCGGCTGGGAAAGTGCGTGGAAGTGAAATCTTAAGAGGCGGCAAAGCCACCAGGAAGGGCGTGCGGGCTTGAGCGTGCGGCAGACTCGCCCAAGTGCCAGGCAGACGTAGGGCCGCTGACCGAAACGGCAGATCAGGCGGGCCGGACGTTTCCTCTGGGCAACGAGCGCGTGTCAGCGTGCGGGACACACTTATGGGAGACGAACGCAACACATATTTCTTGGGCGGCATATGGGAGAAAGGGATTCGCCTGGGGGAGCGAAGACGCCACCGGACGGGTATGTGGATGACCTGTAGGAGGGTAGCTGGATGCGAGAGCAGAGAAAGGCGACCATTATTCCGCAACGCCTCCTCCTGAGTAGGAGAACCGCGCGGGTGGCTCGGCGCTGGCCTTCGATCTACGAAAAACAGGCGGCATTGAGCGTCGGGCGACTGTGCCCAGTCTAGCCTCGCGATGAGTATCTTCGTTCATTTGCCCTTTCAGCGGCCAAGGTTGCGCCGTGGGGGGCACTGCTCACCCTTCGCGGTCGCGGAGCGGCGCGCATCAGAAACCGGGAAACCAGTCATCTCAAATGTATCTTTCAGGACTATTTCCCGCCAATTCGACTGTAGCGGTGTCAGTGAGCGGTGTAAGGCCTTGGCCTTACACGCCACGTGGCTAGCTACTTTCAGCCTTCTTTCCACGCTTCACGCGCTATCAAACCTCACTTTCCACGTGGCACGCTTCCTTAGTGACTCGCTGTACGCGTCCAACACCCGCTATAACGGCCTCCATCTTTTTGGTGGAAGCTACGGACACGCCAGTCACCCTGATACGGCGTGCGGCCATCCAGCGTGTCGCTGACTCATCGTGATGCGGCGCCTGACTCCGGATCACCCGGCTTCAGCACCACGCCACCAATGGGAGTCGGTGCCAGTTGTCTAGCCCTATAGGGACGCGTCATCACTGCCCGCGTCCCGTACAATCCGTTAAAGCGATCAGGTGCCAGCAGAGCTGGGCCGGTCATGCCCTGCTGTGGGGGCTGTCGAGCGCCGCACTGTCCAATGGGAAGAGCCCGCAGTCTTCGACATTCGTGTCGAAAGCCTCCTGATTCTCCACGTTTCTTTGCCTGCGTTTTTGAGGCATCTGGTGCCGCGTTTTTGGCGGCACGCACCCGTTTACCCTTGTTTTTGGCCTATCTGGTGCCGCGTTTTAGCGACACACGCCCGTCTCCCCTCGGTTTTGGCCCTTCTGGTGCCACACCGTGAGGACGACGAGCGCATGCATGATCTGGGGCACCTGGGGTGCCCCGAGGAGAGTATATAGACGGACAGGAGGAGCTCCTCCGGGGGGATCGAGAGGGGCAGACTCGGTACCAAAAGACAACCTTTTCCCTCGTGACCCCTCTCGCCAAACCCGACCGTCGTCGCGCCCGCTGAGCTCCTCGGACCCCTCCTCCGTCGTGCCCATCGTCTTCCCCGGCGCCGCCTTCGGCGGTTTCGATTCCCCAAAGTACGTACGACCCGCCACGTGGCATCGCGGGTCTTACATGTGGTAGCTTCAGGTGGTTTTCGGCTCTACTGGCTTTCTGGCTGTTGATTTGGCCTGAATTTGTACCCTCTGTGTTTGTGCTTTGGTGCGGCCTCCTGTGTTCGGCGTGCTTCGGGCATCGTAATACGAATTCAGTGGGCTCCACCAATCACACGGAAAAGGACACCTGGCCTGACAAAACCCTTGGTTTTGCTCTTGTCTTTTGTTCTTTTCTTTGCCATTTGATTGGAACACAGTGGCTGCCAATTCAGGGTCCAAATCTGTTGACTCTTCGGCGGTGACGGCCGCCCCGAAGTCATCGGTGGCGCGGGCTTCATCGTCATCCACGGCGGCGCGCGCGTCCACGTCTTCCACGGCGGCGCGCGCATCCTCATCATCCACGTCGGCACGCGCGTCCTCGTCATCCAAGGCGGGCCGTGCAACCCCGTCATCGTCGGCGACTGCGGACATCCCCAAGGCGGTCGTTGGCCGCGGCAAGGGCCCGCTGTTGCCGCCACAGGCACCGGAACGGCGCTACGTGGCACCCCCGCCGCCGCGCATCGCGAAGATTCGGCCGTCTACGGCTCGTGCTGGTGAGCAGCGCGAAGTGCGGCAGGCCCGGAAGGCGGCCCGCGGGCCAGTGTTTCTTCAACGCTGTCGCCCGTGCGGTGTAAGCTGCAACAGCCTTGCAGTGCTGCGGGACCACAAGGAGTCGCGTCGTCACAAATCAACGATCAACCATGCCAAAGAGTTTCCTCGCTGCACTCCATGTGGACGGCTGTTTGAAGCGGTCCAGGACCTCGGTCGCCACGAGCGCGGCCAGCCGCACGCGGAACCCTGGTAGTCGTAGGGTTGGTGTAAGAAGAGGGCTACTGTAGGCAACCGGGGCCACTGTGGGCAACCGGGGCTACAATGCGGGCAACCGGGGCTACTGCATGGGCAAAAAAATTCACATGGTCGCCTCGCTTGCATCGATCGATTGGCGTCGTTGCCGCTGCCTCTGGCGTTTCTGTCCCCGGCCTCGTGGATCACCGCAGCGCCGCGCACTATCAGGGAGGCGCTGCCACAGGGCCCCCTGCGTGGCATCGACTTGGCCGTGAACGGGCCCCTGCTCTGAGACTCACGATGAGCGGGCTGTGCGGTGAGTGCCACTCTTGTCGTCGTGACAATCGTTGCGCGTGCCCTGGAAATAGTGCGTAATCGATGCACTGGGAGAGCCCCCCCCACGTCCGCAGGGAAGCTGGCTGTGCTCCAAATCCGATTGTGTCACTAGGAGACGTGGCCTCCTCGCTGGCCGCGATGGGGTTTTGTCCGCAGTCCTCTGTTCTCTGTGCCGGAAAGGCACTACACTACTCTGAGCAGTCGCTGTTCGACGCGGGCAACGGGGATCTTGTCGTTGCTGTTGTTGTCGGAAAGCTCGAGAGAACCAACGGGCTTCTACTGCTTGGGGGGCCGCCGCGCTTGGTCGCTGTGGGGCCCTCCTTGATGGCCAACATGTCAACCTCGGTCCGGATGATGCTGAGTAGCCTTCGAGCGATTGCATCTAGTCCAGAACTGGCCGGCCCCGCTCCTGCTGCGCTTGACTCTTTCTCTCGCCGCGTCGAGCCCCCGTTCCCCCGTCGCCCTCCCGTCCCCGCGGCGTCGTCCTCGCTGCTGCCGCCCGCAGGTCTTGACTGTATTCCGAACGACGAGGGTGCTCATGGGACCTACTTCGCCTCCCCGGGCCCTGGTGCTCCTTCAAATTCCCAACGCGGTCCTCCCCCAAGGAGTTCTCTTCCTGGACATGTGCCTTTTCGAACTCCCCTGCCTTTGGCGGGCAGCTATTGGGGGCCACGGCTGCCACGCTCTCGGGCATTTTGGTGGGTAGCGCGGTGCGGGGCGGCTCGGCGAAACCGCCACGCCCTCTGAACGAGGCGCCTGAGACTGAGACGGGAGACCAGGAGCGGCTGGGGCAGTTGCAACCGCACGTCGTGCTGGTGACGGTTCCCGGGCTTCTTGAGATCCCGGACATGATCGGCTCTGCGGCGGAGGAGGCTAAGTTGCGCGTCGGCGCGCTTGAGCCCATCGACATTCCTGACGAAATCGCCTCGAGCGTGCTGCGCCAGATGCGGACGTACTACCAGTCGGACAAGTCAATGTTGCGGCAGTGGGCGCAGCTGCTCAAGCCCGCGTGCGCGATGCTCATCGCGAAGAAGACGGCCGCGGGCAAGAAGCCGGTCACCATCGGATCGTACAGGGCGCTGATGCCGACGGCCTGCGTGAATGCCGTCGTCAAGTTCAAGGACGGGGTATATCCTCGCATGGTTGAGCGGCCTATGCTCCACAAGACCTCCCACATTGACGAGAAGACGTACCTTACAGTGATCCTGGTGATGGCGATCCAAAAGCAGTCTTTCTATCTTTGGCTCATCGCGCAATTTTCGCACGGCGCCATTTGCCTTGCAGGAAGGGAGCGAAAGAAGCCACTCCGGGGCAACAACGCTGGGGAGGATAGCGCTGACGGCGACACGATGCTTGGCGGCGATGTGCATGTTGGTATTGGCGGTGACGAGGGCGGTCACGGGCGAGCGGCAGGAGGCGCTTCGGCAAGTAGCAACCGTGCAGCCCGCCGTCGGACGGCAACGAGCGGCGGCGAGTCGGTGGGCGGTGGTGCCGTGCCGCGTGCTCCCCCCGTCGGAAGACCTGCTGGGGGAAGTGCTGGTGGCTCAACGAATGGCGGCGACTCGCTGCCGGCTGGTCGGAGTGCGGCGGGTCGTGGCATGTCTTCTGGCGGTTGGCCGCCGGGAGGGGCTGTGGGTGGTGGCGCGGCGATCGTCCTTTGACATCCGGCGGAGACTGCTCGAGTTGCGGCATCCACCGGCGGTGGGCAGTTGGTTGGGACTGCGCGTGGTGGGGCATCATCCACCGGCAGTGGACCGTCGGGTCGGGCTTCTGCTGGTAGGGCGGCTTGTCTTGGAGCGCACCGCGGTAGGGCTGTGGCCGGTGGGACGACAGAGCGAGTCTCTGCTTGTGGCGCCCCAGCGGTGATTTCTCGGAGGTCGAATGCGGGGCTGGTTCACGGACAGTGCGAAGAGAGTGCCGTTTATGACATTCCGAGACTGGTGCTATTGCTGCACGACGGGCGCAAAGTCGCAGTGGGCCTGTGCGAGCCGCTTGAGACAAGCGTACCTGGTTGCAGCTTGATCGAGGAGGACGTGGCTGTGCGCGGCGGCGCCCAAGTGGTGAGTGGGTACACGGGTTTGGCGTACCCAGGCGACGTTGGTGACTTGCAGGCCGTTTGCAAGTCACCGTTCACATGGGCATTGTCGTGCATCAGGTAAGTGACTAGGTGTCTTTGCTCTTCTGCTTCCGCCTCTCTCCACGTTGGGCATGTCACGTGCTGTTTCTTTGCGGACTGTACTCTCCTAGTAAGTCAAAGACTGACCGCCCATGTCCTCTTTGATTGTTTCTCATGCGGCCTCCCGCAGTCCACAGGTTGAGTTGTGGGACCGCCTGCCGAGGTCTCACGGTGCCCATTTATCAGGCACTGGTCTTGTGTGGCGGCGCGCCCGCCCGGTGCTCTCAGAACTGCTACAGGACGTGGCGCGGTCGGAGCTGCGTGTGTACGCGGTTTTCGCTGTGCGAGTTGCACCTGGTCAGGCCAGCAGTCGCTACCCTTTCACGGCGTTGCTGTACCAGTCCGCCGCGTTTAGAAGCCGGGTTTCTGCCCACTTCCAGGACAGCATCGTTGCCAAGTTGATGGCGGACATCGGTGCCACGAGCCAGCAACAGCCGCTGCGCCGCCAGGTTGTGCAGTGGAAGGCTGAGTTTTTGTGCCTGCCTTTGGGTGCCGTCTAGTTGATGCGGGGGGGCCGGTCGGCCGTGGACAGGTTGGGTACGAGAACAAAAAGCGCGCATCTTCACTGCCTCCCCTGCTCTTGCAGCTCGCGGTAGTACTTCAGGCCGCTGGTGCATGTGCGGATGTGACCTTGGCGCAGGCCTTGGACGCGAAGGCAATCCAAAGCCACGGCACGGGAGATACCCGAGTACGCCAGACAATCAAGGGTCCACTCGCAATACGATCAGTCAATAGCAACACGCCGCGAAGTCATTCCCTGCGCACGAGAGACCGTAATGCCCCTTGAGAGCACAAGTGGGATCTGCCGTCGTTCCGCCTGCGTGCGCTCTAACGCATCCTTGACACAAAACTTCTCCACCGTCAGCGTCATCGGAGTCGGATGCCCAAAAACGTTGACCATGACCGACACCCCCGGGTCGACCGCATTAACCTTGCCATGCGCCCCGGCTGTCAGCGACGCAGGAAACGTCCGCGTCAACACGACCGTCGCGCCCACGCAGACGACAACCGGCTTCGGCCCCCCGGAGCCTGGCGGCTCTGGGACCTGGCCTTCCGATTGGATCATCCCAATGGATTGAGTCAACGCCGACGAAACTGGCCGAGGCCTCCATGCGGCTCATAGACTCGGCCCGAGGTCCGGTCTTCAAAATTTCGAATTGCAAGGACTGGGCCTGAAGGCAGCTGGCCGCGTGCTGGCCGACACAGCAGGCCTCGACGTGATGCACCCGTGCGCAGTGGTCAGATGTCTTGCGCGCCATGCGATCTGTGGCACTTGATGGCGCTGACAGACTCTCAGACTTCTCTCATTCTCCCCACTTCAACACCCCATCTGAGCATGGACCCAGCAATCCAGGCACCACGACCGCTGGCGGGCCCCCCCCCCCACCCCCCCCTTCCTGGCAGTGTGCAGCCCAGTGGCGCCGCTGGTGCCCTTTCTCGTGCCTCCCTGCGAGCTGCTGCTGTTCCGGTCCTGGGCGCGGCCGAGCGGCTGGGCCAGGCGGACCTGAAGACGCCGGCAGAAGGGCTGGCCGGTCCACGGCAGCTAGCACCTCCGTCACCCGCTCTGCAGGTGCAGTCGGCCGAGGTGGCTCGTCGCGCCGCGTTGTCTGCGACTGCCGCCCAGGCCACGGCCACTGCAGCGGCTGGGCTTTCTGGCCGAGCGGCCGCATCGAGGAGCCGTACCGCATCCCGGCGCCAGACTCGCGGCATCGGCACGCTCGAGACGGACCTCCACGCTGGTTTGAGCGCGTGCACGGGCGGCGGGTCCCGGAGGTCGACCAATGCTTACCTGCCGGCGGTACCGCTGCAGGTGCTGCAGAGCGAGTTGACGGACAGGGAGACGCTGGCGGCGTTATGTGCGGAAAGGACCATTCCGGCGGGGGAAGACGACTCTTTAAAATACCTCAAGACGAGCCTGTTGCGCGTTAATGCAGATAACAGTACGGTAAAGGGGGCGCGGATGCTGGCAGCCATGGTGCACGTGCGCAGGGAGGCGTAGAATGGGCGACAGGGGTTGGCAGACTACGAGGCCGCTGTTGCCCATCCCGTGGGAGTGGGGGTGAATGGCGCCAACGGCCCCTCGGCGGCTGGAGCTCGTCGCCTGCAAGGTCATCCTTTGTCGCTTCTTGGAGACGCTCCGGCTCTTTCTTCTCCTCTCTCTCCCGCTGCAACCCTGGTGCAGACACCTGGGGCGGCGGCCATGAGCGGCAGTGGCGCGCCCCCATCTCGCACCCAACAGCGCACCGCCACCCCCTCTTGTCCCCCAGCCCCTGTATATGATGCATGCCGGACCGCGTCTCCGTCGCCTACCCCGCGAGGACACGCCGCCTCATCACATTTCGTCGTGCCTCGTACAGACGGCACATCCGTGGCGCGCTCGGACACACCACGGCGAACGTCCCTGGTGCACGCAAGTAGCCTCGTGCAGGCCATGCTGGAGGAGGAGGCGGAGCGCTTCGACACGATGGCCACCGCCGCGGGCCTTGCCGACGTCAAGGATCTTCTTCACAAGGTGTATGCCCGGGTCGACTCGCATGCCAACTCACAAGCGGCCGCCAACTCACGGACGGACACCGCGCTCGGCTCCGTACTGAAGGGCCAGGCCGACGTCATTGCCGCTTCTCTCTCTGTGGCGGTGCCAAAGTCGGCGTTGCGCAGGCCTGCAGGCGTGCACGTGGATCGTCAGACCAAGAGAGCCAAGGGCAGTGGCACAGTGCTGAAGCCGGTGATGGACGCTACGGTGGGAGGGTCCGTTGTCTTCGCACCGGCCTCTGACACAGAGAGGCCGGTCAGGGGCTTGAAGTACTCACTCGTGGACGACTCGGGCATGCCGGTCGAGATGATGTCGCAGCGCTTCATCACAGAGCCCCTCTTCCTGCAGCTAGCTAACCTGGTGAGGATGTGGCACGTATCCTTCGATCACCCTGGCATTTTTGGCTCGTTTGCCTGTTCGCAGCTCCACGAGATAGGTCTGGAGCGGTCCACCGACGTTCTGAGCCAGGGCGGGGCGGCAGCGGAGGCCAACGCAGTCAGGACGGAGGGAATGAGGGGCGTCATGAAGAACAAGGCCAAGAAGTACGTTGTCATGATGGGCTGGCTCCACGGCGTCATCCCGGAGGTCTTCAGGCCTCCACATGAGGCTTCGTTCGCGGAAATGCAGACCTTCTCCTTCGACGAGAGCAACCACTGACCTTTGCTCCTTGCGGCGATCAACAGTGATTCGGACGAACTGGTCTGGGCGACTGGCCAAACCGTACGCCGACCGACGGCCGCCCGCATCAACCAGCTGCACAGCCTTGTGCAGTCAAAGGGAAAGCGGGGCGGCGGTGGCGCGCATACAACCGCGGCTGGCATCCTCGACTCTTCCCCATTCAAGAAGCTCTTTGCAACGGCGCTGAAGAATATGGAAGCAAAGTATGGTCATGTGGAGCAATAAATGGGCCGCATGGTCTTACGTAGACACAATCTCTGAAGACGTCGCCGCTCTGCCGTTTGCCTTTCGTCGACTACGCCTGTTTTCTGGACACACGGCTGTCGGCACGGCGGTGGTGAGCTGACGAATCAGCCTGTGCGCGTTTTTTGTTACAGTCGTCCATGGACTTCTGCCGCGGGACGACGGCAAGGTCGCAATGGTGCTTTCCTCGAGCACCTCCGCACGAGTGCTGCTGGATGTTGGCTCAGTTTCCATGTAGTCCATGTTTGCGTCGCTCTCCTTCGTGCTCGAGTCAGACTCGTCGTCACCTCTTTGCACGATCCGCATTTGTCAATGGAGACATCATGTCATCTCTTTCAACCGCTCCCCTCCTTCACACAGATGTTGCTGGCCCCGTCACTCCAGCCACGCAGCACCCCCAGCTCCGCTCTCATCAAGGCCTGACCCTACGAGTCGACCTCAGTGACCTGGCCCCAGGTGACCAGTCAATAACTATATCAACTTGTTGGACCCCGCTGAAACTGGACTGGAACTGCCTAAGAATTTGAACCGGAAAGCGAAGTGTCTGAACCGGCCATCTCGTGTCAGCGCGTTTGTCTGGACTTTTGCCAGTGAGATATCAACGCTGGTGTCTGTGTCTGGCCGTCTGGGTGGCTGATCTTGCGTCTATCCCCGTTGGGATGCGCCGCCCATTCGCTTGAGATCCAGTCGCTTGCGTTTACCGCCACACAGCGTCCTCCTGCAATGTGCTTCCTCTGTGCCTCACCGCCCGTCGCTGTAGGTTGCTTCTTGTTTCATCGCGCCATCAGGGGTCTCTTCCTGTTCCCACCCAGGCTTCCCCGTTTCTCCTGGACCCCCTCCTTTATGACCTTTATTTGCCGCGCACCTGTGGCCGCCTTTTTGGAGGCACCTGCCGCAGCCGCCGGCAGACACGGGACTCCCTGACCAGCCATTGGGGTACAAGGTGGGTGCGTTGTCGTCTGGTTGGGTTACATCGGTACATCGGTAAGCAGTGGGAGAAGCGTGAAATGCAGGTGCGGTCCAAAGTGGTGTGGCGTCGTGTGGCAGGGTCCACTGTTTGGCCGGTGGATCCAGCGATTTCAATGGAACTGATGGAGTACCGTTCGTATTGGCACACGCTGTACCCTGTATGCTTCTGAGTTGCTGTTTCGTGCAGGCTCCCCCCTTTCATCATGGAGGCTGTCCTCCAACAACTTGGTTTGAGCGTGGCAGCTCAGTCGTCGGCGGGGCGCGAGGCCTCTACCCCAGTCGTCCCGCTGCCGGCGGAGCCACTTTCGGCGGGTTCACACGACAGCATTGCAGAGCGCATCCCTGATGCTATCCAGCAGCTGATGATCAATAGCTTTTTCAACGAGGAGGAGAGCAGAGAGCGCTGGGCAGAGCAGGCGCGAGTCGCTGCGGCCGTTGGTTTTGCACCTACGCCTGCTGCGTGCGCGCCCACGGTCATCTGTGGAGTGGCGACGAGCAGCGATGCGGGCCCCTCCATGTCTCCGTGCGAGGATGGATCTTTGGCGTTGTTCCATGCTACTGGCGTAGTCGGCAACGTGCAAGACCCCGCAACTGGAGCAATGGGGCCGAGACGAATGCTGCAAAGCACCCCGTCAGAGGCGGCCGCCAGCAAGCCCGCGACTGGCGTCAACCAAGTGACGGCGCCAAAGGGGGGCTCCCATCGTTACGTTCATGGCGGTGACGACAGCAGTGGTTGCCATGGTGGCCACCGCACCGGAAGGGCGACGGCCGTCGAGCCGGTCGTCGAGTTTTCTACACTTTTGCCGTACACGCAGTACACCCAGAGCAGTGGGGCGTTTGTCTTTCTCTGGATGCTGTCGGTCGTCGCGCGCTGGCCGCAGGCGGTGGCGTCAGCCAAGCGGCGGCGTCTCAACGCGGATGGCGCCGATTGCTCTGGCGCCGCCGAGAACTCGACGGAAGGCACCAACGCCACGTCTAAGACGTGGATGACCAGGATCCGCACAGCGTGTGCATTTGCAAACTTCCTCGGACGCACTGTCTGCATCCACCCTGGCGACGCGCGGCCAGCGGACGCGGAGATTGAGCGGGGTGTACGCAAGTTATTCACGTGCATGACCCCGTTCACGAAGCTTCCGATCATCTGTTTCCTGAAGTGCCGCCGCGCGGGCTTTTCCATTGCCGGCAGCGACCAGCACCTCTCCGCCACCATTCTCAAGGACTACATGTCTGGGCTGGTGTATTTGTTTGCTGAGGCCAAGTTGGACGGACCGCTCGGCGTCGTGCCGCTGGTGAAGGACTGTGCGGAGCGCACGTCACCGTGGCAGAGAAAGGGTGTCGCCGTGATCAAGGAGGAGGAGAAGGTGCGAGCTGAGCCGGGGACATTTGTCGGCAATCCTATGGCAACGGCCGACGTTAAAAACCTTTGCGGAGCAACAAACAAGGAGGCCCGGCAAGGCGGGGAGCAGTCGCTGTCATCTGCTCCAGTGACGCCCGCGATTATGGAGGCGTTTCACGCCGAGCTCCTTTTGACGCACCTGCCCGCACATCCGCCCGAAGTCGCTGGGGCGGCGCCTTCGGCCACCCAGTCGGACGCGCCGTCGGCCGCTCAACCTATCTCTCTCAAGGAGAAGGCGGCGCGGATGTCCATGTACTCCCCGCCTTCCGTTGGGCAAGCGGACATGCTTACCTACATTTACTACGTAGTCGCCTTTGTGACCCTGGCGCGGCCCGTGACCATCAACTTCCTAACGTTCGACGACGTCACCTTCCCGGACATGAAGCTGGCCGAGAACTTTGAGTTCTTCCAGATGTAAGTCCTGTGGGGCGAGTGGGTCCCCTATGTTGGAGTTTCCCCACGCGCCACCGATGACGACGACAGCGCCTCCTCTTCTCAATGAGGGACCGTGCAGTCTCCCTTCCGTCTACATGGCTGCTCCCCACCAGGGGCTTTTGAATCTGTCACTTTTCATAGAATCTGAATATACTCCAGTTGCGCTGATATGCACTCAGATTTGAGTTTTTGATGATATCATGTATCTGGATTCGGATCTGACCTCGTCGGTCGGATTCAGGATCAGCATTATATTCGGATATGTTATCGCTCCGATTTCGATTATAATCTGTGTACCTAGAGTGAGTATATTCCGTCCGAGGACACTTCTGCGCAAATAGGGATCGACGCATGTACCAACGAGAGGTTGTCCGACGACGCCGCCAACACAGTCTAGCGCCAGCCAACGTACGTTTTGAGGTGGTCTCAATCTCCTGGGAAACTGGAGTGGTATGGTGTACCTGCACAATTCCAGCGTGCAAACTAAAAG
>ENA-ORXT01005385-ORXT01005385.1-marine-metagenome-genome-assembly--contig:-NODE-5385-length-12587-cov-8.508633_pt1 | contig 12587 bp, 10 predicted proteins | sample MGYA00237868_ERZ511482 | MGnify/ENA metagenome assembly ERZ511482 | reverse complement strand
TTCTCTGCCCCTGAAGCCTGATTTCCGGGCGCTGGGGTTATGTTGGGCGCGGGTTCAGGTGGCGGAGCTGGACAAGGCGGCGCATGTTGTAGGCGATGTTTTTCATCCCGATCTTCGCCTTGGCTCTCACGATGCCGATCGTGCGGACCAGTGTGCCGCCCATATCATTGGTCTGAGCGCCGAAGACGTGCTCGACGCGTACGCGGACCGAGGATTTCGTCTTGTTGCTGCCTTTGGCCTGCTCGGTCAGGGGGTTGTTCCGGGTGCCCTTGCGGTGGATGCGGCTCTTGAGCTTCAGGGCGCGCAGCTTGGCTTCCATCTCTTCGGACCGATAGGCCGAATCCGCCCACACGCCTGAGCCGGTATTGCTCTGCGTCAGCAAGGGGTCCACCGCCTGGCTGTCATGCAGCGCCGCATCGCTGACGTGATACCGACGTATCAGCTTGTGCTGGCGGTCGACATTCACATGGTTCTTGTAGCCGTAGTGGCTTGTGCCATTCTTCTTGGTCCAACGAGCGTCCACGTCTTTCTGGCTGCGCATGGCGGGCTTGTCGGCCCAGTCCTCAGGCGTCTCGCCGCCCTTGATGGTCTTGTTTTCCTCACGGGTGTTGCGCTGCTTGGGCACCGCGACGATGGACGCATCCAGTATCTGACCGCCCCGCGCGATGTAGCCCTGCCGGTTCAGATAGCTGTCGAACTGGTCGAACAGCGTCTCGACCATGCCGGCTTTTGCCAGCGCCTCGCGATAGAGCCAGACCGTCTTCGCATCTGGCACGCGGTCCTGCAGACCAAGGCCCAGAAACCGCATGAAGGACAGCCGGTCGCGCACCTGGTACTCGATCTGATCGTCCGAAAGGTTATACAGCGCGCCCAGAACCAGCGTCTTGAACATCAGCACCGCGTCCAGGGGTTTGCGACCCGCGCGGGACTTGCGCTCCCCGTCCGGCTTGCGCCAAGCACCCTCGAGCGTCGGGCGGAAGTCTTCCCATGGCACCACTGCGTCAATCGCGACCAACGGGTCTTTCTTCCCATCCAGGCTCGCATACCGATCCGAAAGATCAAAGAAACCCATCTGCGACATCACAAAAATCCCGAACCCAGAAATCCTCGCCCATCATACCAGCGCGGAAAACTCAGGGCAATTTTTAGAGGTGCCCTCAACTGAAGCGGAAGGTAGCTTTTCGCCTTCGTCACTAGCCCGAAATAGCCATATAATCATTTTAACTAACTCTAAGCCGACAACAAGTGCGATGCTTATAGCACCAAATTTATGTGAAACCCAGAAATCCATTACCGGCTGAATAAATAAGCCAATTAAAAGTGGTGGAGAGATAAAGAGCCAGCTAAGTGCCTTGACATCATGAAGTATTAGGTCTTCAGACCTCCATTCGCGTCCAGCCTTTTTTCGAACTGCGGCAACACGTATTACGCCAACTATGACAAACACTAACCAAGCAATCGGAAGGATTATTTCCCAATTATTTTTCACTTATTTTCCAGATCGTAAATCTAAGTTTAGTAGTGCTTTTGTTGAAGAAGTCGATATAGAATTAACGCTCCTAGTATTGCAGATATTATTACTATTGACCAATTGTAAGATGGCATAAAAAAAGACATAACACTCCCAACAGCTGCACCAAGGGTTGCGCCGCAAAACAATCTGTTTAAAATAACAGTATGACCTGGAAAAAGATCACTGAATGTATTTCTCACATTTTGCTCCAAAGTTGCGCCCTTACGCAATCTTAGAGTGCGCTTAGGTCTTTTGAAGCCCTTTGTATAAGGTGCATAGGTTGCACGACGATGAATCACAGTCATCCAAACATCCTTTCGTTTTGTACACTGAACATAGTATGTGTACCCATGGATGCAACGGTAAATTACACACCAAAAATGATCTACTTTGAGACTGTTTTGAGCAAGTAAGCTTTACGGAGGTTGTAAATTGATACATTATTCCAAACAGTATCATTTCTCATTATGCCTTCGGGGCTTCGTATCGTGATCTTTTCGTCTGAATACCGATCAGGATTCGCTATTTGGATACTCGCCTGCCTCGCCTGCCTCGCCACCCCCGCCCTCGCGGCCGCGCCCTCCTGTACCCCCGCCGATTTCCCCACCCCCGATGCCGCCAAGGCCCGCCTCGGCCAAGCCCTCTTCTACGACCCCATCCTCAGCGGGTCGAAGACGGTGGCCTGTGCGACGTGTCATCACCCGGAGCATGGCACGTCGGACGGGGTGTCGCTGTCGCTCGGCGACGGGGGCGCGGGGCTCGGCCCGGACCGCAGGGTCGATGCGGAGAACCCTCCCGAACAGCGCATCCCGCGCAACGCTACCGCCCTCTTCAACCTCGGCGCGCCGGAATTCGCGGTGATGTTCGCCGACGGGCGGCTGGAGGCGACCGACGCGGCGCTGCGCACGCCGTTGGGCGAGGATTTCGCGGCGTCCGGCCTGTCGGTGCTGGCGGCGCAGACGATGTTCCCGGTCCTCTCCCCCGACGAGATGGCCGGGCATTACCGCGAGAGCGATCTGTCGGTCGCCGTGCGGCAGGGGTTGCTGACCCATGACGGCGGGGCCTGGGCGATCCTGACCGACCGGATCGAGGGGATCGCGGCGTATCGCGAGGCGTTCGACGCGGCCTATGGCCCGGGTCGCGCGGTGGATTTCGCGGGGGTGGCCGATGCGCTCGCGGTGTTTATCGCGGAGGAATGGCGGGCGGATGACAGCCCGTTCGACCGGCATGTCTGCGACGGCGAACCGCTGGAGCCGTTGGCGGCGCGGGGGATGGAGCTTTTCTACGGCAAGGCGGGCTGCGCGGCGTGCCACGGGGGGCGGTTCCAGACCGACCACGCCTTCCACGCCATCGCCATGCCCCAGATCGGCCCCGGCAAGGCGGCGCGATTCGAGAACCATGCGCGCGATACGGGGCGCATGCGGGTGACGGGGCGGGCGGCGGATGCCTACACGTTTCGCACGCCCAGCCTGCGCAACGTCACGGAAACGGCTCCCTACGGCCATGCCGGGGCCTATGCGTCGCTCGAAGCGGTCTTGCGCCATCACCTCGACCCGGTCGCGGCGCTGGAGGCGTATGACCGGGGGCAGGCGGTGCTGGCCGACCTGCCGGGCGCGCGCGATTTCCGCGTGATGGACGATGCGGCGGAGCGGGGGGCGATTGCGGCGGCGAATGCGCTGGAGCCGGTCGCGCTGACGGACGGGGAGGTCGATGCGCTGCTGGCGTTTCTGGGTGCGCTGACGGATCAGGCGAGCCTGAAAGGGCGGCTCGGGGTGCCGGATGCCGTGCCGAGCGGGTTGGCAGTGCCCTGACGGTCAGTCGCGCGTGACGGTCATGCGGGTGTTCGCGTCGATATCGCGCCAGTCCGACGCCGCGCCCCCCGGCCAGATCACGCGCATCTCGGCGGTCGCCGCATCGCCCAGCCCGAAATGATGCCACCCCGCCGACCCGCCCGCATGACCGCCGCCGACGGTGATTTCGCGCGTCTGCACGCCCGCATCGGTGCGAACTTCGATGAAGGCGCCCACGGCGCGGGTGTTCGGCGGGGCTTGGGCCAGACCGACCAGCAGCCAGCCGCCCGCATCCTCGGTGACATTGTGATGGATTTCGAGGGGCGCGCGGCGGTTGACGACGGCGATGTCGAGCCGCCCGTCCAGATCGAGATCGGCCACCACCGCCCCCCGCGCCCGCGTCATGGAGGCCAGCCCCGCCGCCTCGCCCCGCTCGACGAAGCGCCCGTCGGGGGTCTGCATCAGCAGGTTATTGGGGTCGAGAGCGGCGTTGGAGGGCATCTGTTCGACATTGCCCTTGGCGACGAAAAGGTCGTCGCGCCCGTCATTGTCGATATCGCCGAAGGCCGCGTGCCACCCGGTCGAGGGCCGCCCGTCGCCGCCGGTATAGGGCCGATGCGCCGCCGCGCCGCGCTCGAACGGGGTGTCGTCATAGGCGGGGCCGCTCGCTTCCGGCGCGAGACTGTGCAGCTTCTGGTCGCCCATGCTGGTCAGGTAGATTTCGGGGATGCCGTCGCCGTCCAGATCGCGGCTGGCGATGCCCATGCCCCAGATCGCGTGGTCGCGCCAGCCGTCGCCCGCGCCGTAGAGCCGGGGCGGGTCTTCCATCGCCCACATCTGCTCGGCCCCGCCGCGCACGTAGTAATGGCGGTCGTTGGAGACGCGCAGGTCGGCGCGGCCCGGGCGGCCCCAGTCGGAGAACAGCATCGAGAGCGTGCAATGGCCGGGGGCGAGGGGGGTCGGGGTGCCGTAACCGTCGCCGTCCGGGCGGTGGAGCATGCTGGTATCGCAAGCCTCGAACGGCCCGTCGGGGTCGGTGCGGTCGACGTAGTTGCCGAAGGCGAGGGTGGGCAGGAGCGCATCGCCCTCCCACGTCGCCGAGAACGCGGTGGTCCAGCGGTCGCCGCTCGCCAGCGACACGGGGGTGAAGGTGCAGTCCGGCCCGCCCTTCATCAACCGGTTCTCGCCCACGCGCAGGATGGCAAGGTCGAGCCGCCCGTCCGAATCCACGTCGAGCGGATAGGCGCCGGTCACGCCGGTCAGGGCGAGCGCGTCGGGGGTGTCCGCCTCGAAGATCAGGTCGCCCCCGGCGGAGCGGTTGCGCAGGAGGAGGGCGGGGGCCGTGCCGCCCGCGGCATAGAGTTCGGGCAGGGCATCGCCGTCGCAGTCGAAACTCGCGATCCCGCCGCCGACGAAATGTTCCCATCCGCCGACGTATTCGTGGACGATGCCCAGATCGGCGGCGCGCTCGACGAAGAGGGGAGCGTCGGCGCTGGCGGGCGTCGTCGCGATCAGGGCGCAGAGAGTGGCCCTGCGCAGTGTGGCCCTGCTCAGCAGCGCGACCCTCACCCCGGAAACAGCGCCGAGGCGAAGCGCGCTTCCGGCAACCCGCGCATGCCCGGTTCGGCCACGAACAAGCCGCCGGAGAGGGGCGCGGCGGCGAGGGCGTCCTCGTCCATCCCCTCCCGCGCGGTGGTGATGTAGAGGCGGTCGAGATCCGGCCCGCCGAAGCAGGCGCAGGTGACCTGCGGCGCGTCGACCGTCACGGCCATGCCCGCCGATCCGTCGGGCAGGATGCGCTGCACCCGTCCGCTCCCCCAACGCGCGCTCCACAGCGCGCCGTCGGCATCGACGCAGGCACCGTCCGCCACACCGTCGCCGGAGGGCAAGGCGTGGAATTCCCGTCCCGCCCCCATGGTCCCGGTTTCAGGGTCGTAGGGATAGCGCAGGATCGTGCGGGTGGGGGAATCCGTGAAATACATCCACGCCCCGTCCGGCGAGAAGCAGATGCCGTTGGCGCAGTTCACCCCCGCGATGACCGTTTCCGCCACCTCGCCCGCGTAGCGGATGACGCTGGAGGTGGCGCGGTCGCTCTCCTCGTCGATGCCCCCGGCTACGAATCTCCCCTGCCGGTCGCAGCGCCCGTCATTCATGCGCGAGGACGGATGGTCCGGCTCGAAGGGGGCGAGCAGGTCGAGGCGATCGGCTTCGATATCCCACGCATAGACCCCGTCCTCGAAGGCGGCGAGGATGCGGTTGTCCGGGTCGAAGGCGAAGCAGCCGAGGCGCGAGGGCGTCGCCAGCGTCTCGACCGCGCCCCCGTCCGCGTCGCAGGACCAGAGCATCCGGCCCATGATATCCGTCCACCACACGCGGCGATGAGCGGCGTTCCACTGGATGCCCTCGCCCAGCCGGTTGCGCGCGTCGATCAGGAGGTTCGCCTTCATGCCGCGCGCTCCGGTCGCTTGCCGAGGATGATCATGCTCAGGATCTCGTCATCGGTCACGTCCGCCACTCGCTCGGTGCCGACCAGCGCGCCGTTCTTCATGACGGAGATGCGGTCGCACAAGTCCATGACGTCGTGAACGTCGTGACTGATGAGGAAGATGCCGAGGCCCTGACTTTTCAGTTCCTGAATCAACTCCGCGACCATCTTCGTCTCCTGCGGCCCGAGGGCAGCGGTCGGCTCGTCCATGATGAGGATCTTCGCGTTGAAATACACGGCGCGGGCGATGGCGACGGACTGGCGCTGACCGCCGGACAGGGCCTTCACCGGGTCGCCGAATTTCGTGAAGTTGGGGTTGAGGCGGCCCATGATGCGGCGCGTCTCCGCCTCCATCGCGTCGTCGTCGACGAAGCCCAGACCGGTCGTCAGCTCGCGCCCGAGGAAGAGATTGGACGCGGCGTCGAGATTGTCGGCCAGCGCGAGCGTCTGGTAGATCGTCTCGATATTCAGCGCCCGGGCATCGCGCGGACTGCGGATATCGGCCTTTTCGCCGTTCACGTAGATCTCGCCGCTATCGGCCCTGTACGCGCCCGACAGTATCTTGATCAGCGTCGACTTGCCCGCGCCGTTATGGCCGAGCAGGCCGACGACCTCGCCGGGGTGCAGGTCGACCGAGACGTGATCGACCGCCTTGACGCCGCCGAAGGCGATGGAGATGTCGCGCATCTCGACTAGGGGTGTCGTCATCAGGCGTCTCCCGTGCGGCGGCGATAGACGATGTCGATCAGCACCGCGAGGACGAGGACGGCCCCGACGACGATGTTCTGGAGCGGCGCATCGACCCCGACCATCGCCATCCCCGATTGCAGCGACTGCATGACCAGCGCCCCGAGGATGGCGCCGTAGATGGTACCGATGCCGCCCGACAGCGCCGTGCCGCCGATGACCGCCGCCGCGATGACGCGCAACTCGTCCAGCGTGCCGATATCGTTGGAATGGTTCGACAACCGGGCCGAGGCGACGACCGCCGAGATGGCGCAGAGCGCGCCCATCAGCGCGAAGATCTTGACCGTCAGCAGGCGGGTGTTGATGCCCGACAGTTCCGCCGCATCGGGGTTGCCCCCCGTCGCGAAGATGTAGCGGCCGAAGCGCGTGCGCCGCGCGATCAGGGTCATCACCACCGCGACGACGATGAGCAGCAGGACGGAAATCGGCAATCCGTAGCCTTCGGTATAGCCCGCCGGCATCACCTCGCCGCGCTCCTCGAACAGGCGCTCCAAGCGGCGTGAGGGGATCTGGTAGGCGTTGAGGATGGCGACGAAGCCGAGGATCGCGCCGGTCGACAGGGCGATGAGCGCCAGTTCGGCCCAGGCGGGCTTGACCGGAAAGCCGTGCTTCGTCTTGCGCCGCCGCGCCTGCCACAGCGCGATGGCCGCGCCGATGGCGCAGACGATGCCGACGATCCACGACGCTTCGGTCCCCAGCGTGCCGTTGGTGCCGCCGAACATCTGGTAGGTCGGATCAAGCGGGCCGATGGTCGCGCCGTCCGTCATGTACCACCCGACATTGCGCCAGACGAGCAACCCGCCGAGCGTGACGATGAAGGCGGGGATGGTCAGGTAGCCGACCATCCACCCCTGAAAGGCGCCGATGGCCGTGCCGACCGCGAGGCCCGAGATCACCGCGATGATCCAGATGAGCGGCCCGCCCAGCTCCATGCTCAGATACTGCGGCAGGATCGAGGTCTGGATCATCGCCATCGCCGCCGAGCAGGTGGCGAGCAGGGCGCCGACGCTCAGGTCGATATGGCGACAGACGATGATGAACACCATCCCCGTCGCCATGATCGCGACCGACACCGTCTGGATCGTCAGGTTGAAGATATTGCGCGGGGTCAGGAATCGCCCGCCGGTCAGCAGGTCGAACGCGAGGCAGAGGAGCACGAACGCGCCGATCATCCCCAGGAGGCGGGTATCGAGTTCGAGCGATTCGAAGGTGGTCTTCTTCGGTGGCGCGGGCATGCCCGCTGGCGTCTTCGCCGGTCTGGTCGCGTCGGTCATGCCGTGGCCCCTCGTCATGGAAAAAGGGCGCCCGGAACCCCGGACGCCCCCGTCATTTCAGCGGATCACTCGCAGGCGGCGACGCCGGCGACGCCCTGGCAAAGCTTGTCCTTCTCGATCCAGCCCGCATCGACGACCGAGCCGATATTGTCGATCGTGATGGGGTTGGGCGACAGGAAGATCGCGTTCATCGTGGTGCCGCCGGGCGACGTCCACTCGTTGGAACCGTAGATCGCGGCGGCAGGCACGCCCTTGGCCAGCGTCACGGCGATCTGGCCTGCGGCCTTGCCGAGTTCGCGGGCGTCCTTCCAGACCGAGACCGTCTGCGTGCCCAGCGCGACGCGGTTCAGCGCGGCGTGGTCGCCGTCCTGGCCCGAGACGGGGATGCCGTCCATGCCCTGCGCGGTGAGGGCCGCGACGACGCCACCGGCGGTGCCATCGTTGGAGGCGACGACGGCGTCGACCTCGTTGTCCTGCGCGGTGAGGATCTGTTCCATGTTGCGCTGGGCGTTGGCGGGCAGCCAGCCGTCGGTATAGGCTTCGCCGACGACGGTGATGTCACCCGCGTCGATGGCCTTCTGGAGCACTTCCTGCTGACCGCCGCGCAGGAAGTCGGCGTTCGGATCGGTGGGCGAGCCCTTGATCATCACGTAGTTGCCCGAGGGCGCGGCATCAAGTACGGCGCGGGCCTGCATCCGGCCGACCTCGACATTGTCGAAGGTCAGGTAGAACGCGCGCTCGTCCTCGATCAGGCGGTCGTAGCCGACCACGGGCACGCCCTCGTCGGCGGCGGCCTCGACGGCAGGGCCGATGGCCTTGGCGTCCTGCGCGAGGATGATGAGCGCGTCGGCGCCCTGGGCGATGAGGCTCTCGACATCCGACAGCTGCTTGGAGGCGGAGGACTGCGCGTCGGCGGAGATGTAGGTGGCCCCGGCGGCTTCGAGCGCACCCTTGATGGCCGCTTCGTCGGTCTTCCAGCGCTCTTCCTGAAAGTTGGACCAGCTGACGCCCACGACGGTGCCGCTGTGTCCGTCAGCGAGGACGGTGGTGGTCATCAGGCCGGTGCCGATCACGGCGGCGGCAGCGATTTTGAGCAGGTTCATCGATTTCTCCCTTTGGAAACAGCCGTATTTTTACGGCTTGTTCATCAAGCGTGCCGGGCACCGCTTCTGAACGCAACATCGCGATAATAACTTTGGCAGTCAAACTAAATTTGACCGAATATGGAAATACAGTTATCATTTTTTAAGAATGACGACACCTTCTGGTATCCCAATCGGCCGTTCCGCGCATGGTGCCACCAATTATAATTATCCTGCCGAATTATATGAACGTCCTGATTTCAACCGGAGAAAGCCGATGACCGATACGCCTGTCGCCCGATACGCGGACCTCGACGGTCGCACCGTCTTCGTATCGGGCGGCGCGTCCGGCATCGGGGCCGATATCGTCACCGCCTTTCACGAACAGGGCGCCGACGTGGTGTTCGTCGACATCGATTCGCGGGCGGGCGAGGCGCTGTCGGGGGCGCTTGCGGGGCGCGGGGCCGGGCCGTTGTTCATCCCCTGCGACGTCACCGATACCGCCGCCCTGCGCGGCGCGCTGGAGCGGGCAGAGGCGCGCGGGGCGGGGATCGACGTGCTGGTCAACAACGCGGCCCGCGACACGCGCGGCGACACGATGGAGGTGACGGAGGAGGGCTGGACCGCTTCCCTCGACGTCAACCTGAAGCACCAGTTCTTCGCGGCGCAGACCGTCTGCGGCTGGATGAAGGGACGCGGGCGCGGGTCGATCGTCAATTTCGGGTCGGTCGCGCCGGAGATCACGGTGGAGAACCTCGCGGTCTACAACACCTGCAAGGCCGCGATCCGGGGCCTGACCCGCTCCCTCGCCCGCGACATGGGCGGCCACGGCATCCGCGCCAATACCGTCCTCCCCGGCGCGATCCTGACGGAGCGCCAGCGGGCGCTGTGGTACCCCGACCAGGCATCCATCGACGCGATGGTGGGCCGCCAGTGCCTGCCCCGCGAACTGCGCGGGCGGGACGTGGCGGAGATGGTGCTGTTCCTCGCGTCGGATGTCTCCGCCGCCTGCACGGCGCAGGATTTCATCGTCGATGGCGGCATGATTTGAGCCGCCATACCCTCCCCCATGACGACACGGGCCAGCGCGAGACCAGCGCGGCGCGCGCGCTGTCCGAGATACGCCGTCGCGGGCCGGTGGCGCGGGTCGATCTGGTCGAGTCGCTCGATCTCAGCCCCGCGACCGTCAGCGCCGCCATCTCCCGCCTGCTGGATGCCGAACTGGTGGAGGAGGCGGCGCCGACCGCCTCTCCCGGCCGGGGCCGTCCGCGCATCCAGCTCCGGCTCAGACCGACCGCGCGCTACGTCGCCGGGGCCAAGCTGAGCGACGGGGCGTTCACGGTCGCCATCCTCGATTTCTGCGGCGAGATCCTGTCGACCGTTACCGTCGCGATGCCGGGCGGGGCGGTCGCCACCGGCGTGATGATGGCGGCGCTGGACGAGGCGCTGGCAGGGGCGCTGGACGAGGCGGGGCTGGCCGAGAGCGATCTGGCCGCCTTCGGCCTCGGGACGCCCGGTTTCATTGAGCCGGGGGGCGCGGTCTGCCACTGGAATCCGCTGCTGGCCGAGACGCCGGTCGACCTGCGCGCGCTCCTGTCGCGGCGGCTCGCCTGTCCGGTCTTCATCGACAACGACGCCAATGTCGCGACGATGGCCGAGCTGTGGTTCGGCTACGGACGCGACGAGCGCGACTTTCTGGTGGTGACGGTCGAGCACGGGGTCGGCCTCGGCATCGTGCTGGGGGGTCAGCTCTTTCGCGGCGCCCGGGGGATGGGCGCCGAATTCGGCCACATGAAGGTGCAGATGGACGGCGCGCTGTGCCGCTGCGGACAGCGCGGGTGTCTGGAAGCCTATGTCGCCGATTACGCGCTGATGCGCGAGGCGGGGCTGGTGGTGGGCGAGGGTGCACCCGAGGCCATTCTCGACCGGCTGGCGGCGCGGGCCAAGGCGGGGGACGAGATCTCCGCGTCGATCTACAGCCGCGCGGGGCGGATGCTGGGGCTGGGGCTGGCGAACCTGCTCAACCTGCTCGATCCGCCCCTGATCGTCCTGTCGGGCGAGCATATCCAGAACCACGACCTCCTCGCCGCCGAGATGGAGCGCACGATCCGGTGCAACACGCTGTCCACCACCCGCCCGCCCGCCCGTATCGCGGTGCATCGCTGGGGAGACCAGCTCTGGGCGCGGGGGGCCGGGGCGCTGGCGCTCGACGGGCTGGTGACGGGGACGGTGGCGGCGGAACTGGCCGAGACGGTGGCGTAACGGTTCACGCGTGGCAGTGCTTGGCCTTGCGCCCGCTGCCGCACCAGCACGGATCGTTGCGCGCGGGCCTGTAGGCCGGGAGTGCATCGCCGTCGGTATAGAGCCAGCGGCCCTCCTCGCGAACGAAGCGCGAGCGTTCGTGCATCTGTTCGACCGGAGCCGCCCCCTGCAACGCCCCGGCTTTCGGGCGGAAGGCGGCGACGAAATCGACGGTTCCGGTCGCATCGCCCGTCCCGCCCTTGCGCGCGCCCAGGACGGTGAGAGCGAGCCAGTCCGTCTCCGCGATGGTCCGGCGCAAACCGTCCCGCGCGCGCGAGTCACCCGCCGCGCCCCGATGCGTGCGCAGCAGATGATCGACCGCCCCGGTGCGAAACGCCGTGTAGCGCGACCGCATGAGCGCCTCGGCGGTCGGCGCCTCCGCGTGCCCCTCAATGACGGGCAGGCAACACCCCGCGAGGGACGCGCCGGAGCCGCAGGGGCACGGGTCGCCGACCTGCACGGCGGTCAGATCGAGAGGTAGCGCGAGAAGAGGGGCAGGCTCGCCGCCCCCATCGCCCGCGCGTCGTAGCCGATGGTCCCCGTGACGACCTCCGGCAGGTCGATCCCGCGCAGGGGCGCTTCGGCCATCTCCACGCGCACGCGGTCGACGAGGCGCTCGCGGATATCGGCGGGCATGCTTCCGTCGATTATCACGCCCTCGAAATCGATCACGGCGCAGGCGGATGCGGCGGCGACGGCCAGCGCGCGGGCGGCCTCGTCCAGCCACGGCCCGACATGCGCCTCCAGAGAATCCCACGATTCCAGTTCGTTCAGCGGGCGGTCGGGGGTCGCCCCGGCCTCCTTCAGCCGCGCCTCCAGCACGAAGATCGACGCGCATTCGATGAGCTGGCGCCTCGGGTCGCCCCTGACCGGCATCGACCCGAGCGCCCCGGCATTGCCCGTGCGCCCGCGATAGACGCTGTTGTTGAGCACCACGCCGCCGCCCGCGAAATGGCCGACGAAGAAATAGAGGTAGTCGGAAAACTCCTGCCCCCGCCCGAAGGCGTTCTCGGCGCTGCACGCCGCCGTCGCGTCGTTCTCGGCATGGACGGGCAGGGCGCACAGGTCTTCGAGTTCCCGCGCGAGGTTGAGGTCGCGCCACGCCTCCATCTCGGTCTTCGAGCCGCCCACGGGATCGAACCACGTCCACAGCTCGAACGGCTCGCCGAAGCCGATGCCCGCCAGCCGGGGGCGCAGGTCGGGCGACAGCTTGCCGATCAACGCCTTCACCCCGCCCTGCACGAAGCCGAGCAGCGATGCGGCGCGGGGGTAGTCGTAGGGAATGGCGAGGCGCTCGCGCACGGTGCCGGTGAAGTCCAGCAGGATGAGGTCGGCGCTGCGCCGCCCGATCTTGAGGCCGATGGAGAACGCGCCGTCCGGGTTGAGCGCCATGGG
>ENA-ORXT01005382-ORXT01005382.1-marine-metagenome-genome-assembly--contig:-NODE-5382-length-12591-cov-4.257871_pt1 | contig 12591 bp, 12 predicted proteins | sample MGYA00237868_ERZ511482 | MGnify/ENA metagenome assembly ERZ511482 | reverse complement strand
GTCTTCGATGATCACAATGATGTCGCTGGACGGTCATGTGCTTATGCAAAACCCAGCGGCCTTGAAATGTTATGGACCATCACCGCCCCCTAATTCAGATTCAACAGATCTGCAATTGCGGTTGCTATCTGCGTATGACCTCGAACAAGTTCGTGACGTTGTCTCGCAGAATAAAATTTCCCGACTAGATGCGAAGGTCAGGACCTGTGATGGTCAGAGGACCCACTCGATCACCGTCCAGCGCGGGCGTGACCCTGTCAGTGGCAACCCCGTTATTCTGTTAAGCGAAGACGATATCTCTGAGCTATCCAGCCTTTACCGCAGCCAGAAGCAGGAAGCCACTAGGCTTAAGAAAACAGTGGCCGAAAACACTGATCAGCTACAACGGGAAAAAGGCCGTATCGATCGTGCACTTGAGGTTGCAGCGATCTGGGATTGGGATATTGCGGCAGATAAACTCTATTTTTCACCAAACTTCATGCATCTGTTGCAGTACGAGCCAACGGAATTTATTCAAAAGCTTCGCACCGAACGCTTTCAGGGCATTCTTCATCCTGACGATTACATCGATTATCAGCCGGTTTTGGCAGACATTCTTAACAACCCAGATAAACCGATATCACACGAAATGCGGTTTGTGACCAAATCAGGCGAATATCTGTGGATTCAAATCGAAGGTAAGTGTTTTTGTGAGGATAAAGGGAAGCCGGTTCGGACCGCGGGTTTGCTGACAAATATCACTCCGAAAAAACAAATAGAAGCGACCCTGCTGGCATCACAGAAACTGGAAGCCATTGGTCAGCTGACTGGAGGTATTGCACATGACTTCAACAATCTATTGACGGTCATTCTTGGAAATGCGCAGCTTTTAGAAGAATTGGGAACACCCCACAAAAAACTGACAACTGCAATTGTTGGCGCTGTCGAGTGCGGGGCCGAGTTAACCCGGCATCTGCTTGCCTTCGCCCGCAAACAAAGCCTTAATCCTGAGCCGGTGGAAATCGCGCAGCTTTCAACGAAAATGTGCACGACACTCTTCCGCATCTTGAGCGAGACAATTGCAATAGTCTATAGGGGGCAGGATGATCTCTGGTATGCCTTTGCAGATGCAGCTCAGCTCGAAGCCGCACTGTTGAATATCGCCCTTAACGCACGCGACGCAATGCCCAGCGGCGGGACGATCACTCTGTTGACTGAAAACGTCACGGTTCATCGCGATGATGCTAATGCGCCTGCTATGTTGGCACCAGGCGACTATGTGCGGATTTCCATTTCCGACACTGGCACAGGGATGACCCCAGACACGAGATTGAAGGCGTTTGATCCCTTTTTTAGTACCAAGGACGTTGGACAAGGCACTGGACTAGGGTTGTCGATGGTGTTGGGATTTTCGCAACAATCGGGGGGCACGACACAAATCTGGTCTGAATCAGGCGTCGGCACTACTGTTTCGGTTTTTTTGCCCAAGGCCCAGGTACAAAAAACGAAAAACAACGTCATCGCTGAAGCTGCCCCTTTATTAGGGCATGGCGAACGTATCCACATCCTTGAAGACAACGAAGAGGTGAGCGTGGCAACGCTATCTGATGGTCCTATGGTCACTGTGTTTGATGGTCATTTGGGCAGGTATTGCGCCCGAACGATCTGCAGTTAAATCTCAAAATAGATCATGCGCCGTATCGTGTATCGGCAGATTCAACTGGCGTTCGCCTTCGCGCTGTTCGTGCAACTCCTGATAGCGTTCCAGCCTGAGCCTTTGTAGCGACTGTGCGTAGTGCGATTCATACACATCGATTAATCCATGTAGCATCTCCAGTAAATCCCAGACAGCCTCGTCACCCAGCTCAGGCATGTGCTCGAACAACGGCGGGTGGTGTTGATGAGTTCTTGGCTGATGTTCTTTCATGAGGCTTTTCTAGCTTGCTTGGGGCGACGTGTGCTGAAGTGTTCCAGGTAGAGCTTCTCGTCCAGTATCGAGATTTCCTGATGAGCCGCTGCTGCCAGTAACTCTGCAGCCGTGGCACACAGGATGCGCGGGTTGCCCATGGCGTGCTCTGCCAATGTCTTCATCAGCTCAGGGGTCATCAGACTGGCATTGCCCGCCTCTGAGACCAGATGCACCAGCAGGCGTACCAGCGTATCCCGATCGCTGGACTCGATAGGTAAGCGGATACGGATGCGCGAGCTCAGTGGCAGCAGATCCTCGCGCATCAATTTGGTATTCAGTCTGGCATCTCCTGCCAGAACGACCGAGAGCAGTGAGCGAGAATCGAATTTGTCGCTGGTCAGTAGACGCAACTCGTTATGCACCGCAGGCGGCATCTCTTGCGATTCATCGACCAGCAGCACCATGTGCACATGAGTGGCTTCCAGGTGTGCTACCCAACGCTTGCGCAATGCCTTGAAGCCTCCCCAGCGATTATGAGGGCGCAGCGTAACGCCGAACACATCCCCCATCTCCCGATAGAAGTCGGCAATGTTGGAGGTGGCGTGTGAGAGCACGCCAACCGAGATATCGCGTTGAGTGGACAGGCGGCTGGCCAACAAACGCAGCGTGACACTCTTGCCCATTCCCGGATCACCAGTGAGCAAGGCAAAGCCACCTTCGTTCACCAACTGGCTCTCTACACGCCAGCAGAAGTGTTCAATCGAGGCCGAGATCAGCAGTGCCTCCACCGGCACCTGAGGACTGAACGGGTTGTATTTGAGTGAGAAGCTTTCTCATCAACGGGCTCAGGCCCTGTTCGTCGACGGCGCACAGCGGTGCATCCATCGGTTCGCTTTGGTCGATAGACTGTTGAGCCGATCCACGCGCCCGGCGTACCCCATTGGCATTGGCCTGCTTGTCCAGCGGGTACACGCGGCTGAGCATTGCGCCGGTGTCCGGATCAATCATCTCCACCCTGGACAGATCCCAGCGCGCATAGCTGAGCGTGACATACTCAAGCTTGCCAAAGCGACTCGGGATCTCGAAGCGCTTTCCCTCCAGTGAGCAGGTACCGTCACTGCGCCGTTGCTTGCGACGTTCACGTTTGCAAAACGCTCGACGCAGCGTCTCACTGTCCGGTGCATCACGTCTAACCGAGGTGGCGTTGGTGAAGCGATGAAGAGGCGTGGTAGCAATCTCGCTATGGCGTTTGCGATGTTAATCCTGTTCAAGCCATACCTGTGTCAACAGGTTCAATTGCTCCAGAGTCAAGTCCTTGGTGGACCCGATCATCGCCATCAATCGCCCTTCCAGAGTGGCCCAGAGATTTTCTTGCTTCCCGTTTTGATGCGGACTTAGAGGCAGTGTGCGCTCATGCACGATACCCAGCGTGTGCAGTCCGGCGGTGAATTCGTCACTGATCATGGCAGAGCCGTTATCACTCAGGCACGCCCTGGGCAACCCTCTTTTGGCCAGTGCCTGGCAAAACCCGTGCACCAATGATTGCGTATTTTCGGATCGATACCACTGCAAATGACAGCCCAGACGCGAATGATCATCAATGATGCCGAGTAACACCGGCTTGATCCAGCGTCCATCGGGTTCCAGCACGCGCCGGGAGCCATGATGAAAATCCAGGTGGAAAAGCCCGTGCACATACTCTGCCTCGTAGCTGCGGATCTCCAGTGCCTCAAAACGCTCTGCTGCAAGCCTGGCCCCCGGCGTATCGGTGCGCGGCTTGCGCTTTTTCACCATGCCATTGGCCCGCAGGTAGCGCTTCAACGAGGAGTAGGAGGGCAGCTTTCCCAAGCTTGGCTCCAGATCGCTGCAGGCACACAGATTATCGTAGTGCAATTGCACTGACCAGAACGGATTCTCCCGATACAGAGCATGGATCTGCGCGACCGCGTTGGCTGTGAACACGCGGGCACGACCGGCATCCTCCCGTCGGGCTCGACGTAGAGTGCTCACAGGATCTTGCGCTTTCCTGGCTTTGTAGTACCAGGCTTCGATGGTCGACACACCAAAGCTGACCGGCAATCCGGTATTGGGGTGTAGCCAGTGTTGCTCGCTGAGCCTGCGTAGCGCCGTCTGTCATTGTCCCGGCGGTGGTGGCGCTGCCAGCAGAGGGCCTACCACGGCAAAGCGCAGCCGCGCCCAGCGCTGTGGATCCTTCGCTTGTGTCATGTCCTGTCTACTCCTGTGTTGATCGATGAAAACGGACCATGCCTCATCGTTCAATCCGGTGCGATCACATCTTGTGGGTTTTTCGAGCACCCTCTGAGAGTGTGGACAGGAGCTGCTCGTCAGTGGACAGATCAGCCTCAACAGGTGTTGGAGTCGTCGTGCAAGGGTGGGCCCTTGTAATCGAGTCAGCAGCTCACCAGGCAAGGCACACGGCGGGATCGGTGGCGAGAACCAGCCACTCAGTGATCGCCAGGTGGCACTGGCAGGCACGTGTTGTGTCCACCAGCAGCGCCAGCGATGAAGCGTCTGTGCAGGCACATCCAGTTCGTCGAGCAGCCGAGCACGCTGATCACCGCTCAAGCCATGGGCGCCGGCACTGAGCAACGTGATGATGCTTCCCAGATACACCTTGCGCCCCAGAAAACGTACCGAGGGCGGGGTTGTGCGCTTGTCACACACCGAGCAGCAGAAGCTGAAGCGTTGGGTGTATTCGGGACCCAGTACGTCACGCCGAACGCCGCGTGGTTTGCGTGGGTAGTTGGCCACATGCAACTTGCTACCACAGTGGGGACAACCCAGCTTTCGTACCTGTTCAGCAATATAACGATCGAGCTGAAAAAGATTGAACCAGAAACTGGCATCCACGGGTATTGACTGACACACTATCGGTGTCTCCTATCGATCTAGACAATCTAAGGAGACAACCCCCTCGAACAATGTTCAAGTTGTTCGAGGGGGTTCTTTCATATCCATCGCTTAATGTGAGCCAAAAAGGCGGTTTAAACCTCGGGTAGACTGGCCGTGCTCAGCAAATCGATGTGTCTATCGGCGGTAACTTTGAAAACGATGATATAGGCAATGCACCAGAAGATCTCGAGCCGGAGACTTCTGAAACTATACTGTACCGTGATGAGTTCACGAATCAATTGTCGGAGGCAGATATCGATAGAGCGCCTGATGAAGTCACACATGAGGAATTTGTTGAGGCATACGACAATACGTTGCAGTCATTGCCAAATGTGCAGGCGTCTTCGAGTGGTTTCGCACAGAAGATAATCGACGAGCTCAACTTGCTGAAAATGTCTCAAACACAAGGCATTCGGCCCCGTGGAATATTTGAGCAATTGGGTAGCCTGACAGACGCTGAAAAAAGACTGGTTCTTACCAACCCCGTTAAAGGTTATCGATCAAAGAAGGCCGCTGACGCAGCCGTTCTAGCAACCCAGACACTTTTTAGTGGAAGTCAGTACTTGACACGTGCTGATGCCTTTCGGCATAGCTACTGGAGCTGGTTAATGAGTCAGTGCTGTGGCGTTCAATGGGCGAAAGCATTCGCAACCGCTCATGAGAGTGAAGTGCCCAACAACGACGACAAGCGCATGGATCTAAATAACAACCTAATCGGTCGGCGACTGTTTACTGCTGCGCCAGCAGCCACAGCAGATCAAGCGCAGTCTGCACTGCTGGATTACAAGCTGCTTTGGATAAACTCACAGCTTGAAAACGTCACAGTGGGCATCGACTATCTGGTTTATTTGGAGCCTATTCAGACCATGACTGTTTTTGATGATGGCCCTGAGTACGATGACATCTATGAGCTGAGTGTCAATGAGGATAATCTAGGAGAGACCCCTGCGGGTGGCTCACAAGTCTTCGAGTTTGATCAAATGCCTAGCAGTGATCATTCTTTTGGAATTTACTGCCAGTTAGACGGAACAAAGGGTGGTTGTGGATTCCAAATCATTCTGTATGGCGCGCTTCTCCTGTCAACTGGGAGTCAGCAGTCACCTCAAATCATTATTGACGAATCGATGACATTCTACAACCTCATGACCTTTCCAACCATGCAAGCGTCAAGGGAAAATTGATTGAAGCGACAGGCTTCAAGCCTATAACAGTTTGGACCAAATGATTGTACCCAACAGACAAAGAACTCTGCGGCAGGCTTTTTCCATAGTCGCACTATGCGTGTGTGTCATCGGCTGTGATAAGAGGCAGTCATTTGAAATTTCTGAATTTTCAGATCGCCTTGTGACAATCAGCCACGAGGACGTAGGGGCCGGTATCGTAGGGCTGAAGATAGACACCAAAGGAACACTATCGAATCCTTTGCAGATGAACATAGGCGCTGGTGGCAAGGTACTTAAAACGCTATTCATTCCAGAAACTGGCACGTACTCTGAGAAGTTGGACTGGTATGACAAAACGTTAGAGTTTTCATTCGTCGATGGTGAAAGAAACACAGGCAACTTGGTCGTCAGCTTCCAGTTCATTACACTCTAATGATTTGAATCACTCAACAGAGAAGGCTAGCAGGAACACATCGTTCGCTTCATAACGTCGTACAGATTGCAGCAGGTGAACACTTTGATAACGAACTGTTCACCTTTTGGACGCTGTTGTCTACTTCGAAAAATGCCCATCGAGCTTATCAAGTAACTCCAAACCTCGTTTTGCGTCACCCTGTGCCGCATAGGCTTGGAACCGCGTATAAGCATCAGACTCGGCAATCGCTTGCGTTGAAAATTCTTCAAACAATTTATTCAGACTAAGCCCTCGTGAGTCAGCCAGTGTCTTGAGCCGAGCGTGCTTATCGTCCGGAATGCGTATTGTCAGTGTGCCCATATCAGTTACTCCTAACCTGCTTTAAAAACTGGCTTGGCGTGACGATCTCAATGTGTGGAAATCGCAACGCTGTACCCTTAAAATCTTTCGTGTTCCCAGTGATGATGTGCGTCGCTCCTCCTGCTATAGCAAGCTCTAACAAGTGATTATCCGCTTCATCTCGCAAATTTGGTCTCCATAAAAAATACACACTAACCCAATCACATTGACTGAGAAAAGCGTTTAAAAAGTCCTGCCGTTCCTGTGCCGAAAGAGGCCCATTTTTAAAGAGCTTATCGCGCTGCAACAGCTCTTCAAACTCCGCTAACAAGGCATTGCCCATGAGTGGCTTGAGCTCTTCTGACAAGCACAGCCGCAAAATCTGTCTTGGTGCAGTCCCCGCTTTCAACAAAGCGGAGACAAACACATTGGTATCGATGACGACCGTGTTAACCATGTCACAGTGATAGCATATATGCTATCAAAACTCAATGACTCTGTTATCGGTCGCTTTTCGGTAAAATTTATGTAAAAGTGAACAGATGACCTGCGAACTGTTCACTATTGAAGGAAAACGCAAATACCTGACCGCCGAGGAACAGGGTCGATTCATGGCAGCGGCCAACGCGCACGAGCGCGCGGAGGTGCGCACTTTCTGCTTGTCCTTGGCCTACACGGGGTGCCGAATCTCCGAAGCGTTAGAGCTGACACCCGAGCGCGTTGACCTGTCGGACAAGTCCATTACCTTCCGCACCCTGAAACAGAGAGACAAGATCAAATACCGTTCTGTCCCCTGCCCTGATACCTTACTCGATGCTATCGAGTTAGTTCACCCGAGTGTTTTATAAATTCTGTATAGAAAGCTGTTGATTGTGCTTGTATATCAGCTAATACGACTAAATTGACACATGTACCGAGAACTCACCGTCAGTGAGGTTTCAGTACATGGAATATTTGCTGCTTTTTGGTGAGAATTCGGGTTGGGTTGAGATAAAATGGATGTGTGAAAAACCTATCTATAACAACCCAGCCCGAGCGATGAAACATAGCAAATCTGACGTCCGATGTAAATTCACTTGCCTACCTCAATTGCGATTTGATGATCAGCAGTTGAGTTCATTCTGCGGATTGATTGTCTTTCAGCAATTGATCAGCGATCTGGATCTCAAACGAAAACTAAGCCGTTGCTTCGAGCACCAGCAGGGCAGTCCATCATTCTCCACGACCAGCATCGCTCTGGTATTGGTTGTCGGTATATTGCTCGGATATCGACGCTTGCGTGATATACAGTTCTTCGGGGATGATCCGATCGTGTTGCGTTTGCTCGGGTTACATCGTATGCCTTCTGTGCCCACTATCAGCCGGCAGCTGAGCAAAATAGATGATCGCAGCATCCGAGGCATCGAGCGCTTGCAGCAGAATCTGGTTATAGATGCACTTGTTCGCGAACAGCTTGCCACCATCACGTTAGACTTTGATGGTTCGGTGCTCGGTACCTGCCGCCATGCACAAGGGGTGGCCAAAGGGTTTAACAAGAAGAAAAAAGGCCAGCGAAGCTACTATCCCTTGAACTGCACTGTTGCGCAAACCGCGCAAGTGCTAGCCGTGCACCATCGAAGCGGTAATGTGCACGATAGCAATGGCGCAAAGCAGTTTATTGAGCACTGTGTAGGAGAGGTGAAAAATGCCTGTCCAAAGGCGAAAATCGAGCTAAGAATGGACGGAGCATTCTTCAGTGAGGAAATTATCCAATGCCTGGATCAACTGGGTGTGGAATACAGTATCAGCGTCCCCTTTGAGCGTTATGCCACCACGATCAAGTGCTACATTGATGAGCGTAAGCGTTGGCGGTGGCTACGCACAGGGGCTAAGTGCTTCGAGAAACAGATCTCGCTGGATTCCTGGTCCATTGCACCGCACAGATTCCTGTTTGTTCGTGATCGCCAGAAGGAGCAGAGTAAGGGAGTCATACAGCTCGATCTATTCAAACCACACGACTTCAACTATCGATACAAGGTCATCGTCACTAACAAAAACACGAAAGCCAAGCATGTGGTTGAATACCATGAAGGCCGAGGTACGCAAGAGGGGCTATTCGCCGAATTGAAAACAGAGGCGGCTCTGAGCTACGTGCCCTGTAATACCTGGAATGCAAACAAGCTGTTTCTATTGTGCAATGTTGTTGCGCACAACCTGACACGTGAATTGCAAATGCGCTACCGGGAAAGAGACCGGCATACGTTAGTGAAACGCCCTGCGTTATGGAAATTCAGCAAGATAGGTACGCTACGCAAGCAGATCATTCAGCGAGCTGGTCGTCTGATCCGACCTCAAGGTATCTTGACCCTGTCGATGGCTAACAATTCAACGGTTGAGGATGCTATTTCGAGTTATCTACCTTCGTAGTCACGACTGAGCCAATTAAAAATCGCTGAATTTATGCAACACTCGGGTACGCCATCCATTCACATTGCGTGAATAGATTATCCAAAACAGTCTGTCTGCCACTGAGGGACGAGGACGCTTCACTGATTGCCAAAGCATGGCCACCTGTTGGCGCAGCGCCATATTCTCAACAACCAATTGACGCTGAGACTTTAGCAAACAGAGTACAAATGTGATGAGAAGGTGAAGAATTGACAAAGCTGCTATCTTTCATCGGCTGTGGGTAATTGTCAATAATTCCAATACGATTTAGTTTTCAGGAGGGTCACGGGTAACACAAGATCGCCTTTGAGAGGCTTGAGCCGTGTGCAGTGAAAGTTGTCCGCACGGTTCTTAGGAGAGCGACATTCAGCAATGGGTGTCGCTTATCCGACATCTCCACGCACATAACTGATACTAATGTCTAGCAAAAACAAAAAGACATAGCTATTCATCAACAGCATGATAGTAATATCTTGAGGAGCTACGCGTAGCAATCTAATCACACTTCTTCGTGAACCTAAACCTTACAAGCATCAATGGTGAATCAAGCAGCATCAAATACATCACGCTAATTGACATTTGTATTTGGCAACATCCTACTGCTATGACACGATGTGTGTAATTTTTCTTGACAATTAAATAGGTCTGAACACAGATGCATTCTATGCTAGTAAAAATACGACGTACAAATGTAGTAGCTAGTGTATTAAAAATATATTTTGCAATTTCTGTAGCTTGTCTTCTTGCATCAAACGACTTGTTGGCAAACGAAAGCAATCAAAAAAACAGTAATTATTCACTGACAATATCTGGTGGAATCAGCCTAGGAGTCTATGAGGCGGGAGTCAACTGGGCAATAATTGAATTGCTGCGTGATGAGCATTTTCAGTCCAATATGGCTTCATACAATCTAGGTGCAGTTACTGGTGCTTCCGCAGGAGCGATCAATGCACTTATTTCAGCAATTAGATTTTGTGAAGCACACGATACTCGCACACATCTCGATGTTACAAATAATTCTTTTTACCAAATCTGGGATCTACAATTGGTGGATTTGTTTCCGAAAAAAGAAGCCTACAATGAGATTAGCGTTGGATTAAGCCCCGACAGAGATGAAGCATTACCAGACGGACTTTTCACGAGGTCACCCTTTGAAAAGCCACTACTTACCCTAAAAGACAAAGTTGAAACACGATCATTTCACAAAGACTGTGATGTTGACATCGCATTTATAGTGTCGAGAACTGTTCCTAAACTTGTCTCGATAGGTATTAATCCCCGTGCGCAAAACGTTCCAGTACAACGTTATGTTATTCCGTTGAGCATTAGCGTTCAAAAAGAATCTCGTACCGGTCGTCAGCGCTTGGTATTTCAGAATAACAATAATTATGCACAAGCGGTGGAATCTCGGACTCAATACCTGCTTTTACCAGAAGAAGATGGAGAAATCAGATTTGATCTAGTCATGCGTGCAGCGCTTGCATCCAGCGCTTTTCCCGCTGCTTTCGGCAGGGTTAAGTTGCAATATTGTGAACGGAATGAAAACGAATCAGTTACGAATGATGTTCCCTCTGGACGCTGTCCTAAAGACCACCACCTGGAATCGGGATTCTTCGTGGATGGTGGACTGTTTGATAATGTGCCCGTTGGCGTTGCCGCCAAGCTTGCGCGGTCATCATCAAAGAGCACGCATGACTATTCAAACTTTATCTACCTTGATCCGGGCAGTACTAACGACAATTTACAAACAACGTACAATTTTAACAGCGACTTGGGATCAAATAATATTTCAGCACAGTTACAACTACTAACAACAACTTTGACTTCACTTCGCAAACAACAACTGTCGATCGACTTGCAAGAACACTTTAGCGACGAGTCGCGGAATTTACTGGTAACAACACGCTCCAAGCCTATAGTGGGTAGCTTTCTTGCTGGCTTTGGTGCATTCATTGATCGGAGTTTTTTTCAACATGACTATGCGGCTGGGGTGTTCGATGGCATCCTGAACATATCTCAGTACTTGTGTACGGTGCGAAACGATCTGCCTATCAGCACGGAAGTTTGTGTCGATGGCGTGTATGGAGCTTTCGACATACTTTTAGAACGCTTGTCAGGCGGGCCGAATCCGTACACTCCTTCTATTGAAGAACAATCTTGTACGAAAAACAGCAGACCATGTGCCGAGCACAGGTTGATTTACGAGCTAATTAATATATTTCGTAAGGAAGCACTAAATAGCGTTCCAAGCCAACGGTACTGCTCTCCCAACAGCAGCGAAAATCAACATCGAATAATAAAAGGTCGCGAGCAAGTTTTAGCGGTTGCTTCTGTAGTGTGTGCGCACAATGACATCAGTTTTGAGAAATTCATACAAACATTAAATGCAAGACGCAGATCCAAAATCATATTCGGTGGCAATCGATGGCGTTACGATGATACGTTCGAATACATCGCGGCTAATGGTGATGGAAGATGGATTTGGGGACTAGCAGAAAACGCACTTAGCAGAATGTACTGGATAGAGGCTGCCGACAATGAGTCCAAGAAAAAAATCTTCTCTGGTCTGTGGGCTATGCTTCCAGAAATAGAACCATACAACATCAACAACAAACCCAACGTGTTTCAGAGAACCGGACAAGCTTTGGTTCCAGACACCGTTGGTATTGACAGCGCTCAAGGAGGCTTGTTCGGTGGCTGGGAACCGGTGCGCATAGGCTTTCCAAGCGGAGATTGTATAAAAGTCTTTTCTGGTAACTGGAAAGGCATCTGCCAGCGATATTCTTTGTCCATAGGCGGTGAAATACACCTGCGTCGAATTGAAAATGAACTCGGTTATCACAATACCACAACGGCATATGCCGGAATTCGCTACCAGCGAGCCGGGCGCTATGTATTTTCTTCAATAGGCGCTCGATATAAATGGAATAGGGATGTAGAACTGGATTACTTTAGCACGCTGGACAAACAGTACGAGGGGCCATCGCACAATAGCATGGAAATATACACAGGCTTTTTCGGTGACAAAGTAACGCTCTCTATTGGTTTTCCCGAAGGAGCAGACAGTCTTGGCGACGATAGTTTAACTGCTCGTATTGGACTTTCAGGTTTCGATAAATTTTTTCGAAAACCCTAAGAACCTATATGGACGCCTCCTGTAAGTGGGGACTAAGCATCGAACGTGACGGGTTGGAATAGTTTGCAATCGTATATCTGGCCTCTAGGTGGCTTCATTGTACGAACCGGGCCATCATGAATATTCGCGTATCAAGAGCCATTCATGCGTACGGCCATCGAGGGCCAGCGTTCTTATCGGCTTTGTTTGATACCGGTCCAACCTATTGTGTCATGAGCGACAGTGTCTCCTCGCAAGCTCGTTGGCAGGGTAGTACGTCTTCAGTGTCAGGCAGCCTGTCTGGTTGACTGAGGTTGCTTGAATTACACTG
>ENA-ORXT01005381-ORXT01005381.1-marine-metagenome-genome-assembly--contig:-NODE-5381-length-12593-cov-27.534516_pt1 | contig 12593 bp, 11 predicted proteins | sample MGYA00237868_ERZ511482 | MGnify/ENA metagenome assembly ERZ511482 | reverse complement strand
ACCGAACCAGTTTCATTATATAGCAATATAGATGGTGGTATTGGGGCTTTTGGTATGCGGGCAGAGTTAAAGTATGAAATAAATTAAAAATCCACCCTCTTAGAAGGTAGCTTTGATTAACCCCTAAAAAGGGTGTCAGAAGTCAAACCGCCGTTAATTATTTTCAGCTTGTTTCTCTTCCTTTTTTTGATATTTCACATATCGGCTTATCATATCTTTGTCCAATCCAACAGTATTCACAAAGTATCCACGAGCCAAAAAATGATTGACCCAGTAAGGCTTCTTCTTTAATTGAGGATAACTCTTAAATAATTTAATTGCTATTTTCCCCTTTTAAAATACCCATTAAATTTGATATGCTTAGTTTGGGGGAACAGATACCAATAGATGAATATGATCTGATTGAATATTCAACTCAAGCACTTCACATTTTTTCCATTCACATAACATGTGAATATCTTTTGAAACTAATTCTTTTAATTGCCCTGTCAATATGCGCAATCTATATTTCGAAACCTATACAATATGATAATCACACTTGTATATAACATGCGATAGTTTTTTATAGTTATTCAAAATCAAAACAAAGATAGATAAAGCCAACAGAAAAAAACCATCTGCAAAGCAGGTGGTTTTTTAAGTTTTAATAAAATTCATTAAATATTATTTTTTTCTATTTTTAGAACTTCACAACCACCTACTTAAAAAAGTAGGTGGGTTCAAATACTACGACTTAAAGTCGTTACTAAATCTGTCATGCTGCGAATTCGTTTAGTAAAACGGAACGGATTGCGCAGTATCTTCCTATTTTGCCTTGGGAGATACTTGCACATTCAAAACTTCGCAATGAATTGCAGCAAAACGCTTTTATAGTATAATTTAGTGTTATGATATATAAAGCCTCGAATACTCGAAATAAATTTGTCGCACTAAAGTGCGAGGCTTTAAACCTACAAAAGGAGACCAATAAATATTCATTTATGTGTTAAAAACACCTTCAACGAGCTTTGTAAGCTCGCCACATTTTATTTTAAAAACATTTGTAATGCGAGAAGCTGAACACAAATCTTTTGAATTACCGTTCTGCAAAAAAGAAACCCACGAACCACCCAAATCTCCAACCTAAACCCGATTGCAGCGATATCCTTTTTATGGAGCAGCGCGGAATAAAAAGATTTAGCGGAAAGCGGGACTGCCCTTCGGACGAGTTGGGTGTTCGTTTTCTAAAAAAATATGCAATCTTAAATATGACATTTCTTTGAGAAATGTCATATTTAAAACCACATAAAAAAAGCCCGAACCAAAACGGAACGGGCTTTTAAATATCTTCAATTAGTATTTATTTTCTCTTAAATCATAGTAGCAATTACCAACGCTACTACCGACATTAATTTTAATAAAATATTTAAACTCGGACCAGAAGTATCTTTAAACGGATCACCAACCGTGTCACCAACAACAGCGGCTTTATGTGCATCGGATCCTTTTATAAATTTCTCTCCGTCAATATCAATACCTTCTTCAAACATTTTTTTCGCATTATCCCAGGCACCACCGGCGTTTGATTGAAACAAGGCCATTAAAACACCAGAAACCGTTACACCAGCCAATAAACCACCTAACATTAAAGCGTTAGTTCCATCAGGTATACCAGGTATATATTTAGGTAAAAAGCCAAATAGTACTGGCACAACAACGGCAACTAAACCCGGCACAATCATTTCTTTTATAGAAGCCTGCGTAGAAATTTCAACACATTTATCGTACTCTGCTTTTCCGTCGGCAGCATCAAAAGTTTCCTGATCTTGTTTTGACCAAGTATCATACTCTTTACCATCGTATTTGTTCATCACGTTTAAAGCCGCCTTTAATTCAGGTATATCTTTAAACTGTCGTCTTACTTCTTCTATCATCGCCATCGCCGCTCTACCAACCGCATCCATACTCATAGCGGAGAATAAAAAGGGCAACATCGCACCAATAAATAAAGAAGCCATTACAAAAGGATTGGTTACATTAATACCACCCATAGAAGCAATAGAATTCGCATGTGTTAAATCATAAGCCGTCATAAAAGCAGCAAACAAAGCTAAAGCCGTTAAAGCAGCCGAGCCAATTGCAAAACCTTTTCCAATAGCAGCAGTTGTATTTCCTACCGCATCTAACTTATCTGTTTTTGCTCTTACATCTTTTGGTAATTCTGCCATTTCTGCAATACCACCAGCATTATCAGAAATTGGGCCGTAAGCATCAACCGCTAATTGAATACCAGTATTAGAAAGCATACCAACCGCAGCAATAGCAATACCATACAAGCCAGCAAAATGAAACGCTAAAATAATAGCTAATGCAATAATTATAATAGGAATTGCAGTAGAACGCATACCAACACCTAAACCTGCTATAATGTTGGTAGCCGCACCAGTTTTTGATTGCTTAACAATTGAAAGCACCGGTTTTGTGCCTGTACCAGTGTAGTATTCTGTAATTTTACCAATTCCTAAACCAGAAACTAAACCTACCAATATAGCTATAAAAACACCTGTGCTACTATAATCTTTATCTGCTAATGCCCAAGTATCGGGCAACATCCATTTAATTACAACAAAGGTAATTATTAACATTAAAATAGCCGAAGTCAACTCGCCTCTATTTAAAGCTTTATGCGGATCGCCACCTTCTTTTACACGCACTAAAAAAGTACCTATTATTGAAGTGATAATACCTAAACTGGCCAAAACCAACGGCAATAAAATGGCAGATAAACCACCAAAACCATCATTAGCAAAAACGCCCATAAAAGCTGTGCCCAATACCATCGTACCAATAATTGAACCTACATACGATTCAAAAAGATCGGCACCCATACCAGCAACATCACCAACATTATCACCAACATTATCTGCAATGGTAGCCGGGTTTAACGGGTGATCTTCCGGAATTCCAGCTTCAACCTTACCCACTAAATCGGCACCAACATCGGCAGCTTTGGTATAAATACCACCACCCACACGGGCAAATAAGGCTATAGAAGATGCACCAAAAGAAAAACCAGTTAACACAGTAATTACCCTACTTACATTACTTGCATTCTCAATTCCGAAATAATTGCTATATATTAAAAATAAAGTACCTAAACCTAAAACACCTAAACCAACTACGCCCAAGCCCATTACCGAGCCACCAGCAAAAGCCACTTCTAAGGCTCTACCTAAACTGGTACGAGCAGCATTAGTGGTTCTAACATTTGCTTTGGTAGCAACCCGCATACCAATAAAACCTGCTAAGCCCGAGCAAAATGCTCCTAATATAAAAGATACGGCAATTAAAAACGAAGAAGTCGCTTCGCCAGCCGCATTCACCTGCATAGATCCGCTAATGCCTAAAAGCACCGCAACAAGTGCAACAAATATGGCCAAAATTTTATATTCAGCTCTTAAAAAAGCCATAGCACCAGTAGAAATATGGTTGGCAATAGTTTCCATACGTTCAGTACCGACTTCCTGGCGGGCTACCCAACCCGATTTCCAGTAAGTAAATATTAAGGCAATAATGCCAAAAACCGGAATGGCGTATATAATGTTTGATCCCATTATTATGTATTATTTTTTTATTAACTTTCTTAAAAACGGCTGCAAAGGTACAATTTAACCATCTATATCTAATAAAAAAAGACTAATTATATTCAAAATAAATGATTAGAAAATAAACCCACAACCTGCATTAAGTTCTGTCCCGCTTTCCATTCCAACTCCTCGCTCCACTTTGTTTCGCTGTGGGGTTTCCATTACAATCGGGTTTAGAAACCAAACCACTCGGCCACACACAAAGTATTTCATTTCATTACCTTAGTAAGTGCCATCTTTTATAAATGAAAAATCATTAAAGCAAAATCTTAAAAAATATCTATTTTCGCAGTCATAAATTCTTATTGACTAATATGAAAAAAAAATTACAATTAACTTTTATACTCGCAATTAGCCTTGCTTTACTAAACAGTAAAACATATGCACAAGCCTGCGAAGCCAACATTAATGCAATTAAAGCACCTATAAATGCCCCTACCAATACGGATGGAAACTTAGCAGCCTGCGTAAATGGTAGCAACGATGCATTATTTATACAAGATACTTTACCACAAGCATCTTTACCAAACGTAAATTACGTAATTGAATTTAGCAATGGCAACCCTTTATTAATAAACAATACTGGTGCTTGGAGTACGGTTGAACAAAACTTACAAGCTGGCGACAGCGTTAAAATAGTTGCCCTTACTTACGATATTGATGCAGTAGATGAAATTTTAAGCTTCGCTTCAGTACTTTGCACACAACCAAGCGATACTTTGTTTGGCATACCTTGTGCACCAGTTTTGGATTTACTAAATGGTGTAACCGATGGCGAACCTGGTTTGCAATCGCTTAACGAAGCATTAATATTGGCGGCCTCTATATTAGATGTACAAATTTTTTCGATAGATACAGCAGTAAATGTTTTAAATGATGTGAATGATCAACTTTCTGCATTGCAATTAGCAGTATGTTTTGAATATACCGAGCCTTACACCATTATAATAACAGATTGTGAAAGCAATTGTACAGCAGCAGCTGGTGAAGCGGCTGACCTGCAAACAACAGAAGTTTGTTTAGGAACAGAAGTTGCCGATTTAATTGTTACTGATTTTGTTAGTCCTCCATCTGATACAGAAAATAATTTGTTTATAGTTATGGAAAACAACCCGGGTATAAGCCTTTGGAATAAAAATGTAATTGGCTTTAGTACCGATGGTAGTTTCGATTTTGCAGACAAAGCTGCTGGTTCTTATTGTTTTGTTAACATGGTGCATAGTGCAGATTTAGACATTAACACATTAGAAAGCTGCGCCGATGGTACAACCATAAACAACATTATTAATAGCTGTTTAACCAATAGCGATTGCTACAGTTTTGGCGGTATTAGCACAGAATATTGTGTAGAAGTATGCAACTTTGCCGATATTGATAATGATGGGCTTAACAATAATTTAGAAGATATTAATGGCAACGGTGACTTAACTGATGATGACACAGACGGTGATGGCATTGCTAACTTTGAAGATGCTGACGATGATGGAGACAACATACCAAGCGCACAAGAAGATGCTAATGGTAACGGTGATTTAACCGATGATGACGAAGACGAAGATGGTATTCCTAATTATTTAGATGATGAATTTACCGTTGGTATTTTTGATGATTATAAAAGCCTAAGCATTTACCCCAATCCTAACAATGGGCAATTTTTAATCAATTTACCAAGCAATGAAACTATCCAAAACATTTCTATTTATAATTATTTAGGCCAATCGGTTAGTTACAAACAAGAAAACAATACGATTACTTTAACCCAACAACAAAGTGGTGTTTACATTTTACAAATAACCACAAACATTGGTGGGTTTATCACTAAAATTCAATTGCAATAAACATAAAAAGTAATTTTTATAAAGAATTTGGAGATGTTAGTCTTCGGTTTTTTTTGTTTTACAGCCTGCCTGTATTTGTTTCTTATCGAATCAAAAATTATTATATTATTTTTAAATTTTAATATGATTCAAAAGTTGTTTAGGAGTCAATCTTTATTAAAAAAAACAATTAATTTACAACATACAACTGTTTACTATATAAAATAACAAACAATGAACGTACCAGAATTAGAAACACCAAAATTAAAATTTATAGGATTAAATGAAGGCCACTTAAATGATTTGTTTAATATTTTTAAAGATGAAGAATCTATGAAATATTGGGCTAGTTTTCCGCATAAAAACATTGAGGAAACAAAAAGCTTATTTGAGCTTTTAGAAAAAAGAATAAAAAACAATAATGGAATGTGCTGGGGTTTAACAACAAAGGAAACTCCACAAAATGTAATAGGCTTTTTAACGTACAATATATATAAGAAAAACGGCACAGCCGTTATTGGTTATATACTATCAAGGCAATATTGGAATAAAGGCATAATGACCGAGGCATTGAAAACTTTGGTTGAATTTGGATTTTCTAATTTAGAAGTGCACCGAATTGAAGCCACCGTTCATCCAGGCAATATTGCTTCGGAAAAACTATTGCAAAAAATTGGCTTTGAAAGGGAAGGAATGCTTAGAGAACGAGTTTATTATAAAGGAAAACATCAAGACTGTATATATTATGGAATTTTGAAAACCGATAAAAGGGACAAAACATAGTGATTTTTATTAGTTTCTACTGTTTTCTACTTTTATAGTAAATATTTTGCGCTGTTTGCGGAAGCGCATTTTAAACAAACCATACTGTTTCTTTTCAAAAAAAAATACTATCTAAAATATTTTGTATTTGTTTAAGCCTTGCCTAACAAACCATATTTTGGGGCAAAAATAAAAGCCAATAGAAATTCGAGACCTAAAACCACCGTCATAGCGCCGGCAATACTACCGTTAATATAGGCGGCTAAATAGTAACCTCCGCTTGCTGCAACTATACCAGCAATAGCAGATAACACCAACATTACCGACAAACGATCTGTAAATAAATAAGCAATGGCAGGCGGGCCAACTAAAAAAGCGACTACCAATACTGCTCCAACAGATTCAAATGATACTACGGTGGTTATAGAAACCATAGTCATTAATAAATAATGCCATATTGTTGTGGAAATACCTATGGAAAGTGCATAAGCAGGATCGAAGGTGGTTAACATTAAACCTTTGTAGCCAATAAAAATAAATACCAAAACGGTTAAAAATACAACACCCAAAATCCAAATTGCAGTTGGTCCTAAGTTTGTTCCTCCGGCGGTAATTAAAGTATCTAAGGGTACATAAGCTATTTCGCCATGTAATACGCAATCTTGATCTAAATCAATTTGGCCAGCATAAGTGGCTATTAAAATTACGCCAAAGGCAAACAAAAAAGTGAACGTTAAACCAATTGCAGCATCGTTTTGCATTTTACCAGTATTTTGCAAATATTGAATAATAAAGGTAGTTAATATACCAAAAGCTGCTGCGCCAATTAATACTGGTATTGAGTTTCCACCAGAAATTAAAAAGGCAATAACTATACCTGGCAGTACAGCATGTGCAATAGCATCGCCTACCATTGCCATTTTTCTTAAAATTAAAAAACAACCTAGTAAGCCGCAAGTTACTGCTACTAAACTACCAGTTAATATTATCCAAAATGCATTCATTTATTTTCTATTTCACAGCTCCTTTACGTTTTCTTTAAACCATTGCTGGGTTTCTTCGAGCGTTAATTTACCGGAGGCTACTTCTAAAGTAAATTCTATTAATATTTCCTCACTTGAGTTTCCTTTTGCTGGGATGCTTTTCTCATTTATATTTATTTTTGATAGATCATTTTTAAGTTTATAACCATTAAGTTTTAGAAATGAAACTGCTGCTTCCAAACCAGTTCTTTTATTACCATCTTGAAAAATATGATTACTTATTATATTGAACATATATAAGCCAGCTTTGTCCCCAATAGTAGGATACATTTCCTCACCAAACATTTTAGCTTGAACAGCATCTAACAAATAATCTAAAGGATCTTCGTGCAGAAAATTATGAGGTGGAAGAAAATTTCCACCGTGATTTTCAATTGTCCTCCTATTGATTAATAAAATACCCACTTTTCTTAAATACTCCATATATTAAGCAAGCGCTTTAAATACTGCATCATACTCTTTAAAATCTTCATCAATAATTTCATTCAATTTTTTAAGCCACTCTTCATCAGTTTCTGTCGGCTTTTCTATCATAATTTCCTTTACTGCATCTTTTACTACTTCTTTAAAAATACTCTTATCTTCTAATAAAATTTCTTTTATTACTGCTTTTAAGGTTGCCCTATCTGCTTTTTCTAAGTTTGTGATATTACTTTTTGTCATTGATCTTGAAATTATTTACCAACAAAGTTAAGGCTATTATTTTGAAAATGTTTCAATAAGGTATCTCCCGATTATGCGGATCCCTTGTTGGGTTATCCAACTCCGCCAATAACATTTCCTCAATTTCTGGTGTAATAAAATGCTCAATAACTTCTGCGCCCTGGTGAACGTGGTCTTCTGGCATCTTTAAAAAAGTATTTAAATATAACTCCCATAAACGATGTAAACGTGCAATACGTGCGCCTTCTTGTTTTCCTTTTTTGGTTAATGCCCAGCTATTTTCTGCTTCGTTTACATAACCCAATCGCCTTAGCTTAGTAAGTCCTTTTTTTAATTTCACAATATTAAAAAAACGTCTCTTTTGTATATTAGGTATGGTTCGGTTGCCTTCAAAGTTATTATCTGCCTCCCCTAAATGAAAAAGACATTTTAAAATATTTTCATTATAAACAACATCTTTTGTTTTTCTATTATTAAACATTTGAGCTACTATACCTTTTGCTGGTGCTACTACAATTGATATAAAAGCTAACATTGAGATTATCATAATTATCCAGGGGCCAGTTGGCATACCTGGCAAAGCATAAGAAACAAATACGCCACCCAGGCTGGCTATTATACTAAATAGTACCGCTAACAAAACCATAATAACAAGACTGTTGGTCCAATAACGGGCAGCGGCAGCAGGCGTAATTAGTAAAGCCGCCATAAGTACCACACCAACCGCTTGTATGCCAACGCATATAGCCAACACGGTTAAGGTTGATAAAATTAGTTCGTACCTTGCTACTGGTATTCCTAACGAATGGGCAAAAGTTTCATCAAAAGAAATTAGAGTGAAGGCCTTAAAATAAAAAAATACTACAGTTAGTAAAATAATACTAACACTTGCAATCATAATTACATCAATAGCTAATAAAGAAGCTGCTTTGCCAAACAAAAAATGGTTTAAGCCAGATTGTGCCGCATTGCCGCTCTGCTGAATACTGGTAAGCAATAACATACCTGTACCAAAAAACACCGAAAGCACTAAAGCAATTGCAGTATCGGGTTTTATGCGAGATTTTGAGGTAATTATGTCAATAGCAACTGTTGAAAGCCAGCCCGTTACAGCTGCACCAATTAGCAAAACAAATGGATTTTTAGTATTAAATAATATAAATGCCAAGCAAATACCAGGCAATACACTATGTGCAATGGCATCACCCAATAAAGATTTTTTTCTTAAAAAAGTAAAAGTACCTACTACAGCAGTACTAGCGCCAAGCATAATTACACCTATTAATACTAAGCGTACATTGGCATTGTTTAGCCCCATTAATTCTATTAGCTGTAGTAAAAGCTCCATAGTTTATTCCTTTACCAATGTGCCTTTTCGTGCTATAGTATTGCTTAGTGCAGAAAGCAAAGTTAATTGGCCTCCATAAGCTGCTCTTAAATTTTCATTGGTAAATGCGGTAGCTTTTGATCCAGCAACTACCAAGCGTTTGTTTAATAAAATAATCGAGTCAAAATATTCGTAGGCCGATTGTAAATCGTGGTGCACAACAAAAAGAGTTTTGCCTTGCGCTTTCATAGTGTTTAACAATTCTAAAATGGCAGCTTCGGTAGTGGCGTCTACGCCTGCAAAAGGTTCGTCCATTAAGTACAAATCAGCTTCTTGTGCTAAAGCTCTTGCTAAAAAAACACGTTGTTGCTGTCCACCAGAAAGTTGTGCTATTTGGCGGTTGGCATATCTTTCCATTTTAACCAACTCCAGGGCATTTTGTGCCGCCTCTTTATCTGTCTTGGTAAATCTTTTAAATAAGCCTCTTTTGGAATACCTTCCCATCAGTACCACGTCCATAGCACTTGCCGGAAAATCCCAATCTACCGACTCACGTTGAGGTATATAACTGATACGATGTCGCACTTCATCTATTCTATTATTAAACACTTTTACAAAACCACTGTCAGGTTTAATAATTTCCATTATAGTTTTTAGTAGTGTAGATTTGCCCGCACCATTCGGGCCTAAAATACCAACCAAATGGCCTTGAGGCATTTCAAAATCAATATTCCACAACACAGGTTTTTGGTTGTAGCTTACCGACAAGTCGTGCACCTCAAGAGCAATATCTAATTTTTGCATTGTCAAAGTTCTTTACTTTAATGCGTTGATGATGGTTGAAAAATTATGCTGTACCATACCTACATAAGTGCCTTCGGGTGAACCTTCAGCACCCATTGCATCAGAAAACAACTCACCTCCAATAGTTACATTGCTTCCTTTGTTTTTGCAGCCTGCCACAACCGCTTCTAATGGCTTACGTGGTACAGAAGATTCTACGAAAATGGACTTGATATTGTTATCAGTAATATAATCAATTAATAATTTAACATCTTGCAAACCAAATTCGTTTACAGTACTAATACCTTGCAAAGCACGTACATCAAAATTATAAGCATCTCCTAAATAACCAAAAGCATCGTGACTTGTAATTAAAACTCTTTGCGACTCGGGTATTGCTTTTACATTTTGCAAAATTGTTTTGTGTAAGTTAAGCAGTTCTTTTTCGTAAGTTTTATAATTATTTTGGTAAGATGTGGCATTGGCTTTGTCCACATCACTCAATTTATCTGCAATGCCTTTTAAAGTTTTAGCCCATAACTCCACATTAAACCATATATGTGGATCATAAGCATATTTACTATCTTCGCCACCTTCTAATGGTCTCAACAAATTTTTAGCCAAACCATCGGTAGTTGCATAAACGGTTTTTGTGCGTGCCATCTTTTCAAAAATTTCTTGCATTTTACCTTCTAAATGAAGACCATTATAAAAAATAACATTTGCATTTGTTAGCTTGGTTAAATCGCCTTGTGTGGCTTTGTACAAGTGTGGATCAACACCAGGCCCCATTAATGCTGTAACGTCTGCTTTATCTTTAGCTATATTTTTAACTGCATCTGCCACCATACCCGTTGTTGCTACAATATTTAGTTTAGTGCTTTTCAAATCCGCATTAGATGTATTACTTGCACAGCCTGTTAGTAAAATTATAAACAATTGCCACAGCATAACTTGTTTCAATATTTGCTTCATTAGTGCAAATTTAATGGCTAATCGAAAAATTATTTTAAGCTTAACTAAATAATTATTTCGTAAAGACTAAAAATTAAATTTAACGAAAGTAATATAAACTACAAACATTAAATTTAGATTAATGATATTTGCCGTCTAATATCAAATTTTATGACTTCATATTTACAAACTACACAAAACGTATATAAAGAAGCTGCCGAAAACCCTAACGTAGGTTTATGTTGTACTACTACGCCTGTTTGGCAGTTACCTGGTTTAAGCATACCCGAAATAATGTTAGAAATGAACTATGGTTGCGGCAGTACGGTGCATCCGAGAGATTTAATTAATGAACCTACCATATTATACGTAGGTGTTGGTGGAGGTATGGAGTTGCTACAGTTTGCATATTTCAGCAGAAAACCAAAGGCCATAATTGGTATTGATACTGTGCAAGAAATGATAGATGCCGCAGCAAATAACTTTAAAATTGCAGAAGTAGAAAACAATTGGTTTAATAGCGATTTTATACAATTGATAAATGGCGATGCACTAAGTTTACCTATTGAAGATGAAAGTATAGATGTTGCAGCACAAAATTGTTTGTTTAATATTTTTAAGCAAGATGATTTAAAAATTGCATTAAAAGAGATGTATCGGGTTTTGAAACCGCACGGTCGCTTAGTATTGTCAGATCCAACTTGTGAGCAAATTATGCCCAAAAGTTTAAGGGAAGATGAGCAACTGCGTGCTTTGTGTTTAAGTGGCGCTATACCTTTAAAAGCCTATTTAAAATTAATTACCGATTGTGGTTTTGGTACAGTAGAAGTAAGAGCTAAAAGACCGTACCGAATTTTAGATACTCAAAATTATAATACCAACGAACTTTTGTATATTGAAAGTGTAGAAGTTTGTGCAATTAAAGATCCAATGCCAAAAGATGGGCCTTGTATTTTTACAGGAAAAACGGCCATTTACTATGGTAATGAAGCTTATTTTGATGATGGCAAAGGACATACTTTATTACCTAACCAGCCGCTTGCTGTTTGCGATAAAACTGCCACAGCTTTGACTAATTTAGGTAAAAATGATATTTTCATAAGCGATTCTACTTACTTTTATGATGGTGGTGGTTGCTGCTAAAACGGAATTTTTTTGAATGTCAGCACCTTCGCTTATTAACTAAAAAAGAGAACCATCCATACAATTACGATTTCGAATAGTAAGTACAAAATCGCTGAATTCAATTTATAAAGTTCCTTTTTTTGGTTTTAAATATTTCGATCGGTTTTTTAAAATTAAGACACTATTCTATCTTTTGTGTAAAAGCTTTATTTTAGTTTTTTTATTCCGTCTTCAAACATAGTAATAAATTAGTTAATAACGATTCCCCAATTTTGTATTAGTTGTGTACATCTATTGGCTACCTGTTTTAAAGCCAGATATACTGCTTTTTCTGCTGCCAAGGCAATCGCATAAAATATGATTTAAATAATTAGCAAAAAAATATTAGAAGCGAAAAGGTTTTCCCTCGTAGAAACTTTGGTCCCGCCATCCGTTCAAATACCATTTTGCCAACGCTTCAAAGGCCAAACATAAAAATGGTATAACCACTTCT
>ENA-ORXT01005378-ORXT01005378.1-marine-metagenome-genome-assembly--contig:-NODE-5378-length-12595-cov-6.286068_pt1 | contig 12595 bp, 11 predicted proteins | sample MGYA00237868_ERZ511482 | MGnify/ENA metagenome assembly ERZ511482 | reverse complement strand
TTGAGGAAAGCCATGGGACTGCGCGCGTACCCCGATTCGTCAGGAGAGTTCGATAAGCCCGAGATCGTTTCCATCCGCAGCTCTCGGCGGGTTGGGCCGGACGATCAGGTCGGCTTCGACCTGGTCATCGAGGTGGTTCAGGCCAGGTTCGCGGCGGTCGCCGGAAGACAGGTCAAGATCCACGGTGGGGCGACACTGGTGCTCGATCCGGTAGGAAACGTGAGATTCGTGGTCAGAAAGCGGGTCGACAACGAAGAGCGCCTCCGACGAACGGCGACGTTTCTCGCATCGAATGAACGCTATCTAGACAGCATCGAGAGCGAACGGCCATTCCCACTCAAGGAACTCTGCTTCTCCGACAGCGATATTCATGCTTGAAAAAAATCGCGACAGGGCCGCGAGCTGCACCGCCGAAAATTTATCGGTTCTCCCACCACCTACGCGCGAATGACGTACGGGTGGACCTCCGCCGAATCGGTGGACACCTCCACAGAGGCGATACTCGGGCTACGGCGCCTCGCGTGTCTCAGCGGCTTGCATGACGCTCGCCGATGTTCTCGGCTAGCATCACGAGGTAGCCGTTCGGATCGAGGATCTTGGCTTCACGCCGGCCGCTCTCGCGATCTTCGTTCCCGACCCATCGCCACTCCTCGTGAATCGGTTCGTGGACTGCGCCACCGGCACGCAGGGCGGCATCGACCATAGAGTCGAGCCCCTCGACGTCGAGTTGGAACATGACCCCGCGTCCGAACGGCGGCTCGAGCGCGGCAGTCTCGTTTCTGCCCTGCTGGGCGACTCGTGTCGAAAGCATGAGCTTGGCACCGTCCTCCACCCGTTCCAGGTAGACGAAGCCCTGCGACACTCGCCGGTAGGCAATCTGAAAGCCGAGTGCGTCGCACCAGAACGCGAGGCTCGCGTCCAGGTCCTCGACGAGCAGCTCGACCACGAAGCGGCTCCAACCGCTCACCGGCGGTCCGCCTTGAACCACGGTCGCTTTCTTCATGTGTGATTCTTCGTGTTGCCGATGCTCACGAGGCACCTGCGCTTGACGCTGATGGAATCAGGACCGTACGCCAGTTTGAAAGGGGGCTACAACACGCAAGACCCTGGGATAGCGCAACGGCAACGCGCAGCTCTCACGATTTGGTTCAGGCGGCCTGCACGTCCACCCACTGAACGGCGGTACCGGGTTCCGAGCACGGACAACCGAGGATCAGCAACGTGCTCGCCGAGAACGCGATCCGCCCGTTCGTGGTCGGGCAAAGGCTAGGCTGTTTGCCCGGGGCCCACCAAGCCCGACCGACACGTCGGGAGCCCTTGCTACCGACTCGCGGTGTTCGCAGTCTAGCTGTTGTCGGCTCCTGCCCGGTCAGGTCGCGTCCGGCCAGAGGCCGACCTGGTCCGCGAAGCGCACCGCGATCGGGGTGACCGTCGCGGTGAGGATTCGCTCGACCGTTTCGTGGTCGACGCCGTGCACGCCGTCGACCCAGCGGCCGAGGGTCGCGAGGCCGTCGGCGAGATCGGGCTCGAGCTCACCCCACCGGCGCGAGGCTGTCTCCCGGTCGGTGGTCCAGGTGTGGTCAGGGAGGCTGACGAGACCGGCGACGGCAAGCAGGGTCTTGCGAGCCATGCGGACCGCGAGTTCGTCGAGCTCGTCAGCGGTCACGTCGTCGAGCGCCGCATACCATCGTCGCCGGTACTCCGCGATGTCGCCGTTGAAGCCGCGTGCCGCCCGTGCGTCCGCGAGGAAGTCGTGTGTCGGTCGGTACCTGTCCACGCCGGCGAGAGGCACGCAGTAGTGACGCAGGAAAACCCTGAAACCGTACGCTTCGTCGTGATCGCCGGTCACGTCGTCAGGATGGGCAGCGCCGATCTCGACGCCACGGCAGAGCACGCTGAATCGCTTGGATAGCTCACGCCCAAGTGTTTACCGCGTGGTCCATTCCGGGGCAGCTCGTCATTGATCACGCCGCGACGACCGTCCCTTGGTGGAAGACGATCTTCCAGTCGTCTCCCGAGCGCTGCCAGATCGTCGAGCACCTTCGCTCGACACCGGGGCAAGTCCCGCCGGTAGGCCGCGCCATCCCTATCCGGTGGACGATCGCAGATTCCGGTGATCCTTGCCATTACGGATAAGCTCCAGGGAGCTCGGCCATCCAACTTCTCCACTCGGCAGAGGTAGACCATGACACCGATAGATTCCCTGAGCGCGATCGAGACCGTCACCCTGTTCGTCGACGACCTGTCCGAGTCCGCAAGCTTCTACAAGGGCGTATTCCAGCACGAAGTGCTGTACGAGGATGACGTCTCGTGCCTGATCGGACTGGGAGGCCAGATGCTCAACCTGCTTGTCGCGTCCGAAGCGACAACGCTGATCGAGCCGCTGCCGGTCGCTACTCGGCCCGCCGGAAGCCGAATGCTGCTGACGATCAGGGTGGACGATATCGATGATGTCTGCGAAGCGCTAAGTCGTCGGAGACGCCACCGCGGTGCACAACGGCGAGATCGTCACGCCGGCGGGCATCACGGCCGGCATCGACGCGAGCCTTCACGTTATCGAGAAGCGGCACGAATCGCCGCTGGCCGAACGTACGGCATGGAGTCTGGCGACCCGGCAGCGGCGTGCCGTGACCGCACTCAGAGCGCCTGGCGCACGTCCAGCACGTCTCGCATCCAGTCGCCGACGACATTGATCGACAGCACCACCAGCATGATGGCCAGACCCGGAAACACGCCCAGCCACCAGGCTTGGCTGATGAAGCCGCGGCCGTCGGCCAGGATCAACCCCCAGGTGGGCGTGTCGGCATCGACGCCGAGACCGAGGAAGGAGAGGCTGGCCTCGCCGAGGATCGCGTAGGAGACGCTGACGGTCGCCTGCACGATGATCGGCGCCAGGCAGTTGGGCAGCACGGTGACGAACATCAGTCGCAGCTTGCCGGCACCGGCCACGCGCGCGCTGGTGACGTAGTCCCTGGACAGTTCCCCGAGCACCGAGGCACGGGTCAGGCGCACGTAGTGCGGCTGCAGCACGATGGCGATGGCGATCATCGCGTTGATCAGCGACGGCCCCAGGATCGCCACCATGACCAGCGCCAGCAGCAGGCTCGGGAAGGCCAGCACGATGTCCATCAGCCGCATGATCAGCGTGTCGACGTAGCCGCCGGCAAAGCCTGCGACCAGGCCCATCAGCACGCCCGAGGTCGCGGCGATGACGACCACGATGACGCCGATGAAGAACGAGTAGCGCGCCCCGTGGATCAGCCGCGACAGCATGTCGCGCCCCAGCGCATCGGTGCCGAGCAGGTACTCGGTGGTGCCGCCGTCCTGCCAGAACGGCGGCTGCAGGAAGGCGCCTCGATCCTGCGCGATCGGCGAGTGCGGCGCGACCACGTCGGCGAAGACGGCCAGCAGGATAAAGAACACGAACACGCACAGTCCGGCGACCGCACCGCGGTTCTCGCGAAAGTACTGCCAGAACTCGCGCAGCCGACCGGGACGCTCCATGCGCTCGACCGGCGCGGCGCCCGGTTCGTCGATGCCCGCGGCGTTCATGCTCATCGGGCGCGGATCTTCGGGTTGATGATGCCGTAGGTGAGATCCACCAGCAGGTTCACCACCATGACGATCAGCGCGATCATCAGCAGCCCCCCCTGCACCGCCGTGTAGTCGCGACTGGCGATCGCATCGACGATCCACTTGCCGATGCCGGGCCAGGAGAAGATGGTCTCGGTCAGGATCGCGCCCGCCATCAGGGTGCCGACCTGCAGGCCGATCACGGTGATGACCGGAATCATGGCGTTCCTGAGCGCGTGCAGGCCGTTGATGCGCAGCGGCGACAGGCCCTTCGCACGTGCGGTGCGCACGTAGTCCTCGCCGAGCACTTCGAGCATGGCCGAGCGCGTCTGCCGGGCGATGACCGCCAGCGGGATGGTGCCGAGCACGATGGTCGGCAGGATCAGGTGCTGCACGGCGGAGGCGAACGCGCCCTTCTGCCCCGAGGCCAGGCTGTCGATCAGCATGAAGCCGGTGCCGTCCGGGAAGAAGTACTGCAACGACATCCGCCCGGACACCGGCGTCCAGCCGAGCATGCCGGAGAACCAGATGATCAGCAGCAGCGCCCACCAGAAGATCGGCATGGAGTAGCCCACCAGCGCTGTCGACATCAGCAGCTGGTCGGGCCACTTGCCCCGATTCACCGCGGCGACGATGCCGGCCGGCAGCCCGAGCAGCAGCGCGAACACGATCGCGCAGGCCGACAGTTCCAGCGTGGCCGGGAACAGCGCGAAGAACTCGTCCCAGACCGGGCGCTTGGTGCTGAACGACAGGCCGAGATCGCCCTGCAGGATGCCGACGACGTAGTCCAGGTACTGCAGGTAGATCGGCTGGTCGTAGCCGAACTGGGTGAGCAGCTCGCCGTAGCGCTCGTCGCTCATGCCGCGCTCGCCGGCCATCAGCATGATCGGGTCACCCGGCAGCAGCCGGATGAACAGGAACGACACCAGCGACACGCCGACGAAGGTCGGCACGAAGGTGCCGAGACGACGCAGGAAGAAGCCGAGCATCTAGGACGCCACCGCGAGTCGGGCCGCCATCGTGCGCAGGCGCACCATCGCGGCCCGGTTCGTCATCGTGACTCAGTCGGCCAGCGACACGCCGTGGAAGATGAAGCCGCCGAACGGATCGATGCGGAAGTCCCGGACCTCCTCGCGAATCGGCACCTGCACGACCGAGTGGGCGATCGTGTCCCACGGTGCCTGCTCCTTGAACACGGTCTGCGCCTGTTCGTACAGCGCGGTGCGCTCGTCCTGATCGCTGACCGCCTTGGCCTGCTGAATCAGGTCCTCGAACGGCTGGTGACACCACTGGGCACGGTTGGAGCCACCGACCGCATCGCAACCGAGCAGCACGGCCAGGAAATTGTCCGGGTCGCCGTTGTCACCGGTCCAGCCCAGCAGCACCGCACCGTCACGGTCTTCGGCCTTGGACTTGTCCAGGTACTCGGCCCACTCGTAGCTGACGATCTCCACGTTCACGTCGACCTTGGCCAGATCCGCCTGCATCACCTCGGCCATGCGGCGCGCGTTCGGGTTGTAGGGACGCTGCACCGGCATCGCCCAGATCTTCATGTCGAGGCTGTCCACGCCCTCGGCCACCAGCATCTCCTTCGCCTTCTCCGGATCGTACGCATCGTCCACGGTCGACGCGTTGTAGGACCAGATGGTCGGCGGGATCGGGTTCTTGGCGATCGTGCCCGCCCCCTGGAACACCACGTCGAGGATCGCCTGCTTGTCGATCGCCATGTTCAGCGCCTTTCGCACGTTGACGTTGTCGAACGGGGCGATCTGCGTGTTGTAGGCGAGGTAGCCCACGTTCAGGCCTTCCTGTTCGAGCACCTCGATGCCGCTCTCCTCCTTCATCTCGGCGACGTCGGCAGGATTCGGATACGGCATGACGTGACACTCGCCGGCCTTGAGCTTCTGGTAGCGCACCGAGGCGTCGGGGGTGATCGCGAAGATCAGCGCATCCAGCTCCGATGCGCCGTTCCAGTAGTCGGCATGCGGCAGGTAGCGGATGACCGCATCCTTCTGGTAGGCCTGGAAGGCGAACGGACCGGTGCCGATCGGCTGCTGGTTGAGCATCTCCGGCGTGCCCGCCTCCATCATCGCGTCGGCGTACTCCTTCGACACGATCGAGGCGAAATCCATCGCCAGGTTGGCGATCATCGGCGCCTCGGGTCGGGTCAGCGTGAACCTGACCGTCATGTCGTCGACCGCCTCGACCGAGGCGACCAGGTCCGGCATGGACATGCCGTTGTAGTACTCCCACTGGCCGCCGACGTAGTCGAAGTACTCGTTGTCGGTGTTGCCCTGACGATCGAACGTGAACACCACGTCCTCGGCGTTCATGTCGCGCGTGGGCGTGAAGTAGGAGGTGGTGTGGAACGTCACGCCCGGACGCAGCGTGAACGTGTACTCCAGACCGTCCTCGGAGACCTCCCAGCTCTCGGCCACGCCCGGCACCACGGTGGTGCTGCCGCGTTCGAACTCGACCAGGCGGTTGTAGACGTTCTTGGCCGAGGCATCGAACGTGGTGCCGGCGGTCCAGGGAGCGGGGTCGAAGCCTTCGGGCGAGCCTTCCGAGCAGTACACCAGCGTGCCGGCGGCCGAGGCACCACCCTGGGCGAACAGGGCGGACAGGCCGAGCGCGAGCGTACTCAAGCCGAGATGGCGGGATCGGGTCATGGGTCGGGTCCGGTCGGTGATGTGCGCGGTCCGCGGCCCGGCAGGGTCACGGCGATTCGTGCCGAGTGTACGCAGGCGTGTTGCCGGATCGCAACAACCCCACCGCACCCGATCCGTCGATCGGCCCCTGGACCGGCTCAGCGCAGTCCCAGGCAGTTGGCGTAGAAGCTGGTGGTCGCCGGCCAGTCGGAGAACAGGCCGATGATGCCGACCTCCTGCGCCAGCACGTCCACGGTGCGCAGGATGTCACCGTCGCCCGCCAGCGCCTCGACCGTAGTGTCGTAGTAGTACGCGCCACCGGCCGACACCACGTCCTCGTCGATGCGACCGCTGCGCTCCAGCGACCAGGAGATGATGTCCAGACCCGCGGCCCGGGCGTTCAGCGCGTACTCGGAAGGCCGGATCGACTGCCCGTCGGGCGAACTCAGCAGCGTGGCCATCGGCGGTGCGATGATCTGCAGGCCTTCGTCGGCAAGCGCCTGGAACTCGGCGACCGGCGGCGGGGATTCAGCCAGCTCCACCGGGCTGCGCCCGTCCAGGAACACCGCCTGGCGGGCGTGGTACGGGAACTCGCGCAGCCACAGGCGCACATCCTCGATGTCGAACGACTGCGGCCAGACATCCTTGAACGACACGCCCGCATCGACGTATTCCTGGATCATCTTGCGCGCGTAGTTGCCCTGATTCAGATCCGCCTCGCCGAAACCGTCGGTGACACCCTTGAGCTCCGGCGTGAACTTCGCCCCCATCGAGCCGATCAGCTCGATGCTCTCGGCGTGGGTGAGCAGCGTGCCACCGGTGGCGTACAGGTCGGTGCGAAAGTCTGCGGTGCCGCCCAGGTACCCGGCCACGTCGGTGGCGCGCGGGTCGGCCGCATCCATCTTGCCGGACAGCGACTTGAACTCGGCCAGCGTCAGATCGCTAGCGCAGCAACGGGCGGTGGCCGGACTCTCCAGTTCACCGTCATCACCGAAGGTCGCCGGCTGGAACGGTACCGCGCAGTTCTCGGCCAGTGGTGTGTCGAGAATGTTCGTCGTGGTGTGCAGATCGCATTGCGCATGGCGGCAGACCAGCTCGGCATCGCTGGTGAAGGTCACGTCGCACTCGATGATGCCGGCCCCCATGCGTGCGGCCGCCTCGTAGGACTCCTTCGTGTGCTCGGGAAACTGCAAGGGCGCACCGCGGTGCCCGATCGAGAACTCGCTCGGCAGGTACTCGTGCGTGTCGGCGGCGCAGGCGGCGAGCGTGTCGCGCAACGGGCCTTCCGGCATCTGTTCCACCAGATAGAACGGACGCGGGCCGAGCTGAACCGGCACATCGGCCGCCTGCACCGTGGGCGACACGGTCGCGGCGGCGGTGAGCGCCAGCGAGGCGGCGAGCACGATCCGGGCGGGCCGGGCGAGACGGGCGGGAGACGAGGGCGAGAGTGAGGCTGCCATTCAGATGCTCCTGTTGCAACGCCGAGACGGCGTTCACAGGATGCACGCAAGGTGTGACGCGATCAAGACACGACTGCAAGGCGATCTCGATCCGTGCGACGCTCACGGGCCGTGCACCAGCGCCGCCTCCACCCCGCGCAGTTCTGCAAGCCCGCGCAGCCGGCCGATCGCCGGGTACCCGGGCTGCGAGCGCCTGCCGAGATCGTCGAGCAGATCCTGGCCGTGGTCCGGCCGCATCGGAATCACCGCATCGGAGCGTCCTGCCGCCCGCCGGCGCCGCTCCTCGGCCACCACCTCGCGCAGCAGCGCCACCATGTCGGTATCACCCTCCAGGTGGGCCGCCTCGTGAAAGCTGCCGCGCGACGCGTCGCTCTCGCGTTTCACGTTGCGCAGGTGCAGGAAGTGCACGCGATCGCCGAGCCGCGCCATCATGCCCGGCAGGTCGTTGTCGACGCGCGCGCCCAGCGAGCCCGAACACAGGGTGATGCCGTTGGCCGGCACATCGACCGCGGCCATCAGACGCCGGTAGTCCTCCTCGGTGGACATCACGCGCGGCAGCCCCAGCAAGGGCCACGGCGGATCGTCCGGGTGGCAGCACAGGCGCATGCCCAGCCTTTCGGCCAGCGGTGCGACCTCGGCGAGGAAGTCGACGTGGCGCGCGTGCAGCGTCGCCTCGTCGGTATCGCCGTAGGCGGCGAGCCGGGCACGCACGTCGTCGAGCGTCATGCGCTCGGCCGCTCCGGGCAGCCCGCAGACGATGTTGTCGATCAACGCTGCCCGGCCCGCGTCGCCGAGCTCCGCGTGGCGGCGTGCGGCCGCCTCCACCAGCGCATCGCCGGCCTCGTCACCGATCGCCTCGACGATGTCCTGCGCGGCACCGGCGCGGCCGAGCAGGTGCACGTCGAAGGCGGCGAAGTCCACCGCATCGAAGCGCATGCAGGCACCGCCGTGCGGCAACCGCCACGCCAGATCGGTGCGCGTCCAGTCGAGCACCGGCATGAAGTTGTAGCAGACCACCTCGATGCCGGCGGCGGCCAGGTGCTCCAGGCTGATGCACCATGCGGCGACATGCTCGCGGCGCGTGGCGGTGCCGAGCTTGATGTCCTCGGACACCGGCAGGCTCTCGACCACCTCCCAAGCGAGCCCGGAGGCGGAGCCATCGTTCGCCCGCCCCACCAGCGCCTGTCGCTCGGCAATGGCGGCGGGCGACCACACGGTCCCCGGCGCCACGCCGTGCAGCGCGGTCACCACGCCCTGCACGCCGGCCTGGCGCATCGCGTCGATCGAGACGGTATCGGCCGGGCCGAACCAGCGCCAGGTCTGTTTCACGTCGGGTGCCCTGCTTCCAGCTCACGTGGCGTAACGATAGCATCGGAGGCGTCGAGCCTTGCGTGCCGGAAGGCCGACGGCGGTCACCGGATCGCCGGGCTCGGGCCTTCCGGCCGATCCACGTGGATTGACCGCCATGCGGATGATTTGATATACACCGGCGTCCCCACGCCCGCCAACCGCCGGAGCCCTGCCAGACGTGGCCATGCTGGATTCCGACAGGCTGTTCCCCACGGACGAGCGAACCCGCGCTCTGGCCCGTTCGCTGTTCGCATCGGTCGAGACGCTGCCGATCATCAGCCCCCACGGGCACTGCGATCCGGCCTGGTTCGCTGCCGACGACCCGTTCCCGGACCCGGCACGACTGTTCGTCGTACCGGATCACTACGTGTTCCGGATGCTGTACTCGCAGGGCGTACCGCTCGAATCGCTGGGCGTGGCGCGCACCGACGGCACGCCTGTCGAGACCGATGGCCGGGCCATCTGGCGCACCTTCGCCGAGCACTTCCACCTGCTGCTCGGCACGCCGTCGCGGCTGTGGATCGAGCACGCCTTCGAGCACGTGTTCGGCATCGAGGAACGTCTGGATGCGCGGAGCGCGGACCGGATTCACGATGCCATCGCCGACTGCCTGGCCCGCCCGGAGTTTCGGCCCAGGGCACTGTTCGACCGCTTCGGCATCGAGGCGCTGGCAACGACCGAAAGCCCGCTCGACGGACTCGATCACCATCGCGCCATCCGCGCGTCCGGCTGGTCCGGACGCGTGCTGACGACCTACCGGCCGGATGCCGTCGTGGATCCCGACACGCCGGGCTTCACCACCAACATCGCCCGGTTCGGCGAGCTGACCGGCGAGGACACGTCGAGCTGGGAGGGCTACCTCGCCGCGCACCGCGTCCGGCGTGGCTTCTTCGCCGCGCACGGCTGCACCGCGACCGATCACGGTCACCCGTCGGCCGCGACCGCCGACCTGCCCGCAGCGGACGCCGCCCGGCTGTTCGCCAGGACGCTGTCGGGCACCTGCACGCCGGTCGAGGCCGAGACCTTCCGCGGCCAGATGCTGACCGAGATGGCGCGCATGAGCCTGGACGACGGGCTCGTCATGCAGCTCCATCCGGGCGCGTGCCGCGATCACTCGTCCCTGATGTCCGGTCGCTTCGGTGCGAACACGGGCTTCGACATCCCGACGCGCACCGACTACGTGCAGGCGCTGCGCCCCCTGCTCGACGCGGTCGGCCACGACCCGCGGCTGACGCTGATCCTGTTCGGCCTGGACGAGAGCGCGCAATCGCGCGAGCTCGCACCACTGGCGGGCGCCTGGCCGTGCCTGCGGCTCGGCCCGCCCTGGTGGTTCCTGGACAGCCCCGAGGGCATGCGCCGGTTTCGCGAGGCGACGCTGGAGACGGCGGGCTTCTACAACACCGTCGGGTTCAACGACGACACGCGCGCCTTCTGCTCGATCCCGGCCCGCCACGACGTCGCGCGCCGGGTCGACTCGGCACACCTGGCCACGCTGGTCACCACCGGCAGGCTCGGTGAAAGCGATGCGTTCGAGCTCGCTCCGGAACTGGCCGCCGGCCTGGCTCGGCGTGCCTACCGGCTTTGAAATGATACATCCGAGCTGAAGCGTCGGCAGCGCAATGCACCATCGCGAACTCAACCAACATCATCGTTGGACACGGATACGACAATCGAGCGGACCGCCCGCGCTAGACTCGGGGACCGTTGAACTGCACGTTCCACGGACCATGATTCATCGATGAACCGTCCGAGATGAAGATTGTAGCCAAGCCCGACCGGTGACATCGATCCGGACATCGGCAGCATGTCGGCCAGCATCGCGCTGCGGCCCTTCGACTTCCGTCTCAGCAACGTCAGGAATGCCTGTTTCGGTTCAGGCAACTCATCCGGTAAAGACGGCACCGCAGCGGCGCTGAGTCCGAAATGGCGTCCGACGCCATGAGCATCGGCAAGGATCCAGCTTTCGCACTCGCGCACGGCTATCCGGAAGGCAAGCTTGGCACCGAGTGATGGTGCAACCTTCCACGTCTCGAGCATGCGTACGGGACAGTCACGATCGTCCAGATCGGTGATGACGATCACCGGCGCGCGCTGGGCAAGTTTCCGGTACTTGGGTACATCCGCGCGAATTTTTCCGAAACCCGACGTGATGCGAGATGTAACCTGCAAGGCCGGATCAGCATGCCGAACGATCGCCAGTCCAAGTCGTTCGCACGCAACGTCCTCGGCGAAAACGTAGGCAGGCACACGACTGTTCAAGACGCTACAGGTCCAGGGAGAACTGGTCCAGATGCTTCGGATGAACCGCGGGCAGAACCGCATCGGCGACCGTGAAGCCAGCTTCGAGCATGCCGGATTCTGCCTCGTCGACACTGCGCAACAGCGAACCTTCCGACGCCATCTGAATGACCGACACGCCTGCGGCGTCTATACCCGGATTGCTCAGCAACGCTTCACTGTGCGTACTGATCAGAAGCTGTCGCACGCGTCTCTTTCGCTGTTTCAGGATGCGAGAGAACAGAAGCGGCAGCTGCTGGACCACGCCTTCGTCCAGAGATAGCTCGGGCTCTTCGAGCAACAGCATGCCGTCACCTTCCTGCAGCAACCAGAGCAGGCCGATCAGTCGCAGGGTCCCGTCGGAAAACTCGTCTTCGCGCTGACGACCTGCGTTGGGCCGCCAGTGATCGTAGCGCGCCTCCAGGTGCGGCCTTCCGGTCCGACCGTCGCGATCGAACCGCAACTCCTTCAGCTGTGGAACGGCGATCGCCAAGACCTGTTCGATCCTCTTGAGCCTGACTGCTCTCGTGTTGTCCGGCACCTCGGCAATACTGTCGAGAAAACTTTGCCCGAACGGATCCGTCTCGATCAAAGCACCGCCGATCTGCTCGGAGTATTTGAGCAGTTGAGGAACCAGGTGCAGGTACCGAATCGCCGAAAGAAAGTCTACGATCGGCCGAAATTTCCGGTTGGCAAGCGACTGCTCCAGGTGCGTCTCGGTTAGGAGAAGTGTGTCCGCTCTATCGTCCTTGTCGGGCCGAGAGAGAATTACCCGCCCATCCTTCTCGACCTGCTCGGATCTCACCAGGGGTCGGCGCTTACCTCGCGTCTCCACCGTGAAGGCCAGGCGATATTTCCATTGAATGGTCTTCTCGCTCGCGCTATCGCTGAAGCCGACCTCCAAGGCCACTTCACTGTCCGCTCGATGGTGCAGGCAGCGCAGCTTCGAAACCCCGCCGCGCAGTTCTAGCGCTTGCTGCAGACCTCCACCCTTCGCCTTGCTGATATCGCGAAGAAATCTCAGCGCATCAAGTAGATTCGACTTGCCGGAGGCATTCGGCCCCAGCACGTAGTTCGTCTCGATCAGGCCCACGTCGACCTTGCGGAAATTCCGCCAGTTCTTCAGTTTCAACTGTCGAAGAAACACCGCTACCGCTCCTTCACGAACGGCACCCCCACCGCCTTGGGCGCCACCGCCCGCCCGATGAACCCCGCCAGCAGCACCACCGTCAGCACGTAGGGCAGCGCCTGGATCAGCTGCACCGGCACCTCGCCGATGCCCGGCAG
>ENA-ORXT01005377-ORXT01005377.1-marine-metagenome-genome-assembly--contig:-NODE-5377-length-12602-cov-4.070100_pt1 | contig 12602 bp, 12 predicted proteins | sample MGYA00237868_ERZ511482 | MGnify/ENA metagenome assembly ERZ511482 | reverse complement strand
TCAATACCGATAACTTTTGCCATAGTGCTTAGGCAGTAATTTTCATTTTTCTATAGATTTAAAGAAGTTGACAGCAAAATCAAATAAATTAATCAATCGGCATATTTCAATGCCGAAATTAATATATCCCTTGCAAAGTCTTGGTTGTGAGGCAATTCTTAATCGTAGGATTATAAATTATTATTTTCCTGTGGTTCTTCTTCTGTGTTTTTCTCTTCCGAAGTTATCACAGGTTCAATTGGAACAGCAACTTTAACCATGGCATGACGCAAGATTGTATCTCCTAAGACATACCCCCGCATTAGCTGTTCAATAACAGTTCCTTCAGGATGATCGTCTGTTTGTTCTCGCAACATTGCTTCATGAAAGTTGGGATCGAATTCTTGTCCTTCAGGACGCATTGCCGAGACTCCCATTTTCTTGAGACACTCTACCAAGGTTTTATAAACACCTTGATAGCTACCATGGAGTGCCTTTTCTCCATCGCTTTCAGGCTTCAGCTGAGTTCTAGCTCGCTCAAAATTGTCAACTACTGGCAATAAAAGAGTAATTACATCTTTTTTAACCTGTGATTCTAAATGTTCTTTCTCTTTAGTAGTTCGGCGACGAAAATTCTCAAAATCAGCAGCTAATCTAGCGTATTGCGCCTTTGTTAGTTCTGCCTGGGAGCTTTTTTCGTCTAAAAGCTGTTTAAGATTAGAGTTTTCTTGTTGAAAAGCAGCAAAAATCTCTTCCTGTTCAGAAGAAACTTCGCCGTCATTTTCTGCTACTTCCAAATCAGCTTCCTCTGATACTGTTGGGTTTACAGTAGTCTCTTGGTCTGACTCTGGACTGTCTACCAAATTTTCAGTAGGTTCAACTTCTGGGTTGTTGGATACCATTTCTGGTGTCTGTTGCTCTTCACTCATAGGAACATTTATCACTTCACATACAAAATATAGGATATTGCATTATCTATGTTAACTAACAGCTTTAGTTGAAATTTAAATATTTAACTAAAAAATTGTCTTAATAGCTCTAAAACTGTTTGAATTTAGGACAAAAATAATGTTTTGTCGAGACTAGTTGAAACTTTGGGAAAACTTTGGGGAACACTAAAGAACGAGACTGAGATATTTTTACATTTTATGGCTTATTCCTCCTCTTCTAAAAAAACTCGGGCGATCGCCCTACGAAGTAACCTGTCCCCCTTTGGCAACCAACTGGTACAAAAAGGCTTTATCGATGGCGATAAAATGCAAAAGGCTTTAGCTGAAAGCCGTAAAACGGGTCAATCTCTAGTAAATATTCTAGAGTCTGCTACGGGAAAACAGCTACCTCCAGAGTTGTTACGTCAATATAAGAAACACCATTTATTTGAACTTAAAATTCTTTATGGAGTAGAGTCTGTAGATCCAGAAGTCGAAACTGACAAGTTTGCCGACAATCAGATGGAGGAATTGATCAATTCTCTAATTCCTTTGGACATCTGTCGTCGTTATCGGTTGATTCCAATCCGTCAAGAAGAGGGAGACAAACCTGCTTTGCTGGTAGCGATGGTAGATCCTGAGAACCTTGAGGCTCAAGACGACCTCAATCGTATATTACGACCTAAAGGAATTAAATTAAAACGGCAGGTAATTACTCAGGATGATTATCAACAGCTAATCGATCAGTTTTTAGATGAACAGGTCAAGAAAGAAACCGCCAAAAAACAGGCAGTCAATGTTGACGTTTCTTTAGATTTAGATAATTTTGATTTTAACTTAGAAGAAGCAGATGATGAGGTTGCGGATGATTTAGGGGCAGCTAGTGAAGCTCAAGCAGCACCGATTATTACTCTAGTTAATAAGATTCTGGCAAAGGCATTACAGGATGGAGTCTCTGATATTCATGTTGAGCCTCAAGAAGAAGGATTGAAAATCCGCTATCGCAAAGATGGTGTTTTGATGCAGCCTTTTGACAAGATGCCCAAGAAAATTATTCCTGCGGTAATAGCTCGTTTCAAAATCATGGCTGAGTTAGATATTGCCGAAAAACGCTTGCCTCAAGATGGTAAGATTCGCCGTATGTTCCAGGGCAGGAAGGTAGATTTTCGAGTTAATACTCTGCCCAGTCGTTACGGAGAAAAAGTTGTACTTAGGATTTTAGACAACTCGGCTACTCAACTAGGTTTAGATAAACTTATCTCTCACGATGCCACTCTGGAAATCGTCAGGGATATGGCGAAAAAACCTTTTGGTCTGATTTTAGTGACAGGTCCTACTGGTTCGGGTAAATCTACCAGTCTTTACTCTGTATTAGCCGAAAGAAATAGTCCTGATATCAATATTAGTACCGCTGAAGATCCGATTGAATACTCTCTTGATGGTATTACTCAGGTACAGGTAATTCGTGAAAAAGGCATGAACTTTGCCTCAATTCTAAGGGCTTTCTTACGACAGGATCCTGATGTAATCCTAGTAGGTGAAACTAGAGACTCAGAAACCGCTAAAACAGCCATTGAGGCAGCACTAACAGGTCACTTAGTATTAACCACCCTCCACACCAACGATGCTGCTGGCGCGATCGCCCGTTTAGATGAAATGGGAGTAGAACCATTCATGATCTCTGGTGCATTGGTCGGAGTTCTGGCTCAACGATTGATGCGTCGCGTATGTAGTGAATGTCGTATTGCTTATAATCCTACTCGCGATGAATTATCCCGATATGGTTTATCTGCTTCTAATGAAGAGGAAGTTACTTTTTATAAAGCGAATACTTTAAGTGCAGGGGAAATTGCTCAGGCAAAAGCTAATAGATGTTTATGTAGCAAGTGTGGCGGAGTTGGCTACAAAGGCAGGGTTGGTGTTTACGAAGTAATGAAAAACTCAGAAAAATTACAGGCTCTAGTCAACGAAGGGGCGAACACCGATCGCATTAAGGAAACAGCAGTCGAAGAAGGAATGATTACGATTTTGGCATACAGCTTAAATCTAGTAAAAGAAGGTCATACCACCCTAGAGGAAGTCGATCGCGTGACGTTTACTGACTCTGGTTTAGAAGCGGAAAGAAAAGCCAAGCAAAAGAGTGGTCTGACTTGTGTTACCTGTAGCGCAGATTTACAGCCTGAATGGTTAGACTGTCCCTACTGTATGACTCCCCGTTTTAAATAGCAACCCATTACAGACATTTTTGTTCGAGCCGCTTTTTTAAACTTTAGAGAGGAAAAGAATATGGATTTGATGATCGAAGATTTGATGGAACAGTTGGTAGAGATGGGAGGCTCTGATATGCACGTCCAGGCTAGTGCGCCAGTCTACTTTCGTATTAGCGGTAAGCTGACCCCTATTGGAGAAGATCTTAGCCCCCAAGAGTGCCAAAGATTAATCTTTAGCATGCTGAACAACACCCAAAGAAAAGAGCTAGAGCAACATTGGGAGTTAGATTGTGCTTATGGAGTAAAAGGTTTAGCTCGCTTTCGGGTCAATGTTTATAAAGAGCGCGGTTGTTACGCTGCTTGTTTGAGGGCATTGTCTTCTAAGATTCCTAATTTCGATCAGCTAGGTTTACCTGATGTAGTCAGAAACATCACCGAAAGACCAAGAGGACTGGTTTTGGTAACAGGTCCGACTGGTTCGGGTAAGACTACTACCTTAGCCGCAATGTTGGACTTAATTAATCGTACTAGAGGGGAACATATTCTTACCGTAGAAGACCCAATTGAATATGTTTTTGACAATATTAAAAGTCTTTTTCATCAACGACAAAAAGGAGAAGATACAAAAAGCTTTGCTAATGCTCTCAAGGCTGCGTTACGGGAAGATCCAGATATCATTCTTGTAGGAGAAATGCGAGATTTAGAAACAATTTCTTTGGCGATCTCCGCAGCAGAGACAGGTCACTTAGTATTTGGCACTCTACACACCAACTCGGCTTCAGGAACAGTTGATCGTATTATTGACGTTTTTCCTGCTGGTCAACAGGCTCAAATTAGAGCCATGCTATCTAACTCTTTGATTGCCGTTTTTAGCCAAACTTTAGCCAAAAAGAAAAATCCTAAGCCTGGGGAATTTGGACGAATCATGGCACAGGAAATCATGCTGGTTACACCGGCGATCGCTAACTTAATCCGTGAAGGTAAAGCAGCCCAAATGTATTCATCTATTCAAACAGGGGCAAAAATGAATATGCAAACTATGGAACAAGCCTTAGCTGACCTAGTTAAAAAAGGCATTGTCAGTATGGAAGAGGGAATTGCCAAAAGTTCTCGACCCGATGAGCTACAGCGTCTTACTGGAGGAATGAGCGGGATGGCTGCCAACGCTAAACGTCGTTAAGAAGCGAGTATCGAACTTAACTATTCAGTCAACTATTTTTAACTCAATTATTGGTTTATTGTATGTCTATATTCACAGCAAAGGTTAAAGATCATTCGGGTAAGGTTTTCAAAGAGAAAGTTGAAGCAGCTTCAGCAGAACAAGCTCGTCTTGTACTCAAAAATAGATATGTGGCTGTTGGCAAGCTCAACAAGTCTGGCTTTGAAATTGACCTGACTGCTTTAGAACTAGCTTTGGCTAAAGTAACCGTTAAAGATAAAGCAGTATTCTCCCGTCAGTTTTCGGTAATGGTCAATGCAGGGGTAGCAATTGTTCGTTCTTTGGGTATTCTTGCAGATCAAGCACCCAACCCTAAGCTTAAAAGAGCCCTTTTGGGAATTAGTGCTGAGGTGCAACAGGGGGTAGGCTTATCCGAGTCTATGAGTAAATATCCCGAATGTTTTAATGATTTGTATGTCTACATGGTGGAAGCAGGAGAGGCTGGTGGTGTACTAGATGAAGTCCTGATGCGTCTTTCTAAACTGCTAGAAGACATGGCAAAGTTGCAGAACGAAATCAAATCAGCCATGGCTTATCCCGTTACCGTAGGAATTTTTGCTGTAGTGGCATTTTTAGGGATGACTATTTTCTTAATTCCTGTGTTCGGCGGGATTTTTGAAAGCTTAGGCGCAGAATTACCACTGCTCACCAGAGTTATGTTAAACATCAGCGACATTCTTCGTAGCTGGAAAGTTCTGATTCCTATCGTTGCATTTATTGTAATCAGTTTTTTGCTGCGTATGTATTACAAAACTCCTTGGGGTCGGTTACAAATCGACAGCTTTATGTTGAAAATGCCTTTATTTGGTGACTTGAATGAAAAAATTGCCGTTGCTCGTTTTTGTCGAGTATTTGGTACTTTAACTCGCTCTGGTGTTCCTGTGCTGCAGTGTTTTGACATTGTCTGTAACACCATTGGTAATCAGGTAATTGTTAACGCTGTTATGGCAGCCAAGGCAGATATCCAGCAAGGGGGAATGATTTCGTTGGCGATTCAAAAGGAAAACGTTTTTCCAGCCTTGGCAATTCAAATGATTAGTATCGGTGAAGAAACAGGGGAATTGGATGCCATGATGGAGAAAGTGGCAGAGTTTTATGAAGATGAAGTTGAACAAGCTGTAAAAGCCCTTACCACTATGATTGAGCCGATTATGATGGTCGGTATTGCGGGTTTGGTCGGTACAATTCTACTCTCGATGTATTTACCAATGTTCTCAATCTTCGATCAGTTAGCTTAACCATAAAAAGCGATCGCATTATGTCTATTAAACAATCGGACTATGAGACTTCTCTGGCAGAATACAGCACTCGTCGTGGGGCGATCGCTTTGTTAAAGCAGCATCGTCCTTATCTTGAAGCTTTACCCAGCATTCGTCGTCCAGAGCAAAGTCTAATTACTATTCCTCTTCCTGTAGTTCGCATTCGCCGTCCTGACTTAGATTTTAATAATCCCCTCCAGGCTAAGACTCCTCGAATTGCTACTTCCATACCTTGTGATCTGGGCATTCTAATGTGCGATCCAGAGTGGCAAATTAAAATGGGTGCAGAAATTATTGTTTTTATTCATCGTCCAGAAGAAGATTTTTCCGATCTGGTTAACCGCTGGCGTAAAACCCAAGTATATTTAGACCAAGACTATGAATGGTTGATGCCGATCGACGAACAACATATGTTCAGTGAAGCAGCAGAGCAAATCAATCCTTTATTTGTCGTTTTTGAAGGAACAAGCGATCGCATCAAACAAGGCTTATCTGGTGCTGGCTTTCCTTTTATAGTTCAATCTCCTTATTTTGCCGTAGAGTCGGAAGTTCAAGAGGCAATTCCTGAATTAGATTAAAGAGCATACTCAAAAAAAGAGAGCAAGACAGTTAATGATTTAAATTCTTGCTCTCTTTTTATTAATTGGATATTTATTTTCAAATAGGTAAGCTATACCTAAAAACCAAGCATAACTTCCTCATTGCTATTTCCTCACTTAATGCGGATAATCACCCTGACGGGCATTGCTATCATCGCGGGGCTGTATCACTCCGTACCCACCGTGATTTCGGCTGTAGATAACATTAATTTCTCCAGTATCTTTATTCTGAAACATATAGAAATCGTGATCTACTAACTGAAGTTGATGCAAAGCATCTTCTGTCGTCATAGGTGGCATGGCAAAATATTTACTTCGGACTACCTTGGCTGGCAACTCAGGGGAGCGATCGCTATTTAATTCTTCCGTCTTTATTAATGTTTCATCTTCTATGATGTCATCTTGCCTTACGTGAGCATGAGCATTTTTAGCCAAATGCTTTTCTTTATACTTGCGTAGTTGACGAGCAATCTTGTCCGCCACCATATCAATACTTGCATAAAGACTCTCACTACCTTCTTGAGCGCGAATCACCGTACCATTAGCAAATACTGTAACTTCAGCTTTATGTTTTTTTTCGATCCGAGAATTGCGAGCTACAGACAAATGAACATCTACTTTACTGGTTATGTTTTGAAAATGTTTGACCGCCTTTTCTAATTTTTGTTCGACGTAATCATGTATTGATTCTGTTACTGCAATGTTATTTCCTTGGATCAAAAGCTTCATATTCGCGCTCTCCATATATACATTTGCAAAGCTAGTAATATAGTAGAAAAATCACCCTTACTAAACAGTAGTAAGGTATACAAGTATGCCAATCTATAATCAAATTTTATAGTTGCAAAATTGGCAATTTAAATTGCTCTTTAGAATTTAAACTAATATTTTTACCTTGATTTATTTAATTTTTGCGTATTATCAATATATCTACTACGGAACGATATATTTGATGATAAGTTAAAAGCAAAATTAAATTCAAAGCTACCTAATAACAATTAAAGCTTAGTTGCGTTTAACTGGCTTAGGTTTATATTTAACTCGTACTGATTTGAAATCTACAGATTCAGACATTCTTCGTTTAATAGGATAGTTTGCAGCTTGCTTTGATTACTTGCAATCCCTCGATTTAATGCTGTATTATTAATAGCTTTATAACTAATAGACTAACACTTTGCATCTAGGAAAACATTAAAAATTCCAATTGTTTTTATGTTCTGTTACATTGGTTAACATTTGTTTAAATATAATAATAATAGCGAAATAATGCAAAATAAAAGGTCTTGCATATTAGATAATCATCAATTAGTTCAATATAGTGAAGCCTGGACATATCAGCGATTGCTTGTAGCAGAAAGAATAAATAATCCCGACTTGGATGATATCTTAGTTTTATTAGAACACCCTCCTGTCTATACTTTGGGGACGGGTTCAACTCTTGATTTTTTGAAATTCGATCCCCAAGCAAGTGAGTTTGAAATTCATCGCATTGAAAGAGGTGGAGAAGTTACTTATCATTGCCCCAACCAGCTAGTAGGTTATCCTATTCTCAATCTTCGTTATTATCAACAGGATTTACATTGGTATCTCAGACAATTGGAAGAAGTCATAATTAAAACTGTTGCTAACTATAATTTGAAGGCTGATCGTGTACCCGAATTAACAGGGGTGTGGCTAGAAGGAAAAAAAATTGCTGCTATTGGCATTAAAGTAAAACGCTGGATTACGATGCACGGTTTTGCTTTAAATGTTTGTCCCGACATGAGTGGTTTCGAGCATATTATTCCCTGTGGGATTGTTGATAAACCAGTGGGAAGTTTAATCGATTTTGTTCCTAATATTACTGTTCAACAAGTCCGAGTTGACATAGCAAAGTCATTTGCAGAAGTATTTCAAGTACAGTTGATAAAGGTATAAAAGATAAGGGATAAAAGATAAGGAAATATAGATGAATCAAGCACGATTAAAGGCTATCAATCACTACAACTGGGGTAATATTAAATTAATCGCCTCAGATATGGATGGCACGCTGACAAAAGCAGAAAAGTTTGACTCCAAGCTGTTTAAAACATTGACTGAGCTAGCAGATGCGAAAATTGACGTTTTAATTACTACAGGGAGATCGGCGGGATGGGTACAGGCGATCGCAACTTATTTACCTGTTGTAGGTGCAATGGCAGAAAACGGTGGTTTACTCTATTGGCAGGGTAGTGTTGTACCGCAGTTGATGAGCGAGATCGATATTAACCAACATCGTCAACGATTAAGCCAGATATTTAGCTTATTGCAAAGCAAGTTTCCTCAGCTTAGAGAATCTCAAGATAATCCATTTCGCTTAACAGATTGGACTTTTGATGTTGAGGGATTAAGTATAGAGGAATTGAAACAGATTGAAGATATTTGTCATACCGAAGGTTATGGCTTCACCTACAGTACGATTCAGTGCCACATCAAACCGTTGCATCAAGATAAGGCATTTGGCTTAAATAAGGTCATTCCCCAGTATTTCTCTAATTTAACATCAGAACAAATTGTGACTGTTGGTGATAGTCCTAATGATGAGTCTATGTTTAATCAGGAAGAATTTCCTTTGTCTGTGGGAGTGGCTAATGTAGCAAAATATTGCGATCGCTTGAAGCATATACCTAGCTATATCACTAATAAATCTGAAGGAAACGGATTTAACGAGTTAGCAGAGCTAATAATTAGCGATCAATAAAACAAGACTGACAATCTTTGTTATTCGACGAATACAGATATATTGAAAATATCTTAAATAATCTCAAGCAAATTTTTGACAGGCTGCTAATAAATCTTGATGAAGTTGGGGAGAATTAGCAATAATTGCCCCTTCATAACTATAATTTTTACAGGTATATAAAGGAGGCAAAGGTAAGCCATCCAATCCTGTGACGATACAGCCATTTTCTTGCGCCATAAAAGCTAACGCTGCACTATCAATAAACTTTCCTCTCTTAGTAATCCAGCCAATCAAATCTCCTGAAAAGATACCGTTGTAGTTAGGAAACTGCTGTGAAGAGGAATAGGAGTTTTCAATATCAATCACACGATACTTATCCTGTAGTGCTGGTTTTAAGTGCGCCATTCCCCAACCTAATAATATATGGGGACTGGGATTAGTTATTTCTAAAGGCTGGCACTCATTCAAATCTTGTTCTAGCTTACCTTTAAATACTCCTCTATCTTTGAGAGTGTAGTAATAACAATCTTGTGCGGGAGAAACAGTAATTAAAGCCTCATAGTGTGATTCGTTGAGAATACCTAAAATAATTTGATAGTTATTAAATCCATCAAGATAGTATTTTGTTCCGTCAATTGGATCTAAGGTAATTAAATAATTATCTTTTGTACCCAATTTAGTAGAAGTAAAATACTTAGTATTACGAGACTTTTCATATTCCTCTCCATAGAAATGGAGTTCGGGAAAAGTTCCTAATAAAGCGACCTCAACTAAGGTTTGAATAGAAAGATCTGCGTCAGTTAAGGCTGCGGACAGAAAATTACCTCCTGCATCTTTATCTGGCAGAGAAATAATTTTATTTTGAATTTGTTGAGCATAACCCGCAGCCACTCTCAAATGAGGTAACAAGGTTTGTAGAATTTTACGAGGAGACGGCTGAGAAGACATATAAAAATTAGGCTTAAAAATATTTAAGGTATTAACTACAGTATCTTTATCCAAGAAATCAACTAGCGTCAAATTTAGCACGTATTTTATTATTCTTGTTTGGATTAGCTCCGTCGATTGAAATTTCAACTAAACACCACGATCTACTAGCATTATTACAAGAACTATTTACTACTTTCAAAATAATGTGGACAGAGATAGCTCAGGCTATAACCAAAGCAACAGGAAAAGAATTTGCGATCGCTCAAAATACATCTGTTAGTGGAGGCTGCATCAATCAAGGTTATAAAGTAAGCAGTGACGACACACAATATTTTGTTAAATTAAATGATGCTTCTCAAGTAGAAATGTTTGCAGCAGAAGCTTGGGGATTAAAGCAAATGTACGCTACCAATACAATCACCGTACCCAAGCCGATATGTTGGGGAACAGCAGGTAGTTCTAGCTATATCGTGCTGCAATGGTTGAATTTGACCAGTGGTGGTAACAATAGTTGGGCAGAAATGGGTCGTCAGTTGGCAGCAATGCACCGTAAAGGTACAAACAATAGTTTTGGATTTGAAGTTAATAACACTATCGGTTCTACGCCACAGATTAACACCTGGATGGATAACTGGGCAGACTTCTTTGCCGAACAGCGTATTGGCTATCAGTTGAAGTTAGCAAAACGAAATGGAGGAAGCTTCTCCGATACTAGTATGATAATTAATACCGTCAAAGATAAATTGGCAATCAGACAGCCAGAAGCTTCCATAGTTCATGGAGATCTTTGGTCTGGTAACGCAGCAGTTGCTTCTGATGGCGCACCCGTAATTTTCGATCCTGCTACCTATTATGGCGATCGCGAAACGGATTTAGCAATGACAGAGTTGTTTGGTGGTTTTCCCTCAGCTTTCTATCGTGGTTATAACGAAGCTTGGCAGTTAGATAGTGATTATCAACAACGCAAAAGTATTTATAATCTTTACCACGTGCTTAATCACTTCAATCTCTTTGGCGGAGGATATGGCAATCAGGCTGCAAGAATAATCAAACAGATAATGTGATAAATGTCGATCGCGATCGAGAATATCTACAATAAAACAAGCAGCTTCAGTCCAATAATTATCTTTAGTTTATGTACGATCGTTATACCGTAAACGACAAACCCACTGTCGTCAGGCAAATCATTACCCTGTTGTCGATAGTTGCTGCCTTCGGGGTAAACGTTCTAGCCAACGTCAATCCTCCCAACGGATTGTCCATTGGTGCAATCTCCAATAAATTCTTTGGCGATATTCTGATTACTCCTGCAAACTATGCTTTTGCTGTCTGGGGCATAATTTATCTTGGTATGATTAGCCTGGGAATTTATCAAGTTTTACCCGCTCAAAGAAATAATCCTTTGTTCAGACAAATTGGTTATAAAATAGCGATCGCATCTTTAGCTCAGATCGTTTGGGTAGCCTGCTTTCTCTATCGGCAATATAGTCTTTCTTTCTTCGCCATGTTAGGCATACTGTTACCTTTGATTGGTGCTTACTTATGCTTACCATTCCCTAGAATTGCAGGTTTACAGAAATGGTTAGTCCGCACTCCCATCAGTATTTATTTATCTTGGATTACTTTGGCTACTATCCTCAATGGCGCAATTGCCTTGCAGTCATCCGAATGGAGTGGTTGGGGAATTAATACGGAAGCGTGGACAATTATCATGTTACTGATAGCCGCTTTTATTACTCATTTAGTGACTATTCCTCGACTGGATTTTCCTTACGCGATGGTTTTTATTTGGGGCTTGATTGCGATCGCGATTAGAAACTCAGATCGCCTAATTATCTCAGGTACGGCAATTGGTCTAAGTCTGGCTCTAATAATTCTGTTACTGTCTTTTAGTTTTTATGCCCCAATTCATCACGGTAGGGAGCATAATTGATGGTTGGTTGAAAAAATAAAAACAGGTGATGGGCAACAAGTTTAGGAAAAGTTTGAATATTAATAAGCTTTTATGTTTGACCAGTTTGGCGATCGCCTTATTAATATTACTCAGATTGATATTGTTTAAAGGCACGACTAAGAAGCTAGTCGCCACCTGCAATCGGGATGTTGTTTGTAATAGTCCAGAGGTGGTGATTTTACATGGTTTGGCGCGCTCTTCTAATTCCATGAAGAAAATCGCTCAAGCTTTAAACAATCGCGGTTACACTGTCTGTAATCTTCAATATCCCTCAAGAAAATATGCGATTAAAGAAATAGCTGTTAATTTTGTCGCTCCAGAAATCAAAAAATGTTTCCCCGATTCAGATCGCTCAGTTAATTTCGTTACCCATTCAATGGGAGGAATAATAGTTAGACAGCTAGCTCAAGCAACGGACATTAAAATTAACCGCGTAGTTATGTTGAGTCCACCTAATCACGGTAGTGAACTGACAGACAAACTCAAGGTGGTCCCTGGCTTTAAACTAATTAACGGGGAAGCTGGCTTGTCATTGGGTACGGAAATAAATTCTGTACCAAATACTCTTGGTAAAGTAAATTTTGCTACTAAAATAATAACGGGCGATCGCAGCTATAATCCTGTTTATTCTTATCTAATTCCTGGTGCAGATGATGGTAAAGTTTCGGTAGAAAGTGCCAAAATTGAAGGAATGGAAGACTTTTTAGTAGTTCCTTATAGCCATAGTTTTATTATGAATAGTGATGTTGTAATTGGGCATACTATTGATTTTCTAAGGTCGCAATCTAATTAACTTTATTCCTCATGGCAAAATATTCTATT